>Ga0209431_10002922_pt1 | contig 13733 bp, 12 predicted proteins | sample RifCSP13_3_FD_184021 | JGI IMG/M metagenome (GOLD analysis project Ga0209431, IMG submission 184021) | Soil microbial communities from Rifle, Colorado - Rifle CSP2_sed 13_3 (SPAdes) (version 2) | ecosystem: Environmental > Terrestrial > Deep subsurface > Rock core/Sediment | place: Rifle...
AAGGCAGGCATCAAGTTTGACGTCTCTCAATCGAAAAAACTATGCCCAGAATAAACAATGTCGAAAGCAGGGAAGACCCGCCGTAGGAAACCAAAGGCAGAGTAATCCCAGTAACAGGCAAATAACCCATATTCATACTTATATTAATAAGCATTTGTATACCCAGAAAAACCACGGCCCCCACAACCACCAATTGCGCAAAACGATTCTTTGTTTTGGCAAAACCCAAAATCCTGACAATTATAATTGAATACAAAACAACTAAAAGCATTGAGCCAAAAAAGCCTAAGCTTTCGGCAATTGAGGCAAAAATAAAATCGCTTTCTGACTCCGGCAGAAATTTTAGCTGAGATTGCGTTGCCTGCCCCAAGCCTTTGCCCAGTAACTGGCCGGAACCGATGGCGATTTTCGACTGGATAATTTGATAGCCTGTGCCTAACCGATCCTGAGCAGGGTTAATAAAGGTTTCAATTCTTGCCTTTTGATAAGGCTCAAGAAACTGAAAAAATAAAAGGCCTGCAAAAACCGCAAGTGCCGAAATTACCAAAAAATGTTTAACCTTAAAACCCGCAACGAATGCAATACTTATCCAAATTGCCAAAATGGGCAAAGCGTTTCCGATATCCGGCTGAATAAGAATCAAAATTACAGGTGGCAAAACAATCAGAAAACTTAAAAATATATTTTTTGCAGCGGCTGCATTTTTTGACGAAAAAAAATTGGCAAGTGTCAGAATAACCGCAACTTTGGCAATTTCCGAAGGCTGGATCCTAAATACCCCCAAATCTATCCAGCGCACAGAACCGCGGACAGGCTCTGCGATCAGAAAAATAACAAAAAGCAAAACAAGGGACAAAATGTAAAGAGGCACTGCCAAATTTTCCCATAAATGCAGATGGAACCCCGAGGCAAGATAAAAAACGGCAAGACCCACTACCCAAAAAATCAGCTGATTATAAAAAAGGGGGCGGTTCAGGGAAAAAATAACCAAAAGAGAGATCGCTCCGATTGCCAGAATAAAAAACAGTCCTTTAAAATCCAACCCTCTTTCCATCATCCGGTTCTTTTTATTGTAAGTTTTTCGCCCTTTATGAGTTCTTTGGAGAGTGTCTGCTTTTTAATCTCCTCTTCAAATTCCTTGGGCCATGCAGGTAAAGTAACCGAAACTTTTTCAGAAAGTTCGCATCCGGCTTCCTTTCTGGCCTGCTGAATTTGTCTGATAATTTCGCGTGCTTCACCCTTCGCTTTTAGCTGTGGACTTAATTTTGTGTCTAAATGAAGAGCTTTCGCATGAATAACTTCTTTGACATTTACTTCATCGGCAATAAGTGACTCTAAAGGCTCCGGCAGTTTTTGGCCACCATACTCCAGTTTTTGAAGCGGCTGACGGACCTTTATCCCGACTTCCTTTCTTTTGGCGTGGGCTTTTTCGACAATTTCCCTTGCTTTTTTCATTTCTTTTTCAAGGTTTATGTCAATAGACTTAGGGTTTGCCTGAGGAAAGTCGGAAAGATGAACGGAATTTCCCCCTGCAAGGTTCATATACATCTCCTCTGCAACATAAGGCATAAACGGTGCTAATAATTTCGAAAGATTAACTAAAATCGAATAGAGAGTTGGGAGTGCTTCCCCAACCCTTTCCCTGCTTCTTCTTACGTACCAAGTAGAAAGATCACCCACGACAAAATCTTCTATTGTCTGGCTGGCTGTCTGCGAATTGTAGTCTGTCAACGATTGTGCAGCTTGAGCGATTGTGGAGTTAAGACGGGAAATAATCCACCGATCAAGAACATTTTTCGAACCGGAGCTTTTGGCATTTGGCCCTTGATTCCAGCCATTTAAGTTAGCATAAGTTACAAAAAACGAAAAGACATTCCATAAAATTAAATAAAACCTTCTTCTGACATCATCCGCCTTATGGTAACCAAATAAGAGATTATTTACGGGATTTTGCGCCAAATACATCCAGCGCATCACATCAACGCCGATTTTGTCGGCAGCCTCATTAAATTCAATGGCATTGCCTTTGCTCTTGTGCATTTCTTCGCCTTTTTCGTCCAAAAGTGTTGCAAATCCCAAAACCGTTTTGTAAGGGGGAGAATTTTTTATGACAGTAGACATGGCAATCATTGAATAAAACCAGTTTTTAAACTGGCCGGGAAATGATTCTGTTATAAAATCGGCGGGGTACCAGCTTGCAGGCATGGTTGAAATCGGCACAATGCCCGCATCAAGCCAGACATTGCCGACGTCCGGAATTCTCGATGTTATATGAGCACATCTCGGGCATTTGATTTTAACCGCGTCTATCTGAGACCGATGAGGACTTTTCCCCTCAAATTCGTCCCAACCCGCAACTGCTTTTTCTCCAAGCTCATCCTTGGAACCTATGACTTCAAAATGTCCGCACTTTGAACACTCCCAGATGGGCAGCGCCAAGCCCCAGTATCTTTTTTTGGAAATCAGCCAGTCGTGCATATTTTTGAGCCAGTCCAATTCCCTTTCAAGGCCGAATTTCGGAATCCATTTAATTTTTTTGGCAACATCAACCATTTCCTCCCTCAGGGTCCTGCCCTTTTTATCATCCGGATCCTTTTTGTCCATTGCGATATACCATTCATTAACAACCCGCCATACCAATTCCGTTTTGCAGCGCCAGCAGGTTGGGTAACGGTGCTTGTAATTTTCAACTTTAAACAACACATCCTTTACTTTGAGTTTTTCGATTACCAAATCGGGGTCATCCTTGGCATTTTTACCTGTTAAATCGCCAAAACCCTCAATGTAATTTGCAGACTCATCGATTGATTCGACAACCTGCAAATTTTCTTCTTTTGCCAAATGAAAGTCTTCCTGACCTGCACCGGGGGCAATGTGCACAAGTCCGGTTCCTTCTTCTGCATTAACCAAATCTTTATCGACAACGACTCGATGCTTAACTCCTTTGAGTGTAGGTAAATCATCAAAAATCCCCTCGTATTCAAGTCCGGCAAGTTCAGATCCATTAAAATCTTGAAGGCATTGCCAATTAGTCTGATCACTATCAAAAATGTCGTCTTTAACATCTCTTTCTAAGTCTTCAACCATATCGCTTCTGACAAAAATTATTTTTTCTTTTGATTTTTTGTTTTCCCAAAGACCGTAAGTAAAATCAGGATTTACAGCAATGGCCACGTTTGAAGGTAAAGTCCATGGCGTGGTAGTCCAAACCAGAAGCTTAGCGTTTTGGAGTTTGGAGTTTTTAGTCTGGAGTTTGTATTTTACATAAACCGCCTTATGCGTAATCTCCTGATATTCCTCAGTCAAAATCTCGTGCTGGGAGATAGCTGTTCCGCATCGCGGGCACCAAGGCACAGAATCCCTTCCCTTATATAAATAGCCTTTTTGATTGCAAACCTTCAGAAAATTCCAGATGGCATAGTTATTTTCATCTGAAGACGTGTGATAGGAATTGTCCCAATCCATGAAATAACCCAAGCGTTTGCTTTGTTCTGTCTGCATCTGGGAATATTTTTTGACCCGTTCTTTGCATTTTTCGACAAATTTAGCGATTCCGTATTTTTCAATATCCTTTTTATTCTTAAAACCAAGCTCTTTTTCGACCTCAACCTCTATCCACAAACCCTGCTCATCAAAACCGTTCTGGAACCTCTGGGCATAGCCCTGCATGTTGTAAAACCTCTGCCATAAATCTTTGTAGGTCCTACCCCAGGCATGGTGAACACCCATTGGGTTATTGGCCGTAATCGGCCCGTCCAGAAAAGAATATTTCTTTTTTGAATTCCGATTTTTCTCAAGATATTTTTTGACAATCCCTTTTTCATACCAGTATTTGAGGAGTCTTTTCTCCATCTCCACAAAATCCTGTTTAGGATCGACGGGTTTAAATTTCCCTTTGTTCATATTGAGAAACATTAAAGCAGAAGGGGAATGTTAGTTCAAGGAAAATTATAAAGAGGAATCTAAAGGCTCGTACAAAAGCCAAGGACGTCGATGTTTATCCAGTTTAGGTCGCCGCCGATTCTCACGAACTGATTCAGCATAACGATTTAGCGCATTATCAACTGCTTCTGGATCAATCATCCCTTCAGGAATAGGTACTGCAATTCTTCTTTCTGGCAGTCTATTTATTCTCTCTCTCGTCACAACCACATTTTACACCTTAAGGCAAATTTTATGCTTTGTTGATACAATCACAGCTGAGATGGATCGTAAAGAATTTGAAAAGCTGGTCTTTGAAGCTCTGGAAAATCTGCCCGTATTTTTCAAGAAAAAACTGGACAATGTCGAGGTCACGGTTGAAGATTGGCCAAAAGACAAAATTGCCAAAGGCAGATTGCTTTTAGGCCTGTATCACGGAGTCCCGAAAACCACATGGGGCCGCAGTCTTGCGCCAATTCTACCAGACAAAATCGTAATATACATGAGCCCGATTCTCTGGCTTGCAAGAGGAGATGAAAAAAGAATTAAGGAGTTGGTTATAGACACCGTAACGCACGAAATCGCCCATCATTTTGGAATTTCGGATAAGCGTCTTGATGATTTGCGAAGAAAAAATGCTTAAGTTAAACGAGGCTAAACGAGGAGAGACCTCGTTTAATAAACTTTTTTACCGTCAAGAAAGACTGAAACGCTTGCGCTTTCGGAAACTTTAACTTCTCCTGAAAAATCCTTTTGTGTGATTCGCTGAGCACAAACATTGTCAGGTGTGGGATTTTCTATGCTCAAGTCTATCCTTACCTGCTCCGGGAATGATTCCATTATTTTTGTTTCCTGCCGAATGTCATGACACGGGCTTGGAACTTCAACCGTGCCTTGGTACTTTAATAAGTTATCCTCGTAGCTCTTTTGGAAAACCACCTTGCTCCTTGACGGAGAGGATACAACTGCACCTGTGTTTCTTAAAGCAGTTGATTTTTCGTATTTTGCGCCCAGGTAAAAAGCTGCAATAGAAAAAGCAAAAAACAAAAAAATTGCAATTGCCTTTGAATACCAGGTTTCGCGGTTAAGGTTCATGTAAAAATCTTAACACGTTAGGCTAAATTTGAAAAAGCTCCCCTGATATATAGAAATAACCCTACGAAAAGAACAATCACGCCTCCTGTTCCGATTGCAAACTGTGAAGAGGTTTTCTGGGCAATTATTCCGGCAATGGTATTGCCGACAGGCATCATGCCGACAAACATTGTTAAATAAAGCGCCAGAACCCTTGCTCTCATTTTATCCGGCGTTGCCAGCTGGACCTGGGTGTTTAAAGTCGATGCCAACATAATCGTTCCAAAACCCGCAAATGCAAGCACAACGTGGGCAAGAAAAAAGTTCTTATTTAAGGCAAACAGTAATAAGCTGATACTTGAGATCAAAAGCCCTGCAAAAATAAAGGCATTCTTGTTTTTGCTTCTGGACATAGCGGAGGTAAATATTGCTCCGGCTAAACTTCCGGCACCGGCTGCCGAAAGCAGAGAACCCAAACCCTTGGCACCTGAGTTAAAAACTTTCTCGGCAACAGGCGGCATTAAGGTTTGGTACGGCCAGATAAAAATCGCAGACAAAGCAGCCAGAATCGTAAAGTATAAGATTTTCTTGGTTCCTACCGTAAACCTAAACCCTTCTTTTAGGGAATCAAGAGGGTGAACATCCATTTCAGGTTTATGATTAAAAACAGGTTTAATTGCGGCAATTGCCCAGATTCCTGCAATAAAACTTAGTCCGTTTAAAATAAAAGCCCAGCCGACACCAAACGAGGCAATTATTATCCCTGCTATTGTCGGCCCGATAAAACGGGCGGCATTAAATTCACCGACATTTAAAGAAATGGCCGAACCCAGATCGCGTTTACCTACCATCTCCACAATAAATGCAAACCTTGCGGGCAAATCTATGGACCCGACGGTTCCGTGAAAAGCGGCTAAAGCCAAAACTAAAGGCAGATTAATATTCCCGCTCACCACCAAAACGCCCAGAAGTATTGCAGAAAAAGCTTCGGCAACCTGAGTCCATACAAGAAGCTTTTTTTTGTTCATCTTGTCTATAAATACACCTGCAAAGGAGGTAAAGACCAAAAAGGGCAAACCGCCGATTGCCGCAGTCGTACCTACCCAAAAAGCAGAATGAGTCAGCTGAAAAACCAAAAATCCTATTCCGACTGCCTGAAGCCAAAATCCTATTAAAGAAACTGCCTGACCTGCAAAATACAGCTGATAGTTTCTGTGGACCAAAGCCGGAAAAATAGAGGTAACTTGGGAAGGCAGCCTAATTGGCGCAGTGCCGGCGGTAACCGCCGTTATTTCCAGTTCTTCCTCAAGCTCAATATCTTTTCTCGACATCTTTTTTCATTTTACTTTTAATCAAAAGCGGCGTGCAGGGGGCAATTCTAGCGGTTTGGGTTTAGGAGGCGTCTTCGAAATAAGTGCTTATTCTTCCTAAGGTTGTCACTCGTGTTTCTCCAAGTTTTTTTTGAGAAAGTACCGAGTATGCTCTGGTTGCACGGATAAAACGATCGTTCATTGACCGCCACTCTTCAGCATCAAAGTCAGCTTCTGAGCCAATATGTATTGCCTTTGTCTCTTGAGCAATTCTTCTATACGCTCTTTTAACCTGCTCCGCATCTGCATACGGAACTAGATCCAAATCTTTGTATAATTCCTCAGGGTTGCTAATTAGCCTTCGGTCTCTTTCCAATCTGGCATTGGATAGGTCAAAGTACGATTTGAGCCTATTTTGATCATCTATTCTAGTCGGCGTTAAGACGAGGAGGTCATCAATACTTGATTGTGGAATATATCTAATAAGTCGATCGAAATATTTTGCTTCTTGGCTAAGAGCTTCAAAAAACCATTTGGGTATACCGTCAATTTCCTCCTGAACTTCTGCAGTTCTGTCTAGTCCTAATGCGATAGCTAGTGTTATTTCTACTGAAGGCTTTTGGTTGAAACTCGTTTTTTCCCACTCTCCCCTAATTTTTTGCATTTCTAACATTTCGGCCTGAATCCACTTTATTGCTTGATCTACCATAGCAATTTGCAAATCTTCAGTTAAAGAGCCTGTCACAACTGAATTCTCTCTATCGCCATACACCTCGTCATGAAAATGGCAATCTAGATTGCCATCAGGATTAAGGTACAAATTATTTCGCATAAAACCTTCATCACCAAAATTAATGTGTCTTGATTCACCGGTTCGCCAAAAAGCAGCTAATATTTCTTCTCGATCTTGGTCGCTGTCAGCTCCTAAAATTTCGTAAATTGATTTATCTGCATACTTCGGTCTGAGATATGCAGCAACTTTTTTCAGGATTTCATCGTACCTCTTCAAATCATGTAACGATTCCCCTGCATTCCACCAAGTACCTTTTGCTTCGACCTCAACCTCGATTGGTAATTGATCAGGCATATCCTTTGAGCCTATTTCTTTCTCTTCACTTGGTTCTTTGGCTTTATCACTTTTTTGTTCCTCTTTCCTTTCTTCCATAGCTTCAGAAAGCTGAACCAGAAAAGGATCATCTAAGGCCTGCCTTGCAGCTTTATATTGAGACTCGAAATCCTTTAGTCTGTCAAACATTGTTCGATCTTTTTGCCCAGAAAGCAGAGCTGACAGACCTAATGGTGGTATTCCTTTAGGGAAACGCTGCCGTGCTGCCAGTATCGTGTGAACTTGTGCTTCTTGATGCTCCATTACCTCCACAAGTTCCAATTTTGCCTGCAATGATAATTGGCTATAATCAAGTTCTTGAAGCCCAGTATCGGTTGTAAAGCCAAGCTCTCCAAGGTCTTTTTGGATCTGCGGAGTGATCCAAACTTCTACAGAAGATTGAGACAATGTCTCGGTGAGACGATCGGCGGCCAACATTCGGGCCAAGAGTACTTTATCAGTTGTTGGAATTTCCAAATCGGCAAGAGCTATACCTGAAAAAAGATTCTCTCCTAATTTTCCTCTAAGTTCTTCCGGCAATCTATCTAAAAACTCAGGAGAGAAAGTTAAATCGTCAAAACTATTTAAAGTTTGTTGAAGGCTGACATATGAAAGCAGTACACCAGTTTTATCTGCAGATAAGCCATAATCACCGTTTTTTACATCTCTGCCAAAAACCTCCACTGATTGCCTGGGTACTTTAGGCACTCGAAGGTTATATTCGCTTCGTTCAGATAGGTATTGTTCTTTGCCCTGAACCATGAGAGAAATTATACTAAATTTGGACTAATTGACAAACTATGGGGTTGACAAATTTGACATTGTTTATTATAATATAAAAGTCTAATAGACTTCGGTGGTTTATTAACCGCTGAACAAAGAGGGTCGAAAGACCCTTTTTTGTTGGCGGAGAGGGCGGGATTCGAACCCGCGTGAAGTGTCTAATAAACTTCGGTGGTTTATGAAACCACTGCCTTAAGCCCCTCGGCCACCTCTCCTGTCTCTTTCTGTTCCTCGCTTTCAAAACATGATTTAGAAAGACTTTCTAAATCTTCATGTATTTTCTTAAACTTTCCCTCTACCAAAGCCTTTGTGATCTTCTTTGTTTTTGGCAAAATTAATTTAAATTGTCCTGCTTCAATTATATGTTCAGCCTCATTTTGCTCTTTATGAACTTCCGACAGCTTCAATTTTTCTATGTTACTTTTGGTTATGCTTTTTTGATTCGAAGCTTTTCTATCTCGAAAACTTATTTCTTCTGCTACTTCCAGTCCTGCTTCCTTGCACAACCAGATGAAAACAGGGACAGCTGTTTTAGCTAAACGAGGGCTTAACATGTAAACAGCTAAGAATTCGTTTTGTAACTCATTTCTGCTTAGTGTGTTAGCATTTGGAACTGTTTCAAAAAGTTTTGAATAAGCGTTTTTAACTATGTCTTGAAGTCCTTTTATCTTTTCCTCTCCCTGCAACTGAATTTTTCTGAGGTTTTCTGTCTTAGACCCATCTTCATCAAAAACTCCAAGAAACTTTAACCCAGAAACAGTCTGGAAAGCGTCCACTTTGGAAAAATTCCTGGCGGTTAAATCGGCGGGTGTTAATGAGTTGAAACTTCGAGTGGAAAGAAGATTAAATGCTTCTCGCAACTTACTTACGGATCCATAAGGCGGTGGTAAATTCTTGTCGTTGTTGATTTTATTAACCATTAAAAAACATAATAATACATATTACACACAATGTCAAGATTACTTAATTTGGGTTACCTGATCTGTCTTAGGAATGTGGGAATGTCGAATTCCTCTTCGTCCATTTGGCCGTCTTTGCCTTCTTCTTTTTCTACATACTCTTTCATCTCCTGATCCTGCGGCGCCGTATAGCCGAATTGCTGTCTTGACTGATCAAATCCGGTGGCAATAACGGTCACTTTTACCTGATCTATCAGCTTTTCATCAATGGTGGCACCGAAAATAATCTGAGCGTCCGGATCCGACTGCTGGGTAATAACTTTTGCGGCCTCGTCGATTTCCGTCATCGTCATGTCGGCTCCGCCCGTGATATTAAAAAGCACTCCCCTTGCACCCTGAATGGACGAATCAAGAAGCGGTGAGGAGATGGCGGATCTGGCTGCGGTTGCTGCTCTGTTTTCACCCGATGCCGTCCCAACACCCATTAAGGTGGAACCTGCCGCTGTCATTATTGTCCTGACATCGGCAAAATCGACGTTAATTAAACCCGGAACCACAATGATGTCGGAAATGCCCTGCACCCCTTGCGAAAGAACGGAATCGGCAAGCTTGAATGCTTCAATCAAAGAAACATTTTTGTCAACAACCTCAAGAAGTTTTTGGTTGGGAATAACAATTAACGTATCGACTTTCTCGCGCAAATCATCAATGCCATCATCTGCAACTACCATTCTTCTGGTGCCTTCAAAAGCAAAAGGTTTGGTAATAACGGCAACTGTTAAGATGCCCAGCTTTTTGGCAAGATCGGCAATTACGGGGCCTGCTCCGGTTCCTGTTCCGCCGCCTGAGCCGTAAGTTAAAAACACCATATCGGCGCCGGCAATGACTTCCTTAATGCGCTCCAGAGACTCTTCCGCCGCCTGCTTGCCGACTGCCGGGTCTGCACCGGCGCCCAAGCCTTTTGTCAAATTATCCCCAATTTGCACCTTGGTTTGGGACAGTGACGCCAGCAAATGCTGCTGATCGGTATTAACCGCCACAAAATCAACTCCCTGAATCTGAGATTGAGAAATCATCGAATTGAGGGCATTTGTTCCGGAGCCGCCGATTCCTAAAACTTTAATTTTTGCGAATTTGTTAACGTCGGGTTTTATTAGCATTTCGGGTTAATTTATTGAGGCATTGCGATTGCGCGTGACAATTTAACACACAAAGAAGTGATTTTCAAGCCGAAGAATAAATTTAGGGGAGGAGTGATTTGATAAAACCGATGCCTCTTGAAACTATTCCCTTTATTTCCACCCTGCCGACTACGGGAAGCCTGATATCCTCCTGCTGGTAATCGGTTCCGTAAATGACAAGCCCGAGGGCGGTTGCATATTCGGGTGAGGATATCTCATCAACCAGACCCGTGGCATTTTGGGGAGTGCCGATTCGAACAGGCATGGAAAGTTCCTGTTTTGCAAGTTCCGTCATGCCGACTGTCAGCGACCCGCCTCCCGTTAAAACAACCCCCGATGGCGTTAACCCTGTGAAATTCGATTTTTGTATTTCAAGTTTTACCATGTTTAAAATTTCCCTAAGCCTTGGCTTGATAATGCCGTCAACCAAAGTTTTTTTGGAGACATGTTTCAAATCTTCGGCGATTGAAAGACCGGCAATATCAAGGTCGTCCGGCTCCTTTTTTTCCGAAGGCTCGGCATCTTCTTTGGGTTCAACGGCAATTTTAGGAGGTTTGGAAAGCGCCAGTTTTATTTTTTCGGCAGAATCCAGAGACACTCTAAGTCCTATTGCCAAATCATTGGTTACGTTACGGGAGCCGATTGGCAGAACCGCACAGTGGGCCGGCGCACCGTCAACAAAAATGCAGACATTGGTTGTCCCGCCGCCGAAATCAATCAAGATTACTCCGAGTTCCCTTTCCGTATCGTTAAGGACAGAATATGCCGAGGCAAGGCCTGCAAAAACTACCCCTTCCACGTCAATACCCACCTGCGTTATGCACTTGGCAATATTCCTAAGAGCCGTAGTTGCTCCCGTTATAATGTGGGTCTCAACTTCCATCCTTACGCCGGTCATACCAACCGGGTCTTTGATCCCGCTTTGGGAATCGACCACAAAATACCTCGGAATTACATGCAGTATATCCCTTGATGACGGTAGTGAAATGGCCCGGGCCGCTTCGACCACCCGCGTTACATCCTCGGGCGAAATTTCGCCGCTCTGGTCGGAAACCGCAACCACACCCTTGGAGTTTTGGGATTCAACATGGGATCCGTCCACGGAAACAAACGCCGTGCCGATAGAATACCCGGCCATTCTTTCGGCGGCCTCAACAGACTGAGCAATCGAATGGACCGCCTCATCAATATCAACCACCTGCCCTTTTCTTAGACCCCTGGCAGGATAGGAAGCGACTCCGATTATGTTGGGAGTAAAATCTTCGCCTAAAGTGGCCACTACGGTTGCTACTTTTGACGATCCGATATCTATTCCGACAACTACTTTGTCTTTCGGCATTTGTTATTTACTTTTTGTAGGTTATAACCGGCTTCTCAAACCTCAAATCGATTTTTTCAATTTTTGACGGATCTATTTTAGACTCAGACAAGATAAGCTGTAAAGAATCAACCTGACGACCTGCATCTTTTTCCGAAGTAAAAATCACAGCCTGACTCTCTCTATTATAAACAGAAATCACTGCAGGGTTTAAAATACGGATGCTTGTTGCGACAAATTCGGTTTTTCCAATTTGCGAAATTAGGCTCAGGGCAAAAACAACAGTATCATCTTCAATTTTCTCACCTGGCTTTAATTCGGGTTCTTTATCAAAAAAAATGGTCGGTAAATTTCCCTGATTTTGCCCTTCCAGTACGAATCCGTTTTCAGTTAAATAGATGTTTTTATCCCCAACTTTCACCAAAGGACGGTCAGCTTCAACTGTGATTACCAGCGTACTTGGGTATTTTTTTTGAACAGACACATTTTTTGCGCATTTATAGGCATCTGCAATTTTTTCCTGGGCTTGCCTTGATGAAACCGTAAAGATATTTTTGCCCACAAATTGCTCTTTAATTGCGCTTTCATCAATGCATCCTTTGCCTTCGGGAACCTCAATATTTTTTATTTTGAAAAGAGATGTCGATAAAAATGCCAAACTTACCAGAAAAATTAATGCAAAAAACAGCTTATACATGTCGGCTAATATAGTTTGCAAGTTTCCAGTTTGCGTCTTTGGGAAGTTTTTTGGCAAATATTTCTCCATTTTTTACGTACTTTTGGTAGTTTTGGGCAATTTTATCAACTGTATTTTGTAATTTTTCGAAACTCAAGTCTTTTTGATCAATAACTTCAGCTAAACCCGCTTTTTTCAAGAGCCGGGCATTCTTCTCCTGCTCGCTACCCGCTGCAATCGGCAAAGGAATTAATATTGCCGGTTTTTTTAAAATTGCAATTTCCCAGCAGGTATTGGCGCCGGAGCGCGAAATTATCAAATATGCGCCACTTAAAACAGCTCCTATATCTTCGGGCTTGATAAGCTCAAGCGCTAAATAATTTCTTTCTGCAACTGACCTGGCTTGTTCCAAATCTCCCTTAAAGTTTGCAGTACCCACCTGATGGATAATTTGGTAATCTCGAATTTTTTTTATCCATTCGAATGTAATTCGATTCAAGAAATGAGAGCCCTGATTACCGCCCGTTATATAAATCGTCTTTTTATCATTTGCCAAAAACCCTGTGATTTTTTCGTCCTTGGCCCTTTTTTTAAATATCGCCTTCCTTGTTAAATTACCTACAAGCTCGGCTTTTCCGCTTTTGAAACAGTCTTTTGTTTGCGGCCAGGTGACAAACACTTTTTTGGCAAAAAGAGAATTTATTTTTGTGGCAAGACCCGGAATTATGGCCTGCTCGTGCGTAATTGACTCTATGCCCAAAAGCCATCCGCAAAAGACCACAGGCAGAGAGAGTGAACCGCCGAAAGAAACAATAAGACGGGGACGCTCTGAAAGCAGATAGAAAAAACTCTGCAAGAATCCTATCGGTATTTTTGCCAATGCCTGCAAAGTATAAATACTAAGTGCTCGCTGGAGTCTACCGGTCACAATCCAGCGTGATTTAATTTTCTTCCGGGAAATTTCCTTGTATTCTGCGGAGAAGTTTTGGGAACCTTCGGTCGTAAATTTGCGACCGAAAAAAATTATCTTAATGTCTGGTGTTTTTTCCAATTCTTCTATCAGGGCATACGCCGGAGAAAAATGACCGCCGCAAATTACTATTTTCATTGTGTCCTTTTAATGTTTATCAAAATGCCGATTGAGGCCATAGTTACAATCAGTGATGAACCGCCATGGGAAATAAACGGCAGTGGAATTCCGGTCAATGGCACAAGCGCCACGTTTGACGCAACGTTAAAAAGACTCTGGATGGCAATCAGGCCTGCGATACCAGCTGCAAGTATCCTGCCTTCGATATTTGCGGCTTCTTTGGCAATGGTGATTGCCTTTACGATAAGAAAAAGGAAAACACAAATTAAAAAAAGTGCACCCACAAATCCTAATTCCTCAACAAAGATCGCAAAAATTGCGTCGGTCTGGACTTCCGGAATAAATGCAAACTTATATCTTGAGGCGCCGATTCCGA
>Ga0209431_10002924_pt1 | contig 13729 bp, 10 predicted proteins | sample RifCSP13_3_FD_184021 | JGI IMG/M metagenome (GOLD analysis project Ga0209431, IMG submission 184021) | Soil microbial communities from Rifle, Colorado - Rifle CSP2_sed 13_3 (SPAdes) (version 2) | ecosystem: Environmental > Terrestrial > Deep subsurface > Rock core/Sediment | place: Rifle...
TAAGCACCCTCCCCCCTGTCCCCCGGGAAAGGGAGGAAGAAACCGTCATCAAGCACTCAGTCAACGTTAGAGTGGCATAATCGGCTGGGCAAGCCGGGCGCGCTGCAGCCTGCGCCCGCCCTCACCCTTCGGGCACCCCTTCGGGTGCGCCTTGGGTGTGCGCCGCCCTTGGCGTCCTGCACCGTGGGGGCGGCCGAAGGGGCGAAGAGGCGAAGGGGCGTAGAGACCGAGCGGAGTGGGAGGGCTGAAGCGCGCCCTCCAGGCGGTGAGGATCTCCGGTTGGATCTTCTGGGGAAACGATATCGGGTGGAGGGCGAAATCGGCCGCGGCGGCCTGGGCATCGTCTACCGCGCGCATGACACGCGTCTCGACCGCGCCGTGGCCATCAAGACCCTTGCGGCGGGCACGCTCGGCGACGAGGCCCGCAAACAACTGCTGAACGAGGCTCGAGCGGCGGCGCGCCTCAACCATCCGAACATCATCTCCCTCTTCGATGCGAGCGAGTCGAACGGCGACGCCTACATCGTTATGGAGTTGGTCGAAGGGCGATCGCTCCATGAACAACGCCCCGACTCGCTGGCAGGGGTGATCGACGTCGCTCGTCAGATCTGTCAGGCGCTGGCTCACGCCCACGCGCACGGGATCGTCCACCGCGACCTGAAGCCCGAAAATGCCATCGTCATGGGGGACGGCCGAGTCAAACTGCTCGATTTCGGATTGGCCCGGCCGATCGCCTCCCGCCTGACGACCGAAGGCGGGATCAGTGGGACGGTCTTCTATCTGGCCCCGGAGCAAGCGATGGGGAGGAAGGTCGACGTGCGCGCCGATCTGTACTCCCTGGGGGTGATCCTCTACGAGCTAACGACCCACCAACTTCCGTTCACAGGCGACGATCCGCTGACCGTGGTCACCCAACACTTGCATGCTCCGGTGGTCCCGCCGCGCACGATCCGGCCCGACCTGCCGCCGGCGCTGGAACACCTGATCCTTGCCCTTCTCGCCAAGCAGCCGGAGGATCGGCCGGCGGACGCGATGACCGTCGACAAGGCGTTGGCCGACATCCAGCTGGGATCGGCCGCGGGCCAGGTCGCCGCCGACGAAGTTCGTATCGGTCTGCTGGCGCGCGGCCGACTGATCGGGCGGCGTGCCGAGCTGGACCGACTGCGTCGCCTGTGGTCAGAGGCTCTCGCCGGCCAGTGTGTCCTGGCTCTGATCTCAGGCGAACCGGGCGTGGGGAAAACGCGGCTGGCGCGTGAGCTGATCGCCACGGCCCGCCTGGGCGGGGCGACCGTGTTGAGCGGCGGCTGCTACGAGTACGAGGCAACCACGCCTTACCTGCCCCTCGTCGAGGCGTTACGCGATTGGGTACGAGAAGAGTCGCCGGAACGTCTGCGAGCCGTCGTCGACACCAGCGCCCCGGAGATCGTGCGTATGGCGCCGGAGGCCGAAGGGATCCTCGGGCCGCCGCCTCCCCGAGCGCCGCTGACGCCCAGCGAGGAACGCCTGCGTTTGTTCGACAGCCTGGCCCGGGTGTTCCAGCGGATGGCGGCGCCGAACGGGCTGCTGATCTTCCTGGATGACCTGCATTGGGCCGACAGCGGCACGCTGCATTTGCTGCACTACCTGCTCCGCCACCTGCGCCACGATCGAGTCTTGATCCTGGTCGCCTATCGGGAGATCGAACTTGACCGGTCCCACCCGCTGGCGGAGGCGGTCGTCGAGTGGAATCGCGAGCGTCGGCCCGTTCGCCTTTCCTTGGGGCGGCTGTCCCAGCCCGAAACCGCAGCGATGCTCGCCTCCCTCTTCCAGGCGACGACGGTCTCGCCGGAGTTCGTCGAGGCCATCCAACGCGAGACCGAGGGCAACCCGTTCTTCATCGAGGAGGTCGTCAAAGCCTTGATCGAGAGCGGCGTGGTCTATCGCGAGGATGGGCGGTGGGAGCGCAAAGCGATCGAAGAGCTGGCCATCCCCCAGAGCGTCAAAGAGGCCATCGGCCGGCGTCTCAATCGCCTCGATCCGACGACGTCGGACATGCTGCACTCGGCGGCCGTGATCGGTAAGACGTTTTCCTTCGACCTGCTGGCCGACAGCCTCAGTGTGGACGAGGGCGATCTGCTCCCGGCGCTCGACGAGGCGACCGCCGCTCAGCTGGTGACCCCGGTGGAAGGCGAGGCGTTCGTCTTCACCCACGACAAGATTCGGGAGACCCTGTACGACGAGCTCAATCCGATTCGACGGCGACGCCTCCACCAACATGTCGGCGAGGCGCTGGAACGGCGACGCAGCGGCGATCCCCGGGCTCGCGCCCAGGATCTGGCGTACCACTTCACGGCCGCCGGCGATTCCCGGCGGGGGCTGGAGTATTCCCTCCAGGCGGCCGAACAAGCGCGCAAGCTCTACGCCTGGGACGAGGCGATCCAGTTCCTTACGACGGCCCGCGAGTGCGCCCTGGGCCTCGAACAGGCCAACGAGGTGGCGCGCCTCGACGCCCTGATGGGCGCCACCTACGGGGATAAGGGGCAATTCCGGGACGCCATCGCCGCCTACCGCCGTGCCCTCGACGCCACGATCGAACCCGGGGAGCGAATCAACATCCAACTCCGGCTGGCGGACATGTACACGATGGTCGGCGACAGTCAGGCACTGGCGATCCTGGATCAAACGATCGCCGAGCTCGATCCGGAAACGCAGCCGTGGGAACTCGCCTCCGCCCGGGCGCAGCTCGCCCGCCACTACCACTACGCCTCGCAATACACTCGTGCCATCCAGCTCCTCGACCAGGTGCGCCCCGTCCTGGAATCGTTGGGCGATACGTACACGCTGACCCGGACCCTCGCTCACTACGCCGGGGCTTATCAGCATATGGCCCGGTTCGAGGAGAGCGATGGTTACGCGGATCGCCTCATTCGCCTCGGCGAGTCGAGCGGTTACACCTTCGCCACCGCGGTCGGGCATGAGTATCTGGCTGAAAACGCCCTCAATTGCGGACGCTTCGAGCGTGCCGCTGAACATGGGCGAATGGATCGTCAGCTCGGCGAGCGCATCGGATCGCTGGATCGGATGGGGTGGGGCAACTTTGCGCTGGCCTGGGCGGAGGCCGGGCTGGGGGAGTTGGAGCTGGCCGAGCAAACCTCGCGCGACGGCCTGGAGCTCGCCGACCGCATCGGGGATCAGCGCCTTGGCCTCTTCCTGGTGAGCGGCCTGATCCTGATCCTGGCCGATCGCGGGCGCCGCGATGAGGCCCATGATCTCGTCGAAGGCGCGATTGCGGGGGCCGACAAGCTGAACCAAATCATCATCCAAGCGCTCGCCCGCTTCGCCGCCGGCTATCTCGCTCTGCGGGGTGGTGATGCCCAGTCGGCCTATCGATATCTCGAAGACGCCAAGCGCATCTACGAGCCGAAGGGAGTCATCGGCGCCCGCCTCACCCTCGGCGGGGTGATGGGGGAAGTATGTCTCGCCCTCGGGAAACTAGAAGAAGCCGGAAAGACCGCTGAGGAGCACCTGAAACTGGCACAGGGCGCCGGTGCCTTCCGCGAACAGGTTAGGGCCCTTCGTGTTCTGGGCGCCGTGGCAGCTGCCGCCGGCGACACGTCCCGAGCTCTCGATTTGGCCGAACAGGCGATCGCCCTGCACCAGGACCGCTCGGACCCGATAGAGCTGGGCAGAACGCTCGTCTTCCGCTCTTCGGCTCTTCTCCAGCAGGGAGAGTCGGTCGCCGCCCGGAGCGACTTGAACCAGGCCCTGGAGATCTTCCAAAGGGTCGGCGCCGTACCCGACGCTGAACAGACGCGCCGGCGGTTGGAGCTCCTCGAAGCACCCCTTCGATCGGGCGAAACGGAGCCGTAGGGGCGAAGCACCTGGTGCTTCGCCCGCCAGGCGATGGAACGCCCGATGAGCCGCCGCACCGTCTTTCTCCCCTACCGTCCGAAGACCATCCTCAACAAGCACAAACGCGTCGACCACTGGTTCTGGACGCGTTACAGCGCCTACCCGTACATCGGCTGCCAGCACGGCTGCGACTTCTGCTACTGCCGCGAACGGAAGTACGCCCCCTACGACGACCCGGACGACTTCGCCTACGCCATCAAGGTCAAGGAGAACGCGCCCGAGCTGCTGCGACGGGCGTTGACTCGCGCCCCGGTCGGCCCGATCTTCACCGGGGACTACCAGCCGGCCGAGCGCAAGTTCGGGCTGTCGCGCAAGTTGTTGGAAGTGTGCCTGGAGGCCGGCTTCCCGGTGTTTGTTTTGGAGCGCTCACCGCTCGTCCTGCGCGACCTCGATCTGCTGCGGGCGATTCACGAGCGGGCGCGCGTCACCGTTGCGTTCAGCATCATCAGCACGCCCGAATCGCCCAATCACACCCGGGTGCAAGAAATCGAGCGCCTGTCCCCACCGGCCGAGAAGCGCCTGGCGGCGATGGAACAACTGGCGGCGGCCGGGATTCCGACCGGAACGTGCTTCATGCCGATCCTGCCCGGGCTGTGCGACGACGACGCCAATCTGGATTCGGTCGTGCGCTGGACGGCCGATCACGGCGGACAGTTCGTGCTGGCCGGCGGGTTGACCCTTGCCGATCAACAACGGGACTATTTCTTCGGCGTGCTCGGTGAGCGCTTCCCCGACTTGACGGAGAGCTACGCGCGCCTGTACCCGCCGGGGAGCTACAGCCCCGCCGGGTATGACCATCGGCGCATCGGCCGATGCGTGCGGGAGGCCTGCGAGCGCCATGGGCTGCGCGACCGCATTCCCCGGCCGATCCTTCCTGGTGACAAGCGCGCCTTGAACCAACGCGTTGTCGAACGCCTGGCGGACAAGGCTTACGCGCTGGATCTCGATGGCGCACGGGCGAGCAAGGTATGGGCCTATCGCAAGGCGGCCTGGGGAGTCGAAGACCTCGAGCAAGACCTCGGCTTGCTGTATCGAACGATGGGGCGCAAGGGGCTGGCGTCGGTGGAGTCCGTGGGGCCGGGGATCGCCGCGGAGATCGAGGTGTGGCTAGCTCCCCGCGAGCTTTAAGCTCGCGGGGAGCTCCCTGTGCTCCGGCCGTAGCCGCAGGCTTTAGGCTGCGTCGGGGACGCAGGCTAAAGCCTGCGGCTACGCGCCGGGAGAGCCCGCGGCTATGTTGGTCGCACGTGGTGCCTCGGGTTTGGTGGCTACGGCCCTTTTGGCGCATGATGACGCAGGCTAAAGCCTGCGACTACGCCTCCCTGACCACCGACCACCGACCACTGATTACTGGGCTTCCACCGCCAGGCATGTGAGTGTTTCGGTGACCCCGGGTATCGGCTGAATGCCGGAGGCCATCACCCGGCCGATGGCGCCAACATCGGGCGCCTCGACGACCGCCACGGCGTCGTAAGGGCCGAAAGTCATCGTGGCCTCGGTCACGCCTTCCACCCGCGCCAGTTGGCGCACCACCTCGCGGATCTCTCCGGGCCGGACCTTGATCAAGACAAAGGCGCGCATTCGCTCCACCTTCCTGAGGGATCAGCCCTCGCTGCGTCGCAGAAAGACGAACCAGTAGGTCGCTGCCACCAACAGCGTGCCGCCGATGATGTTGCCCAGCGTCACGGGGAACAGATTGGCGGCGAGGAACGACTCCCAGGTCAACTGCGATACGTCGATCCCGCTGGCGGCGGTAAAGGCAGGATCGAGAGACTTGATCAAAAGGGCGATCGGCACGAAGTACATGTTGGCGATGCTGTGCTCGAATCCGGCGGCGACAAAGGCGGCGATCGGCAGCAGGATGGCGGCGATCTTGTCGACCGTGGTGCGGGCGCTGTAGGTGAGCCAAACAGCCAGGCACACCAGGGCGTTGCACAGGATCCCCAGCGCCACCGCCTGGACGAATCCGTAGCCGACTTTGGCGTTGGCCGTCGCCAGCGCCGTCGCGCCGACCGCCCCGCCGCCGAAGGTGTACTGCCGCGTCAGGAACATCAGGACCGCCGTGCCGAGGGCGCCGACGAAGTTGCCGGCATAAACGATGCCCCAGTTTCGCAGGAGGCCTCCGCTCGACACCTTGCGGCCGGCCCACGCCATGACGATCAGGTTGTTGCCGGTGAACAGCTCGGCCCCGCCGACGATCACCAGAACCAGACCGAGGGTGAAAACCAGGCCGGCGAACAGTCGGACGAAGCCGTACGGGACGATGCCCGTGGCCCCGGCGGCAACGGTTGTGGCGAAGACGGCGCCGAGCGCGATGAAGGCCCCGGCCAGCACGGCCAGCGTGAAGGTCGCCAGGAGAGGCGCCTCCGCCTTGCGGACCCCGAGGTATTCCGCCCTCCGGGCCATCTCGGGCGGAAGCAGGGCGTCGATGCGGATTTCCCCAGTCGTCATGCCAACCTCCTCACCTCGAATATCCGGCCACGCGATGATCGCGCCAGCCTGGCCGAGTGAAAAGCGCGCGTGGCGGCGCCCCACGTGCAGGTACCATCCCTAGCCCCGCACGAGGGCGTGTGATGCGAGAAGACGCGGCCCTCGATCAGGATCACGCGCAGCAACTCAGGCTGGCCCGCGGATCTACGGCGTGGCCAGGGCTTCCACTCTCCGGACGGGGCGCGTCGCCACCAGGACGGCCGCCCCCAGGACGAACGCACCGCCCACCACCTGGACGGCAGAGAGAGTTTCTTGGAGGACGATCACGCCGAGCGCCACGGTAAACACCGGTTCGAGCGTGCTGAGCAGCGAGGCCGCCGTCGGGCCGACCCGGCCGACGCCCGCCAGGAACAACGTCACCGGGAGAACGGTCCCGAAGACGATCAAGGCCAGGACGAGTGCCGGCTCTCCGAAGGCGACCTCCCAGGCCAGGCTGCCTGAGGCTCCACCCACCAGGGTGAAGCTCAGTCCGGCGCCGGCGACGATCCACATCGCACTCACTCGCGAGCCGGCGGCGCGGGTGGCGCGCTCGCTGAGCACGATGTAGAGCGACAGGCCGGTGGCCGACGCCAGGACCAGCAACGCCGCCACCGGGTCGATGGACGTCGTCGGTTGTGGGTACAGTGTCAACACGACTCCGACCAGCGCCAGCCCCATGGCCACCGTGGTGCGACGCCCGGGCAGGCGACCGTTCATCCGCCAGTCGAAGAGGGCCACGATGACCGGGTAGACATAGAGCAGGACGACCGCGATCGACGCCGGAAGTCGCTGTAGCCCGGTGAAGAAGAGTGCCGCTTGTGGAGCGTACAGGAGCGCGCCCAGGAGCACGAGCTTTCCGGTGGGACGCGATCCCGGGAACATCGGACGGCGAAGCAGCGCCAGGACGATCGCCAGGACGAGCGCCGCCCCGGCGAATCTCAAGCTGAGCATCCCGGTCAGGCTGAGCCCGGCAGAGAATGCCAGCTTGCCGAGGATCGACAGGCTGGCGTAGCACGCGGCGGAGGTCGTGCACATGAGGGCGCCCAGGCGGAAGGCGCGGCCGTCGGCCGTCGTCAAGTTCAGGTCTCCGATGATCCAGGGGAGTGAACAGGCGTCAAGTTTACCTCTCGTCAGCCGTGCGCAGGGTCGCGCCATGGGCGCGGAGTGGGACGTGGCGATTCTGGCTTCCATGGCTCCCGACGTGCCGGCCGTCGACCCGAAATGTATAATCGCCGAGGGGTGAAGCACGCGCCCCGCCTGATCGCCCTCGGATTCTCTGAACGATGCCCGTCGGACGGATGTTGGAGTCGCATCGGCAAGCCGGACTTGTCCGGTTGACACGCGGCCGCTCATGACCGCGAGCCTCCTCGCCGATCGGTACCGCCTCGAGGCCGATATCGGTCGTGGCGCCATGGGCGTCGTCTACTGCGCTCACGACGAGCTGCTCGATCGGCGTGTGGCGGTCAAGATCCTCGAAGATGTTGAGCTGGAAAGCGAGGGCCGCCGGCGGCTCCTGCGCGAAGCCCAGGCCGCCGCCCGCCTCAACCACCCCAACATCGTTCAGGTTCACGACGCCGGCGAGTCCGATGGGGTCGACTTCATCGTGATGGAGCTCGTCGACGGCGTCAGCCTGCGCCAGGCCGGCCGCCTTCCCGCATCCCAGGTGACGGAGATCGCTCGACAGCTGTGCGCCGCGTTGGAACACGCGCATGCCGAAGGCATCGTTCACCGCGACATCAAACCCGAAAACATCTTGCTCATCGGAGCGGACCCGCGCGTGGAGCTCCGTGTCAAGCTGACCGACTTCGGACTGGCCCGCAGCGGCCCGGCCTCGCGCTTGTCGCAGGAGGGCTCCCTGGTGGGGACCGTCTTTTATATGTCGCCGGAACAAGCACTCGGGCGAGCCTTAGACGGTCGCGCCGACCTGTATTCCTTGGGGGTCGTCCTGTACGAGCAGGTCGCCGGCCGCCTGCCTTTTGATGGCGACGATGCGTTGGCGGTCGTCGCTCAACATGTGCACCAGCCGGCGGAGCCACCGTCGAAGTTCACTCCTGATGTCCCGCCAGCCTTGGAGGCCGTCATCCTGCGGCTGCTGGCGAAGGAACCTGACGACCGGTTCGCCTCCGCGAGTCAGGTGGCGCAGGCCTTGGACGCGGCCGCAGCGCCGGCGCTGTCCAATCTCCCCAGCCCCCTGACCACATTCATCGGGCACCGGCAGGAGCTGGCCGATCTCGACCAGGCGCTGGCTTCGTCGCGTCTCATCAGCCTCACCGGTTCCGGCGGCTGTGGCAAGTCACGGTTGGCGCTGGAGCTTGCCTTCCGCGTCCGGCCGCGATTTCCGCAGGGAGTCTGGCTGGTCGAGCTTGCCCAGCTGGCCGATCCCAGCTTGATGCCGGCGGCCGTCGCCACCGCGCTGGAGATTCGAGAGACACCCGGAGAGCCGATCCTCTCGACCGTGTTGCGCCAACTTCATCCGCGGCACCTCTTGCTGATTCTAGACAACTGCGAGCACTTGATCGAGGCCTGTGCGGAGCTGGCCGAAGCGATTCTAGAGGGCTGTCCCGAGGTTCGCCTGTTGGCGACGAGCCGAGAGGCGCTGGGCATCGGCGGGGAGGTCTCGTTCCGGGTTCCTTCCCTGTCCCTCCCCGGTGCCGGCCGGCTCCGCTCCCAGGAATTAGCGCAATCGGAGGCGGCCCGTCTTTTTGTCTATCGCGCTTCGGCCGCCGCTCCCGGCTTCGAAGTCAGCGACGAGAACGCTGCGGCGATCGGTCAGATTGTCCAGAGACTGGACGGGATCCCTTTGGCGATCGAGTTGGCAGCGGCCCGGCTGAAGGTGCTCTCGGTCGAACAGATCGCCGACCGTCTGGATGACCGTTTCCGCCTGTTGACCGGAGGCAGTCGGACAGCGCTGCCTCGGCAGCAAACCCTGCAGGCGACGATCGACTGGAGCTACAACCTGTTGTCGGAATCGGAACGCACCCTCTTCCGGCGATTGTCGGTCTTTGTCGGGGGGTGGACGCTCGAGGCCGCCGAGGCCGTCTGCTCCGACGAGACGGTCCACTCGGGGGACGTGCTGGACCTCCTGACGCGGCTGGTCGACAAATCACTCGCTGTCAAAAGTGAACGAGGACAACAAGCGCGTTACCGTCGGCTGGAGACGATCCGACAGTACGCCCGCCAGAAACTGGTCGACTCGGGTGAGGCCGATGGGATCCGCAGGCGCCAGGCCGATTGGTGCGTGCGGCTGGCGGAGGAGGCCGAGCCGAATCTCCTGGGAGCCGGCGCCGCTTCCTGGCTGGAGACGATCGACATCGAAATCGACAATCTGCGCGCCGGTCTGGAATGGTTGCTGGAGGTGGATCCGGCGGCGGCCCTGCGGTTGACCGGGGCCTTGGGGAACTATTGGCAAACACGTGCCCAGTTGGGCGAGGGGCGAGAAGCCCTCACACGCGCTCTGGCCGCCGCTGAAAACGCGCCGCCTGCATCGAGAGCCAAAGGACTGAAGTGGCTGGGCCTGCTGGCCTCACGCCAGGCAGACTATGCCTGGGCCAAAGGCCCGCTGAACGAGGCTCTGGCGATTGCAGAAGCGGCGGAGGACCGGGTCGAAGTTGCTGCGGTGAACAACGCTCTAGGGCTCCTGGCTTGGTCGCAGGGTGACTACCTTGTGGCTCGCCGTCATCTAGACCGGGCCGCGTCACTTCGCCGCGACGTCGGCGACAAACGAGGGCTGGCCGGCGTGTTGACCAACCTGGCCAATCTGTCGTCCGCCGAGGGAGATCTCAAGACGGCGCGGCGGCTGCACCAGGAGAGTCTGGGAATCTTTCGCCAGCTGCACGATGTCGCCGGCATCGCGACGACGTCCAACAACCTCGGGATCACCCTTGAGCTCGAGGGCCGTCTCGAGGAAGCCCAACAACTCTTCGAAGACGCCGTCGATGCCAGCACGGAGATCGGGGACCAAACCACGCTGGCCTACTCTCTCAGCAGCCTCGGGCACGTGCTGCTCGCCCAAGGGTTCCTGGCCGATGCCGGCCAACGTCAGCTGGAAAGCCTGCTGCTCTTCCGCGAGCAGGGAGAGCGCCGCGGAACGGCCTATGTCTTCGAAGCCCTGGCTCAAGTGATCCTGGCCGAGGGCCACCCGGACAGGGCGGCGCGACTCTTGGCTGCGGCGCAAATGCTGCGGACCGCGATCGGCGCTCCGCTCTCCGAGGCCGAGCGGGCGGAGGTCGACAGAACAGAACAGACGGCGCGCCAGGGGATGGGCGAGGGATCCTTCACCGAAGCCTGGGACGAGGGGAAGGCAATGACTCTCGAGCAAGCGATGGCTTACGCCGCGCGCCACGCCCCCGCGTAGCCGCAGCCTTTAGGCTGCGTCCCCGCACGGGTTCACCTCAACATGTCCTCCGGAGGGGTAGCTTCCTGCGCAGGCTACCCCTCGCTGCACTCGGTCTCTACGCCCCTTCGCCCTCTACGCCCCTTCGGGCGTCCCCAGGGGACAGGGCGCCAAGGGCGGGCGTCCCCAGGGGGCAGACGGCCACGCCCTTCGCCCTCTACGCCCCTTCGGGCGTCCCCAGGGGACAGGGCGCCAAGGGCGGCGCACACCCAGGGTGCACCCGAAGGGGTGCCCGAAGGGGTGAGGGCGGGGCGCCCTGCGAGCCTGCGGCTACGGTACGCTCCACGACCTCGCCACCCTCGGCCCTGCTCCGGGGTGGGCGAGGTAGAATGACCTGGCTGACGATGCCCAATCCCGATCACATCTCCATCGAGGAAATCGCTCCGGCCGTGCAGCCTCCGGCCCGACGCCCGGAGTGGATCCGGGTGCGGGCCCCGTCCGGAGAGACGTACGAATGGCTGCGCGGCCTGATGCGCAGCAAGTCACTGCACACGGTCTGCGAAGAGGCGCGCTGCCCTAACGTCGGCGAGTGCTGGGGCGCCGGGACGGCGACCTTTCTGATGATGGGCGATGTCTGCACGCGCTCGTGCGGTTTTTGCGATATCGCCACCGGCCGACCCTCCCCACTCGACTGGGCCGAGCCCGAGCGCGTGGCGCAGGCCGTCAAATCCATGAACCTGCGCCATGCGGTCATCACCAGCGTCAACCGCGACGAACGCAAAGACGGCGGCGCGCCGATCTTCGCCATGGTCATCCACCGCATCCGGGAGCTGCAGCCCGGGTGCTCGATCGAAGTGTTGATCCCCGACTTCAAAGGCTCGCCGGACGCCCTGCGAATCGTCGTCGCCGCCCGCCCCGAGATTCTCAACCACAACGTTGAGACGGTGCCGCGGCTCTTTCGGCGAGTCCAACCGCAGGACCGCTATGAGTGGGCGCAGGCGACGCTGTCGAACGCCAAGCGCCTCGACCGCGAGCTCCTGACCAAGTCCGGGATCATGCTCGGGCTGGGGGAAACTCTCGACGAAGTTCAGGCGACGATGCGCGACCTGCGGTCGTGGGGCGTCGACATCCTGACCATCGGACAGTACCTGCAGCCGTCCAAGAACCACCTGCCGATCGAGCGCTACTACACACCGGATGAGTTCGCCGACCTCAAGGCCTATGGCCTCGGCATCGGATTTCGCTGGGTCGAGAGCGGGCCCCTGGTACGTTCGTCGTACCACGCCGAGCAGCAGGTTCGCGCCCTCAGCACCATGGCTCACCTTCCCACGTCTCAGGTCGGCGCCGGGTTGTCCTAGGCGACCGCGCCAAAGGGTCTCAAGGATGCTTATGAAAGCCGGAGGGTTTCGCACCACGATTCGAGGCCCGAAGTACCTGCTTGGGGTGTCGGCCCTCGCCGCCGCGCTCGGCGCCTGCGCGGCTCCCGCCTCCGTCGGCGACATCGACGTCCAGGCGACGGTCGACCTCCTGCTGACGGCCAACGCCCCCGCCGCGACTCTTGTCGCGACGAGCCCACCGACGGCGACGACGGCACCGGCCGCCACGGCGCGGCCCACGACCTCTTTCGAGGCGACCACATATCGCGATCCGTCCGCCGGCTTCGAATTCGACCACCCGGCGAGCTGGACCGTCGGACCCGTCGAACAGCAGTCGCGCGGTGGGATAACCGCCTTCACATCCTGGTCCCGCCCGACCGACGCGCTGCCCGGTGAGACGCCGGCTGGTGAGACTCGCATGGACGCCACCGTGCAACTCTGGGATCCAACTGGCGACCTGAACGCCTTCGTGACGAGGTTCTTGGACAGCCTGGCGAGTTTAGCCAGCGCTCCCGCCAACGATGCAATTGGAATCGCGGTCATGTCGGATGAGAGCCTGACCCTCTCCGATGGTCGCCCGGCGGCGGCCTTCGTCGTGGAGGGATCAGACGGCAGCCAGGGGTACTTCTTCTTCACGACTCTGGACGACAAGTATCTGGTTCTCAGTGGCGAGGGTGACCTGGCGCTCCTGATCGAGATCGCCCAGACGGTTCGGCCGATCGAGATCACGTACTGACCCCGGGCGCGCCGCCCCTCCAGCCATGGGTTGACCTCGACTGACCACCGACCACCGACCACCGACCCCAGATCCAGTGAACCCCGTCACGCGCCACCTGCTCGAGAACATCGATGATCCCGATCTGGCGGAATTCGCTGTCGCTTGGGATGTGCTCGAAGAGCAGGTCGTCCGCATCTACCGCGCGGCGGCCTGCCCGCCAGCCGAGGCGGTGGCCTTCGAGCGAGGTCTTCAGTCGGCGGCCGCGTCGTACCCCCGATGGGCGGAGGCGCTGGCGCCGCATTGGCGGGCTGCCTCCGTCGAAGCTGCGCTGGTGAAGGAAGACCCCTTCGATCGGATCCTGCATACCGGTGGGGCGAAGAGTGTTATCGGGAATGGGCCCCTGATCCGCACGCTCCCGGCGGCGCGTGAGGCGCTGAACCACCTGCTCTTGGAACGGGCCGTGGCATGAAGCGGGTTCAGCGCGCCTGAATAGCGCGGACGGTCGATGTCCACCTTTCGCTTCGCCCACCCGATCGAAGTCCGTTACGCCGATCTCGACCCCCAGCGGCACGTCAATAACGCCACGCTGTTTTCCTACCTCGAGCAGACACGCGCCAGGTACCTGCAACATCTCGGCCTGTGGGACGGAACCGATTTCGATGACATCGGGATCATCGTGGCCGAGGCGAGCGCCTCCTTCAAGGCGCCGATCGACTATACCGACGAAGTGGTCGTCGAGGCAGGCGTGACCCGTCTCGGCACCAAGAGCTTCGAGTTCAACTATCTCGTGCGATCCGGCGACGGTCGGTCTCTGGCGACCGGCCGCACCGTGCTCGTCGCCTACGACTATCGACACGGACGATCGATTCCTATCCCCGACGACTGGCGGCGAAAGATCAGCGCATTCGAAGGCGAGCTTCCCGCGAGCTCCAAGCTCGCGGGAAG
>Ga0209431_10002931_pt1 | contig 13718 bp, 11 predicted proteins | sample RifCSP13_3_FD_184021 | JGI IMG/M metagenome (GOLD analysis project Ga0209431, IMG submission 184021) | Soil microbial communities from Rifle, Colorado - Rifle CSP2_sed 13_3 (SPAdes) (version 2) | ecosystem: Environmental > Terrestrial > Deep subsurface > Rock core/Sediment | place: Rifle...
TTCACTTCTTACAAGTATCTATCTGAATACTTATGCATCACAGAATCTTCGCCGGTTTTTCCAGCCTTTTATCGATGTGTTGTCGGGCATCCCCTCTGTAATTTATGGTGTGTGGGGAACGCTTACCATCGTGCCGCTGATTGCCAATAAGATTGCACCCCATTTTGTAGAATACTCTTCAGGGTATACAGTGCTGGCAGGAGGAGTGGTGCTTGCCGTGATGATCCTTCCTTTGCTTATCAGCGTATTGGTTGAAGTATTCAGTTCCATTCCTGCAGAAATGATTGATGCATCGCTTCAACTGGGCGCCACCAAATGGCAAACCGTTAAAAAAGTTGTCCTCCGTAAATCCTTTCCCGGGATTATTGCAGCCGTAGTCCTTTCCGTATCCCGTGCCTTTGGTGAAACCATTGCCGTGCTGATGGTATGCGGCAATATTCCCTTGATTCCCCATAGCTTGTTTGATTCATGCTATCCGCTTCCTGCGCTTATTGCCAACAATTACGGGGAAATGCTTTCCATGCCCAGCTATGAGTCAGCACTGATGCTGGCAGCATTTCTTTTGTTCATCATTATCGTGCTATTCAACGCGATTTCACGGGTGACTTTAGTACAAATTGAAAAAAGATATCATTTATGAGTCCGTTCCTAAAAATGGTAAGATCTTACACATTAGGGGTTAAGACCCAGTGGATGAGCATCAATCATTATCCCCCGGCTTAAGCCTGGGGTCAGTGAAGATAAGCAACGATGAGAGCAACCATAAAAAAATACGAAGAAGGCTTTTTCAAAATGCTGATGATAGCTTCAGCGCTGATTATCATGGGCGTGCTGATTTTCATTATCGGAACTATTGTTTATAAGGGACTGCCCTCTCTAAACTGGGACATGATCTCCAAACTCCCCGGAGGAGGATTTTACCTGGGAAAGGAAGGCGGCGTGCTGAATGCCATCATAGGATCACTGTATATTGTGGCCGGATCGCTCATGTTAAGCATTTTCCTGAGTGTGCCCGTGGTAATGTACATTAATTTTTACCTGCCTAAGAATTCACTATTTGCCAATATTACCCGTTTCTGCTTTGACATTCTGTTTGGCGTGCCGTCCATCGTTTATGGCGCCTTTGGATTTGCACTTATGATATACCTGGGAATCAGGGCATCCTTGCTGGGTGGTATAATAACCGTTGCCATGCTGATCATGCCTATTATGATGCGCTCACTGGATGAAGTCACCAGGCTTCTCTCCAGGGATCTGCCTGATGCCTTGCTTTCACTGGGCGCTACCAAATATGAAATGACCAAGGTTATTCTCCGGCAATTAATGCCAGGGGTGATCACCGCGGTGTTACTTGCGGTCGGTCGTGGCATTGGTGATGCGGCCACCGTGCTGTTCACAGCCGGTTATACCGATAACATTCCCAATGCACTGAACCAACCTGCTGCCACCCTGCCACTTTCGATATTTTTTCAACTGGGGAGTCCTGTGGAAGAGGTTCAGAACCGGGCGTATGCCTCGGCAATAATTCTGACGGTGATTATTTTGCTGTTAAGCTTTTCAGCACGCTATTTCAGTTCAAAATTTTCAAAAACCAAGATATGAGAGCAAATGATATTCAAATAGTTAATATGCAGGAAATCTTATTCACAGGGTTCATGCCCGACAATCCCGTGGCTGGTATGCCCGTACCTTTGTCAATAAGGGTTGAGCATTTAAATGTTCATATTGGTAATCAGCATATACTTAAGGATATTAACCTTACCATTCCTGAGAAAAGAATTACCTGCATCATCGGACCTTCGGGTTGCGGTAAGTCGACTTTCCTGAAAACCCTGAACCGGATGCATGATGAAACACGTGAAGTCAAAATAAAGGGTAGCATATTTGTGCACGGTGAAGATATTTACGGACCAAAAGTTAATGTGATCGATACCCGGAAAAAAATGGGATTGCTGGCACAACGCCCTTGTCCGCTACCCATGTCGATTTATGATAATGTTGCTTATGGACCACGGATACACGGACTAAAAAAACGGAAAGCACTTAACCAGACTGTTATTCAATACCTCCAATATGTAGGTCTTTGGGACGAAGTCAGGGGAAGGATCCGGACCCCGGCAACCCGGCTCTCCATCGGACAGCAGCAGCGATTGTGCCTTGCCCGCGGACTGGCCATTGAACCGGAATATATTCTGGGAGATGAGGCTACTTCAGCACTCGATCCCATCTCGACCAAGAAAATCGAGGAGTTGTTCGTCAAGCTCAAAGAGAAATATACTATTATCCTGGTTACCCATACCTTACGGCAAGCCAGACGCATAGCCGATTATATCGTATTTATGTATCTCGGAAAGATTATAGAGGCTGCTCCTACCGAAGAGTTTTTCGATAATCCAAAAAAGCAACTGACAAAAGATTACTTATCGGGAAGCTTTAGCTAAAACTGGTGAATAAAGGCAATGAATGAAAGCCGTATTTACCTATTTTTATTCACTCATCCTGCATGTAACCTATCAATTTTTTATAATTTTGATCGGGCACCGATATTTTTTATTGTTGTGGTCCGATTAATAATATTATAACAAGCGGTTTATGCACGATGATCAGGTAGTTGCCTGGCTGCTGTCCGGTGATGTTTCCATTTGTTTTCAAACCTGTCGTGATCTTCTTGGCGCGGAGCACCAGGATTTACAGCAAAAGATCGCCACCGAAGGCTGGGGCGCCGGTCTTTTATCACTCCGCCAACAGAACGGGCACTGGGGTTTGGGATTTTACCGGCCTAAGTGGACATCTACCCATTACACACTGCTCGACCTGAAGAACCTTGCCATAGAACCTGTGATCCCGCAAATCAGGGAAACCGTTACCCTGATAACCCGAAAAAACAAAGGGCCCGACGGAGGAATTAATCCCTCCGACGGAACCCGGTACAGCGATGTTTGCATTAACGGGATGTTCCTGAACTATGCCTGCTATTTTGGTGCTGACCGCGAAGAACTCCGCTCCGTAACCGACTTCATATTGTCCCAGCAATTACCGGACGGTGGTTTCAACTGTCAGTACAACCGAAAGGGGGCTGTCCACAGTTCGCTGCATTCCACATTATCCGTTGCCGAAGGTATTCTTGAATATGCCATGAACGGCTATACATACAGACTGAAAGAAATGCAGCAGGCGGAACTTGACTCCAGGGAATTCATACTTCAGCATAAATTATTTCAATCGCACCGTACCGGACAGATCATAGACCCGAAAATGCTGTTGCTCTCCTACCCTTCGCGCTGGCGCTATGATATATTGCGGTGTCTCGATTATTTCAGGCTTGCGGGAATGAGATTAGATAATCGCATGACCCCGGCGATAGAAATACTGCTTGGGAAGAAGAAGGCCGGTGACCTGTGGCCACTCCAGGCCAAGCACCCCGGGCAGACACATTTGAACATGGAGCAGGCCGGAGAGAACAGTCGTTGGAATACCCTGCGTGCACTGAGGGTGTTAAAACATTTCGATATTAAAATTTAATATTACCACAGAAACAGGGAATTTTGTGTCCCTGCCAGGTAAATCACATATCAATCAGTAAATTGAATATGAAAAATAACTGCAGCATTAAACTTTTCAGGGCAGCCTTATTGCTTGCTGCCGTATCGGGGATCCGGGATGCATCCGGGCAGAACACCGAAAATCAGGCAAAAGCCGGTGAGAATATATGTTGGCTAACGGATCCCGGTAACGGCATTTTTTTTCAACCCCAGCCTTTGCAAAATAGCCGGGGCAGCCATTCCGGCACGGATCAGCAAATCCTGGTTGACGACACACAAACTTACCAGGCCATAGACGGATTCGGATATACGCTCACCGGTGGCAGTGCGATTCATATTAATACAATGGATGAAAAGGAAAGGCTTGCTTTGTTACTCGAACTATTTGGGACAGAAGGGAACCAGATTGGCGTCAGTTATCTTCGCCTCAGCATCGGGGCTTCGGATCTGAGTGATCATTTGTTTTCCTACAATGATCTGCCGGCCGGGCAAACTGATCCTTACATGGAACGGTTCAGTATTGATCCCGAGCGTAAAGACCTTTTGCCGGTACTGAAAGAGATCCTTGCCATTAATCCGGATATTAAAATTATGGGGTCGCCATGGTCTCCTCCCGTATGGATGAAAGATAACCAGGACACCCGCGGAGGAAGCCTGTTACCGGAATGGTACAGTGCCTATGCCAGGTATTTCGTAAAATATATTCATGCCATGCAGAAGGAAGGGATAAGGATTGATGCGGTTACAATTCAAAACGAACCGCTACATCCGGGCAATAATCCCAGTTTGCTCATGTTGCCGGGGGAGCAGGCTGAATTCCTGAAGAACCATCTTGGTCCGGCCTTCAGGGAGGCACGGATCGATACGAAAATCCTCCTGTATGATCACAACGCCGATCGGATCGATTATCCCATCAGCATCCTGAATGATTCTGCCGCGCGGCAATATGCCGACGGATCAGCCTTTCACCTGTATGCAGGAAAAATAGGAGATCTTTCAAAAGTTCATGAAGCCCACCCTGATAAAAACCTGTATTTTACCGAGCAATGGGTAGGTGCTCCCGGCAACTTTTCAGCTGATATTACCTGGCATGTCAGGGAACTGATCATCGGGGCCACAAGGAATTGGTGCCGTACGGTGCTTGAATGGAACCTCTCCTCCAATCCGCAACTAACGCCGTATACCGACAGGGGTGGTTGTTCAAAATGCCTGGGAGCGGTAACCATCGATGGGAACAAGGTAACCCGTAATCCCGCCTATTATATCATTGCACATGCGTCAAAATTCATCCGGCCGGGATCAGTAAGGATCGCATCATCCATTCCTGGTAAACTGAACAACGTAGCATTCAAAACACCCGATGACAATGTTGTTGTGGTTGTGCAGAATGACAGCCGTGAACCTCAGCAATTCATCATTAATGCAATAGGAAAAAGCCTTACAATCATCCTTGGTGAAGGTGCTGTTGGAACGTATTTATTCATGAAAGAATAATCGTGCCGTCCTATCCCATCATCACCTGAAGTTCTTCCAGCCGTTGTGCTATCTGAACACTGTTCCTGCACCGGGCAACGCATTCCCCGCATTCATCACATACGGCAAGTCCCCGGTCCTTTTCAATACCGGTAAGCGTAGATTTCGTCATATGCATATTGCCATAGGAAGCAGCATACATATGGGTGCGCATCAGTGAGGGGATATCAACCCCGTGCGGGCAGGTCTCCCTGCAGCCTCCGCAAAACCGGCAAACCGCTTGTAAGGCAAGTTTTACATTATGGTCCTCCAGAAACTTAACCTCATCCGATGAATATTCAAGGTCATAAACCACTGCTGCATCGGCCTGCAACTGCTCAAAGGTTGTAAAACCGGGGACAGCCGTTGTAATCAGGTCGTGGTGCAGTACCCATTTCAGCAGGGCGGAATGCATAAGGGTTCCCTCATAATATTTTTGCGTTTCGGCCGGCAGGTTTTGCTTATACCAGTCCTGCTGGCACTGCGTCTTCATAGCGACAAGTCCTGTTCCCCTGGAAGCTGCATATTTCATGGCATTCAGAGATGCTTCGTCGTTGGCCATCGAATAATTGAACGATATCAGCGCCACATCATAAAAGCCCTTATCTGCGGCGGCAGTGAGCAGTTCAGGCCAGTATACGTGGGTGGAAAAGGCAGGGAACCTTATTTTACCCTGGTCTTTTAATTCCTGCATGGCCTCCATGATATAGGGGTCAAGGACTTCTTCCATCCGGCTTACATCATGCAGCATCAGGATATCGACATAATCCATCTGAAGCCTGCTGAGACTTTGTTCAAACCTGGAAAGCAACTGTTTTTTTCGCTCAGCGCCGTTTTCAGGTTTTTTAAGGATTTCATCGATCACGATTTTTGTGGTGATAACAACTTCTTTTCTGTCAACATTCAGTTCTTTCAATACGGAACCTACCATTTTTTCGTTATTGCCCGCCTGGTAGATCCAGGCCGTGTCAAAGTGCCGCATTCCCATCTGCCAGGCCACCTTAAGCAGGTTTGGGTTACTGCTGTTCATCACACCCATGCTAACGATTGGTATTTTCACTCCTGTCCTTCCCAAGGTGCGAAACAACATTTCTTTCTTCTCATCAGCAGGCTTTAATTGCTGAACAGTGTTACCCAGGGTGGAATTTGCCACCAATCCGGTGGCTACCAATCCGGTTGCATTTTTAAGGAATTTTCTGCGGCTGCTTAAATTCATGAAGATCAAAGATTAAAGATTAAAAATTAAAGATTAAAGACTTCACATGTAATATATTAAATCTTTTTGCAAATAAACAACGTATGGCTTACACCCACGTTCAGAATTTCTTCTGCCAGCACCAGTCCCGATCTTTCGATCAGCCTGCGCATATCATCGGAATGATACATCTGGCTGCATCCGTTGGCTATGTTCGTAAAATACAGCGAGGTTGCATGGAGGCTGTAAGTGGAAGCCTGGTATTTCTGCTGATCCCAGTAGGTTTCCAGAATATACAGGGATGAGTTCTCATGCATCGCGTCTGCGGAGCGTCTTAACAATCCGGCGATGTCTTCCTGCGAAAAACAATCCAGGAACTGGCTCATCCAGATAATATCGGGATCCCTGGGAAAAGGCCTGGTGTGATCCAGCAGGTTGATCGAAAACAGGCCAATCCTGTCGTGGTACCCTGCAGCCCGGATATTTTGATCGGCTTTGGCCAGCTGACCCGGCAAGTCAAGAATGGTTATCCGGATTTCAGGATTATATTGTGCACACTGCATGGCGAATTTGCCCGTATTCCCGCCAACATCCAGAATGAGGCGGGGACGGTCCCTGAAAATGACAGGCATGATCTCGGGAAACGCGTAATCCGAATAAAAATGATCAAAACCAAACCAGCTTTTCTGAACCTGCTGTGGTAGTTCCGACAATCCTTCGTATACGGTGGGCCATTCACCAAATACCCTGAGTCCAGTAGGTTTTCCGGTTTTTATCGAATCGGTAAGGGAGAACATGCCCAGGTAGTTGACATCCTGGGTAAAATCCATGTTTACCCTGGTCAGCTCATCGCACAGAACAAACCAGCCTGTCTTTGTCAGGTGGAAGCAGTTTTCTTCCACCCTTACCACCTCAAGACTTAATCCGGCTTCGAGCAGCACCTTAACGCCATAAACCGGCAAGTTAAGCTTTTCAGCAACGGCTTCCAGGCTGATACCTCCTGCCGAATTTTTCACAAGTTCAAGGATACCGAGATTTCTGAGTGCCATAGCTGCCTGGAACATGATGGGGGCAAAGGCGATTTTTTGAGCATCGAATTTTGCCTGAACAGCCGGTTTTTTATCGGTCCCGTAGTTTAAGGCCATGAGAAGGAATTATGAATTAGGAATTATGAATTAGGAATTACGCATTACGGTTGTTTTCAAAATCACGAACAACTTCCATCGCCTTTTCAAAATCGGCACCGGATACCACAACCTTTACAGGATCGGTTCCACCGGGCGAAATATGCCAGGGAGCCATGGTTCCCCTGATTTCATCTTTAAGAAAAACCTCAATCTCGGCATTTTCAAGGAGACTTTTAACCAGGGCTGCTTCCCATGCTGTGCCTGCGAAAACGTCCACCGGATCGTTTGATGTGGTCATGACAATAGTGTTTAATTTATGTATTTCTGTTAATCGCCGTGAAATTAATCCCAAAAAACAACAATTCACGCAGCAAATCCAATTTCTTCCCTGCATTTTTTTCCTTCCGGATAACCTGCAGGTAATTTTCTGCGGTATAATACCAGGGCGGAAAAAACCGGATATATTCCCGCTCCTCTGTTGAAAAGGAGAATCCGGCACTGTTGAGGATCTCCTTCCAGGTCTGCAGGCTCCGGGCATTCTCGTTACCAATCAGAATGGTTTTATGCAGGTTTTCATCGTAATAACTGCTCACCCGCTTAAATCCACGCTTAGAAAAGTTTTTCAGGATAATAAAAATATTGTTGCCATTTTCCTCCAGAACGATCAGCTTGCCATCAGGCTTCAATGAAACCCTGAATATATCAATGGCATCATTCACCGGTTCCAGGTGATGCAAGGTATCCTGTGCAATAATGGCATCAAACTGCCGCTGTGAAACAGGCATGTCGAACAGGTTTGCATATTCGATCCTCAGGCCGTCGAGATTTCCAAACTGCCTCCAGTAGGAAAGCCTGTCGCCTATTTTATTGTAATAGAATTCCAAGGTAGTACCCAATACCTGATGTCCGTTCAGTGCAAGGAAAATTCCCGTGGTGCCATATCCGCATCCTACATCCCACACCATGGAATAGGGCCTGGTAAGTTGGTTACGCACATATTCCAGCCGTTGTTCCAGGTAGGATTTCCTCCACAAAAAACGTTTCTTGTTTTCAAGGAGCCGGTAATACCCGTGGAGATCACTGTTTATTTCCAACTCCTTTATGAACAGATCTAAAAACTCGCTTACTGTCATTCCTCAGAATTATATGGTAAAAATAATCATTCGTCCGATTGCTCTTCCAACAACTTGGCTTAAATTTAGCTTTTTAAAAAATCTCTGTTGAAAGAGAACAATCTTATCGATACCCCTTTGATGAAGCAATATGCCTCCATCAAAGCCAAACATCCCGATGCCATCCTGCTGTTCAGGGTCGGGGATTTTTATGAGACCTTTGGAGAAGATGCTGTTAAAGCCGCTGATATTCTTGGAATTACACTTACAAGGCGAGCCAATGGTTCTGCTTCGTTCGTAGAACTTGCCGGTTTCCCCTACCATGCCATTGACACCTACCTTCCCAAACTGGTGAGAGCCGGGCAGCGTGTTGCCATCTGCGAACAACTTGAAGATCCGAAGCTGACAAAAAAGATCGTAAAGCGTGGCATTACCGAGCTGGTTACACCCGGGATCGCCATTAATGAAAACGTACTGGAACATAAGGAGAACAATTTTCTGGCCTGTGTGCACACCGATAAAAATGCTGCGGGGATTGCTTTCCTGGATATTTCCACCGGTGAATTTCTCACCGCTGAGGGCAGTTTTGAATACATCGACAAACTGCTTCACAATTTTTCTCCCAAGGAGGTTTTGTTTGAACGTGGAAAACAAAACCAGTTCCTGGAACTTTTCGGCAGCGGATTCTGTACCTATAAACTCGATGACTGGATATTTACGGAAGAAACCGCTACGGATAAATTGCTCAGTCATTTCGAGACCCGTTCGCTCAAGGGATTCGGTATCAGCAACCTGCGGCTGGGCGTTATAGCTTCCGGGGCGATCCTGCAATATCTCGACCTCACCGAGCACAGGCAGGTGAAGCATATTACCTCGCTGTCACGCATTCAGGAGGACCATTATGTATGGCTCGACAAATTTACCATCCGGAATCTCGAGCTATTCCACCCCCTGCATGAGGGAGGCAAAGCCTTTATTGACATCATCGACAGGACCATTTCACCCATGGGTGCGCGACTGATGAAACGCTGGGTTGCCATGCCACTGAAGGATATTAAACCTGTAAGCGAGCGGCTGGATGCTGTTGCATACATGATCGGAAATTCCGAAATCCGAAACGAATTCGAAGACCATATTTCACGTATCGGCGATCTGGAAAGGCTTATGTCAAGAGTGGCCGTTGGCCGCATTTCACCGCGTGAGGTAGTTCAGCTCATGCATGCCCTCAAGGCAATCATTCCTGTTAAGGAGCTTTGTTCGCGCCCGGATGAGCCGGTCCTTCAACGAACAGGTGAACAACTGAATCCCTGTCAGCTGGTCTGCGGACGCATCGAACGGGAATTGCAGCACGATGCCCCTGTACAGATAAACCGCGGCAACATCATTTCCCCCGGAGTTTCAGATGAACTCGATGAGTTGAGGCGCCTGCTGCATTCGGGCAGGGATTACCTGTTGCAGATGCAGCAGCGTGAAATTGAAAATACCGGTATTTCCTCGCTTAAGGTTTCATTCAATAATATTTTCGGGTATTATATCGAAGTACGCAACACACACAAGGATAAGGTGCCTGCCGGGTGGATCCGCAAGCAAACCCTGGTTAATGCCGAAAGATATATAACCGAGGAGCTTAAGGAATACGAATCGAAAATTCTTGGAGCGGAGGAAAAGATCCTCGAACTTGAAACCAGGCTTTTTAATGAACTGGTAATTGCCATTGCCGAATATACAGCCCCGATCCAGCTGAACGCATCCCTGATCGCACGCCTGGACTGTCTTCTTTCCTTTGCCCGCTGTGCCATCGAAAACAATTATACCAGGCCCGTTGTGAACGGATCGGAAGACATCAGTATTAAACAAGGCCGGCACCCGGTAATTGAAAAGCAGCTCCCTGCCGAGGAAACCTATGTTGCCAATGATATTTACCTCGATAACAGGGACCAGCAGATCATCATACTTACCGGTCCCAATATGTCCGGAAAGTCCGCCCTGCTCAGGCAAACAGCACTCATTGTACTGATGGCGCAGATGGGAAGCTTCGTACCAGCTGCGGCTGCAGATATCGGTTATGTTGACAAAATTTTCACCCGCGTGGGAGCATCGGATAATATTTCCATGGGTGAGTCGACATTTATGGTAGAGATGACCGAAACTGCCAGTATTCTGAACAACCTGTCGGAACGAAGCCTGATCCTCCTGGATGAGATTGGACGGGGCACCAGCACCTACGATGGGATATCCATTGCCTGGGCCATGGTTGAGTTTTTACATGAGCACCCGAAATACAAGCCAAAAACAATGTTTGCGACACATTACCATGAGCTGAACGTTATGGAGGGTTCCTTTGAACGGGTGAAAAATTACAATATCTCGGTGAAAGAACTGGAGGACAAAGTTATTTTCCTCAGGAAACTGGTCAGGGGAGGCAGTGAACACAGCTTCGGAATACATGTTGCACGGATGGCCGGAATGCCGAAAAGCCTTGTAAACCGTGCCGGCGAAGTTATGGGTGAGCTCGAAGAATCGCATGATAACCGCACCTTGTCGAGACCCGTAAAGGGCCTGGCCGAAAAACGCGAGGGGCTGCAACTGAGTTTCTTTCAGCTCGATGATCCGGTGCTCAAACAAATCCGCGATGAAATTGCCCGCATGGATATCAACAACCTCACCCCGCTGGAAGCTTTAAATAAGCTGAATGACATTAAAAAACTTATCGGTTTGAAATAATTCGTACAGTTAATGAAGGAACAACGGAATCAGATCAGCTATGTCAAATGGCTTTCAACAGTAGCTTCGCTTGGCGGTTTTTTGTTTGGCTACGATACCGCATTGATCTCGGGTACGGTTGTTCAGGTTGCGGGGGCGTAAGATTGTTATGCTGCTGTCAGCGGTTTTGTTCTTTGTATCCGCATTCGGGTACAGGATTGCCTCACCTGGTTTATGAAGGTACATGAATACACCTGGGAACATTTCAAGGATAAAGAATACCCCGAATGGTACGGGTATCTGAACCGCCGGGGTGAGGTGCTGCTTCCGCTTAAAGGGGGCAAGTGGAAGGGATGCTTTCATGTACCGCGTGGTTTGTATCAGTGCTGGAAAACGCTGGAAAAGATACAATAAGGTCGCTTTATATAGTATACCGGCATTTTTATTATATTTGACAGGAAAGATTGATTGGTTTAATGAAAGCGCGTTAATCGGGAAACATATCCAATCTGAAGTCAGGGCGGGAGGATCCTTCAGATACCGGAAGGAAAAGCAGGGGCGATGGGTATGTGATTGACAGGCACGGAGTGTGCAATTCGGGTACAAATACTTGCATCCATTAAGGAAATAAACACCATTATTGTATTTACAAACTCGTTATGTGGCATAGCTCGCAAACCCCGAGACTGTATACACTAGAGAATTTATCATGACACTTAAATTTCACCCGTTTACCAGGACTCACACATCTTGACTATTTTATCGTGACTTGACAACTTCGTTCCATCTACCAGGACTCACACATCTTGACTATTTTATCGTGACACTTAGATCTCGACCGTTTAGCGGGACTTCAAAAAAGCTACGCCACATAACGGCCTATATATAATTCTGCACCTTGACTAATAACTACTCTTTTAATTAGACAAAACACTTCTTTACTTTCAATAAAAACATTCAGTATTCTCAAGACTCATTAAACTATAATTGAAATAGATTCCTGATGACATGATTTACTCAATCTTCAATGGTGGGCCAACAACCCGCATTTCATTTTCAATAAATATTTTTGCAATTTCTTCAGATGAAGGTTCTGTTTTGAGACCTGCCATTGTCACAAAAAAGTCCTCCATCTTACCTGCTGGTTGAAAGATCACAGTCATTTTTCCTTTTTCACTCACCTGGGTCCATGCATGAGGAACATTTCTTGGCAGAAAAATACTATCTCCAACTCCAAGGCGATACTTTTCATTACCAACATTAAAATAATATTCACCCTCGATTACATAAAACACTTCATCCTGTAACGGATGAATATGCAGTGGAGTCCCTCTCCCTTGAGATATACTCGTCTGCTCAAATATTGCTAATCCTCCATTAGTATCTTTTCCTGAAACTTTTAAATCGAGAATATTTGCATTTACACCTTTTAATTTTAGATGTCCATGTATTCTACCCTCCCCTGAGTCTATTTTAAATCCTTTACTATCACTTTTAGAGCCCGTCTGATTTTGAATCCTTAATGCAGCAGGTGCAAAAGTAAAGGCCAACATACTTGATAAAAATCTTTTTCTTTCCATATTAGTTATTTTATTTGTATCCAAAAACAGAATCAGATAATATTGAATATTACTTCAACTGACTAAATCTTACTTATAATCTTTATAAATAACAATAAAGTACTGAATTTGTTTCAGATACATTCAAGACAACTGATCCTATTATAATTCCTTTACTCTGCGTATTGGTTTTATAGTGCACGATATTTTGAATCTTAAAACTATCTCACTTTGGAAGAAAAAGATAAGATTCTACCATGACAAGATAAAATTGCTACGACCACATAACACGGACGGTTGGGGTAATAAGCTTGTCACGGTTTTTGCTTTTATTCCTGCCACCAAGACAAATCAGTAATGCCTATACCGCGACCGCTCCACTACCCGTTTAAAACATTTCTGCACCGGGATAAAATATCGGTCACTTATCATCTTTGTACCGCGACGCTCGTCTTAGCCACAAAACTTGTACCCGGACGGCAAAAACACGCGCCATACCCGTCTCGCCACCGGGACAACCTCGCGGCTAAAGTACCGGGACTCGTATCCGGATGGCTTCGCCGGGTAACGCTTACTCCCTCAACCGCCGGGCCGTTAGGTGGCATAGCATGGCCCCCTGTTCCCTATCAACCAAAAAAATATCATCTTCTATAAATATAAATCGTGACAATCAAAAACCTGCTTTTAATTAAACCTGGATTTGTCACTTACAGACCTTCCTACAGATATTACCGGCTTGCTCCTGGTGGAAGAAGTCTCCCACTGGCAACCTTTTGCAAGCCTTAAACTTTTCTGCCATCTAGACAAGAAAATAAATGCTACGCCATCGGGCTTAAAAAAAATTTCTTGCTTGACTTTCAACCAATCCAACAGGGTAAAAATAAAAATTTGACTTTTGCTTATTCTTGTTGTAATTTTATATGACAAATCACTATCTAATTTAAAATCAACAACTAAAACCAATTACT
>Ga0209431_10002939_pt1 | contig 13686 bp, 16 predicted proteins | sample RifCSP13_3_FD_184021 | JGI IMG/M metagenome (GOLD analysis project Ga0209431, IMG submission 184021) | Soil microbial communities from Rifle, Colorado - Rifle CSP2_sed 13_3 (SPAdes) (version 2) | ecosystem: Environmental > Terrestrial > Deep subsurface > Rock core/Sediment | place: Rifle...
CTTCTTTGCCGGCGTCGTGCTGGCGGTATTGAACTCGCTTCTCGCGGACGCGAGGCGGGCCATAAAGGAGATAAGGGAGAGGAAAGAGAAGAAACTCCTCGCCCAGGCTGACGAGAACTACAGGAAAGGCATGGAGCTCCTCGTAAAGGGAGATACATTGTCCGCCAGGGAGCTTATGGAGAAGGCCCATAGGGCCAAGCCCAATGATACCGGCATAATCATAAGCCTCTCCGAGACCTACATGAGGGAGAACAGGCCCCAGGAGTCCATAAAGGTCCTTGAGAACGGTTACCTTACGAACCCGTCCTCGATAGGCATATTGATCTCTCTGGCAAGGTGCGCGGCGGAATCCGGCGACATGCCCAGGGCGGCAAAGGCGTTCGAGGACGTCATACGCCTCGACCCGAGGAACCTCTACGCGCTCCGCAAGCTCCGCGACATGAAGATACGGGACTGCGCATGGTCTGAGGCCGCGCGGCTGCAGAGGAGCGTCATAGAGAACGAGAAGAACGACGAGGCGGAGAAGAAGGAGAGAAGGCTCATCACGGGCCTTCTGTACGAATCCGCGCGGCATTCGATGAACGAGGGCAGGCTCTCGGAGGCCCTTATAAAACTCAAGGAAGTCCTCAAGAACGAGGATTCTTTCCTGCCCGGCCATATACTTCTCGGCGACGTGCTCGACAAGCAGGGCAATACCGCAAACGCCGCCAAGGTATGGGAGAAGGCCCTCTCAAAATTCCCGAACCCCGAGGCGCTGATATTGCGCCTTGAAGACCTCTGCATAAGGGAGTCGGCGCCCGAGAGGATACTCGAAAGATACAACAGGGAGATACTGACGCATCCGAACGGCATCAACATGAGGCTCCTGCTCGCCCGCCTTTATCTCAGGCTCGAGATGGTAGACAAGGCAATCGAGGAACTCGAGATGCTTCAACACGAGGGAGAGGACGGGTTCTATCATTCGGTGCTGCTTGCGGAGGCATATCTCAGGCGCAAACAGGGCGGCAGGGCCGCCCATCTCTTTCATAAGGCCCTTGGCCTGGACAGGGAGTATACGCCTCATTTCAAGTGCTCCTGCGGAGCCAACACGGTCGCATGGTCTGCGCGGTGCGACGCGTGCGGCCAGTGGGATACCCTTGTGATGCGGGGCATCCAGGGCCAGCTCAAGGCCCCTGCCTTAAGAAAGCTTTTCTGACATTTTCCCCTTGGAGAACTGAAATTGAAGAAGGTCTGCCTTATTGTGCTCGACGGCTGGGGCTTGAATTCCAGCAATGAGGGCAATGCCATCTCAATCGCGTCCACGCCCAATTACACACGCCTTTTGAAGGAATATCCCTCGACTGCCATAGACACCTCGGGCCTTGCGGCCGGGCTTCCCGATGGGCAGATGGGAAATTCAGAGGTCGGGCACCTTACAATGGGCGCCGGAAGGATCGTCTATCAGGAGCTTGTAAGGATAGCGAAGGCTATCAAGGACGGCGAGCTTGATAGAGACCCGCAGATAACCGCGCTCGCCGAGGGCCTCAAGAAAAGCGGGCGGTCGTTGCACCTCATGGGCCTCCTGTCTGACGGAGGCGTGCACAGCCATATCGGGCACCTCTACGGCCTTCTTGATATCTTCAAAAATAAGGGGCTTGAGAAGATTTACATCCACGCCTTCATGGACGGCAGGGACACCCCGCCCTCGAGCGGCGCGGGCTACATGGAGGCGCTGCTCGCTTATATCGAAAAGACAGGCTCTCCCGCAAAGGTCGCTACCGTCTCGGGCAGGTATTATGCCATGGACAGGGACAACAGGTGGGAGAGGGTAAGGCGGGCTTACGGCGCCATGACAGGCGGGGTTGGCGCAGCCGCCCAAGGCCCTTTGCAGGCCGTGAAAGAGGCCTACCAGAGGGGTGAAACAGACGAATTCGTTGCTCCGAGCGTGGTGATGGAAGGCGCGAGGCCGGTCGCTACAGTCTCCGACGGAGACGCCGTGCTCTTCTTCAATTTCAGGGCAGACAGGGCAAGGGAGATAGCAAAGGCGTTTGTCTCGGATTCATTCGACGGCTTTGAAAGGGCAAGACGGCCTAAGCTCGAAAGCTTCCTGTGCATGACTGAGTATGATTCCAGGCTCAAACTGCCCGTGCTCTTCAAGCCCCAGAGCCTTGAGAACATACTGGCTGACGTCCTCTCCAGGAACGGGATGAGGCAGTTCAGGGTATCGGAGACAGAGAAGTACGCGCACGTTACATTTTTCTTCAACGGCGGCAGGGAAGAGCCGTTTGAAGGGGAGGACAGGCTGCTTATACCATCGGTCAGGGACGTCGCGACCTATGACCTTAAGCCCGAGATGAGGGCAACGGAAATAGCAGAGGCGGCAGCCGACAAGATAAAAGAGGGATGTTATTCCTTCATGCTTATGAACTTCGCTAACGGCGACATGGTCGGCCACACGGGCGTGCTCGAAGCCGCCGTAAAGGCCTGCGAGGCGGTCGATAAAGGCTTAGGCATGGTCGCGGACGCCGCCCTGCAGAGGGGCTGGACGGTCATAATCACGTCAGACCACGGCAATGCCGAGCAGATGTTCGACCCTGAGACAAACGGTCCGCAGACCGCGCACACCACCAACCTCGTCCCGTTCATATTGGTGGATGACTCATTGAAAGGCGCAGGGCTTCGTCAGGGCGGGCTCCAGGACGTCGCGCCAACGGTGCTCAAGATAATGGGGCTTTCTCAGCCAAAGGAGATGACGGGAAAAGCGCTTCATTGACGAGTAACTGGGTTATGAGAGCCATGGTTTTTCAGGCTGCTGAAAAAGTCCATCTGCTGTGTTGTCATCGTCGTTCGTCACTGCGACGTACATGAAGAGTACGACTCGTTCCTCGCTCCCCTATTTGAATAGGGGCCTTGCATATGGAGCTTATTTGAAGCCTGGACAAAAACAGAGTTTCCAACAGGCTGTAAGCGGAATTTAGTTTAGTAATTATTAAAAAAGGGCGGGAGATATCTCCCGCCCTTTTTTTTATTCTAACGCTTGCTGAAAAAAATCAGCAGCCTCTTAAACTATCCGACTCTTCTTACACCGGCATGATAACAGCACCAGAGGCTCTCAATATTGTTGTCAAAGGTCCTCTTTCCCGCATGCCTGAATTCTATCCGTATCATCGAGATCCCGCCCGGGACAATAGAGTTCATCTCCTCGACCACCCTGCCCTGGCCCCATTCAGGGTGCCTCAGGTGGACTACCACTTCCCCTACGGAGAGATATAATTTTCTCGTCTCTTCGCGCATGGCGTCACCAATTACTAATTGTCCGATTTCCTCTGCCTTCCGTCAAGCGAAAAGGGGCCTGGAACATGCAAAAACCCGCTGTTTACGGTCTCAAGGACGCACTTGAAGCCGCCGATAAGAAATGAGAATATATCTGCAAAGGAGGTGGCGCATGCCCCTTAAAGCCTCATACAATTATCTGACCTGCCCCATGTGCGACGTGGAGATACCGATGGCAGGGGACGAGAAGCCTGGAGAGCAGGTCTACTGCCCGTACTGCCAGACCCCTCTGGCGCTCCGCAAGACCAAGACGGACGAGTATTTTCTGGAGGAAGACTTTTAGCGTCGCTAAATGCAAGGGTGAGCGCATTACCAAGCGCTATTCAGGGGGCTTCAACCCCTCTTTCTTAAAGAGGGGAAGGGGAGATTATCTTTGAGCGTACCGTAATCCCCCTCAATCCCCCTTAGAGAAGGGGGCAGTAAACCTTTCAACGGCCTGCAATAGCAATACGGGCCTCCTCAGATATCCAGCACCGCCGTCGCCTTCCAGCCATCATCTGATTTCGAGAGGCTGAACCTGTGCAGGGTCACTGCCTTGACATCGGCCCCGAGCGGGTGCTTCAATGGGTCGAGCTTCTCTCCGTAGAGCTTTGCCGCCAGCCTGAACTGCCCTTCATCTTCTATCTTTATTTCATCTACCCTGAGCAGGAGTTTTCTGGAGTCCTTGTAATAGACAAGCTCGTTCAGGAAGTCGAAGAGGAGCATCTCGAGGTCGTCGTTTTCAAGCTCCACGTCGACCGCCTCTTTCCTCTCTATCCGGTCAGGCTCGTCTATCATGACATTCAATGTGGCTTCAGCCGCAGAGGTGAACGCCTCTTCCAGGCTCTTGCCGGTCGCCTCGAATGCCACATCTGCCGTGGCAATGTCGCCTAAATACCTGTACGGCATTGTTATCCTTTTATGTTGCCGATGGGCAAGAGCCTCAGGACGCGCTTGCTCAATCCTGCGAGCTCGGTGGCCTCTACGACATCGTCTATCTGCTTGTAAGCCGCGCCAGCCTCTTCCGCAAGGCCGCCCCATGTAACGCTCCTGACGTATATGCCGCGCTCCTCCATGTCGTGCTGGAGGCTCGAGCCCCTGTACATGCGCTTTGCCTGGTGCCTGCTCATGGTCCTGCCGCTCCCGTGCGCGGTCGTATAGAACGCGTGCCCTCCTGTCTTGACCCCGGCAAGCAGGTACGACCCGGTCTCCATGCTGCCGCCGATTATGACGGGCTGGCCCGCTTCCTTATATCTCGCGGGCACCCCCTCCATGCCCGGCGCAAAGGCCCTTGTCGCGCCCTTCCTGTGCACAAGGAGCCTCGTCTTCTTTCCATCTATTGTATGCTCTTCGAGCTTTGCGGTGTTGTGCGTTACGTCGTAGACCATGTTCAGCCCGAGGTCCTCGGGAGACCTATTGAATACTACGGAGAAGACCTCGCGTATGCGGTGCAGTATCATCTGCCTGTTCACGAAGGCCATGTTTGCGGCGCACTTCATTGCGGCAAAGTAGTCCTGCCCTTCTTTTGAGTTGAAGGGCGCGCAGGCAAGCTCTCTGTCGCGGACCTTTATGCCGTACCTGGGTTCCATCACCTTGAGGAAGGTCTGAAGGTAATCTGTCGCGACTTGGTGGCCGAAGCCCCTGCTGCCGCAGTGGAACATCACGGCTATCTGGTTCGGGAGCGTAAAGCCGAATGTCCTTGCCAATTCAGAGTCAAAGACGTTCTCAGGCCTGGCCACCTGTATCTCGCAGTAATGGTTGCCGCTGCCGAGCGTGCCGACCTGGTCAAAGCCCCGCTCTATCGACTTTCTGCTCACCTTATTTGCGTCCGCGCCCTCGAAGCAGCCCCGCTCCTCCGTCAGCTCGATGTCCTCCGGCCAGGCAAAGCCTCTCTTGAGGCACCAGCGTGAGCCTTCCTCAATGATGTCCCTGAACTCGTCCTGCGAAAGCCTCAGAAACCCGGTTGACCCGACGCCCGAGGGCACTCTGTAGAAGAGCATGTCCACAAGCTCCTTTATCCTTGGCCTGACCTCTTCAAGGGTGAGGTTCGTGGTCAGGAGCCTCATGCCGCAGTTTATGTCAAAGCCGATGCCTCCAGGGGATATCACGCCTGTTTTCGGGTCAAAGGCCGCCATGCCGCCTATGGGGAAGCCGTAGCCCCAGTGGCCGTCAGGCATGCAGTAGGCGTAATTGACTATGCCTGGAAGACAGGCTACGTTCGTCACCTGCTCGAAGACGCCGTCGTCCATCTCGCGAATGAGCTTCTCCGTAGCGAAGATTCGAGCCGGGACGAGCATGCCTTCCTTGTAGCCCCTGGGCAGCTCCCATATCGTATCAGATATTCTTTTCAGCGCTGACGGGGTCGCCATCTATTTACTCCCTGTCTATCAGGATGTTGAAAAAGTCCATCCATGGCTTTTTCAACAACGGCTTGTCCGAAGTGAATTCGGCCAAGGCTCACAAATTGATAGACTTTCAAGTCTCGCAATTTGGCAATCCATCCCTGGATTGCCTGGCAGGTTGTTTTTTCACCAACCTGCCAAGTATGCAGAGCCGGTATGATTAATACTTTATCAGAAAAATGCAAGACTGTTTTCAAAGCAGCGCGGGTAAGTTGAGGCTGAACACGCCTTTCTTGACAAGGCCACTGCCGGGTTTACAATCTAAATATGAGGCAGTACGCGGATGTGAATTTGTCCGCATAATGCGCTCAAGGTTTTTTTTGATTTCCAAGGAGGTGCGAAATGAAAAGAAGCTTATTGGCCGCGATCGTGGCTTTTGCCTCGGCCGGTCTTGTCTCTACTGCCGACGCCTCGTTTGAGATACCGCTCGAAGGCGATTTCTATTCGCAGGGAGCACAGGGGCTGGTAGGTATCCAGGAGTCCGAACTCGCGTCTTACGAAAAGCAGTTGATGATCGAAGTGAACGGGCTCAGGCCGAATTCGGTCTATTCAGTGTGGCTCACCAGGAAGGACCCGTCCAGGGTGCAGGGCCTTGGCGTTGAGGACTACTCCTTCACGACTGACGCATCCGGTGGCGGCCGGTTCGTGGCTTATCTTCCGGTAGGGGAGTTGAGCAACTGGGACACGCTCGAGGTAGCCCATCACCCGAACGGCGACCCCAAGGACCTTGACAACGCCCAGATAGCCTTGAGAGGCGATCTGGATACCTATGACTAACGGTTAACCGATGCGCCTGCGGGGTGAAAGGGGCCTTGGGCCTTTATGCGCCTGAGGCCCTTTTTCTTTTGGGCCATCTCAGGAGTAAATAAAATGAGACACCTCATTATGAAGCTTGCGGTAGTTGCCGCGTTCCTTTCGGCGACAACAGCGTGGGCAACGCCCAGCCGGATAGAGCTCAAGGGCGAGATATGGGACGACGCAGAGGGAGAGGCCCTGATCGCTGACATCAAAGACGACCAGAAGGAGATAAGGATAAACGCGAGCGGCCTTGAGCCGAACTCCACCTTCTCGATCTGGCTCATAGACGAAACTCCCATGCTGGGCGAGGTCGGCATAGGCTCAGGCGACCTTACTTTTGTGAGCGACAGCAACGGCAAGGGGACCTATACTGCGCTGGTGCCCGCGAGGCAGTTCAAGGACTGGGACAAGATAGAGGTACTGCACCACCCCAACCAGGATACAGAGGACATGGAGGGAGCGGAGCTGGCCTTGAGGGGCAGCCTGGAATAGCAGGCTGCACCAAAAGTCCATCTGCTGCGTTGGCCTCAGAAGCTCGTCGCTGCGACGTACAAGAAGAGTACGCCTCATTCCTCGCTCCCCGATTTAACCGGGGCCTTGCATATGGAGCTTATTTGAAGCCTGATCCTGAGTTTTTCAGCAACATGAAAATTGCGTCGAAAGGGGCGCAAAACGCGCCCCTTTCTCTTGACCCTCCGTGAGAAACTGTGATAGTTTTAACCGCATGAGGATAATAGTGACAGGCGGCGCGGGCTTCATAGGCTCGCACCTCACAGAGGCGCTCCTTGAGCGCGCAGACCAGGTAGCAATAATCGACGATTTCAACGCCTTCTACGACCCGGGACTCAAGAGGGAGAACATAGAGGCCTTGAGGCGCAAGGCGCCCCTTACCCTTTTCGAGGCCGACATAAGGGACAAAATGAAGGTGGACGAGGCCTTTGCCTCTTTCAAGCCGGACGCCGTATGCCACCTTGCCGCACGGGCAGGCGTGAGGCCTTCGATAGAAGACCCGCTCCTCTATGAAGAGGTCAACTGCATCGGGACTCTCAACCTGCTCGAGGCATCGAGGAAGACCGGGGTTAAAAATTTTGTTTTTGCCTCGTCTTCATCGGTCTACGGCATAAACAGCAAGGTTCCGTTCTCGGAAGAAGACCCCATAACTTGCCCTATTTCCCCGTACGCGACGACAAAGAGGGCAGGGGAGCTGATGTGCTTCACATATTCGCACCTTTACGGGCTTCCCTCGACCTCCCTGAGGTTTTTCACTGTCTACGGCGAACGGGGAAGGCCGGACATGGCAGTCGCCAAATTTACAAAGCTCATCAACGAGGGCAAGGAGATACAGGTCTACGGCGACGGCACCGCGAGAAGGGATTTTACCTATGTCAAGGACATCATCTCCGGGCTTATTAAATCGATAGACACACAATCAAGGTACGAGATCGTTAACCTCGGCGGCGCAAACACCATAGAGGTCAACGCGCTCATAGGGCTCATTGAGAAGGCGCTTGGCAAGAAGGCAGATATCAGGTACATGGACCCGGCCCCCGGCGACGTTCCCATTACGTACGCTGACGTCGCGAAGGCCAAAAGGCTCCTTGGCTTCAGCCCGGCCGTAAGGATAGACGAGGGAGTCGAGAGATACGTAAGGTGGTTCCTTGAAAGGCAGGCCTCAAAGGTCTGAAGCGGAGAAAGCGTTGAAAAAAGTATTCATAAAGGACATAAAGGAGCGGGACAACGTAAACGAGGCCTTCCTTGTCGCCAAGAAGGAGACAGGGATAAGCAAGTCCGGCAAACCTTATTTGAACCTGAGGATAATGGACTCTTCAGGAGAGATGGAAGCCAGAGTCTGGGATGACGCAGAGGAGGTCGGCAGGGGCTTCAGCAAAAACGACGTGGCGCAGATAAAGGGCTTTGCCGTCGCCTACCAGGGCGGCATACAGCTCAATGTCTCCTCCGCGAAGACGATTGCCGAGGGCCAGTACTCGCTCCGTGACTTCCTCCCGGCTTCAGCGGCTGACCCGGCTGAGCTTGCCGCTGGCCTTGATTCGATAGTAGAGAGCATCAAGGACAGGCTTGTGAAGGCGCTCCTCAAATCCATATTCACCGACCCTGAGGTGAGGGACAGGTTCCTTACTGCCCCGGCCGCCAAGACCATGCACCACCCGTACCTGGGCGGCCTCGCCGAGCACGTGCTCTCCATCTGCGGCCTTGCCGAGAAGATAATAGAGCACTACGGAGAGAGCATAAACCGCGACATCCTTCTGGCGGGCGCTCTCCTCCACGACATCGGAAAGATATACGAGCTTTCATACCAGCGCTCGTTCGACTACACGGACGAGGGCAGGCTCCTGGGGCATATAACCATCGGCATCGAGCTTATAGACAGGAAGGCTGCCGCCATCCCGGATTTTCCGAGGGAGATCTCGATGCATATAAAGCATCTGGTGCTGTCGCACCACGGTCAGCTCGAATTCGGCTCGCCAAAGAGGCCCAAGACAATAGAGGCAATAATACTCTCCTACCTGGACGACCTTGACGCCAAGGTCAATACGGTAAGGGCCCTTATCACCGACAAGGGCGACGGCTCGAACTGGACCTCTTACCAGAAGCTCTTCGAAAGGTACATCTACAGGGGAGGCGCCCCTTCATCAGAGGAAGAGGCCAGCCAGCCCGATGAGAAAAAGGAAGAGGCCAAGGCTGACAAGGGAACCTTAAACCTCTTCAGATAGCCAATCCACCCCATATGGAACCCCGCAAGGAACTCGACAAGCTCAACAAGACTGTCCAAATCGCGGTCGAGGGCCGTTTCAGCGGCTCAAAGCCGGTCTTCGGAGAAGGCCCGGTCCCGTGTAGCCTCATGGTGCTCGGAGAGGCCCCAGGCCGCGACGAGACAAGGCTCGGAAGGCCCTTTGCAGGCAAGGGCGGGTCTTTCTTTATACAGGTTTTTGAAGAGACCTTACGTATGAAGCGGGACATGGTCTATATCTCGAACGTGCTCAAGATATGGCCCAACGTGGAGACAAAGAGGCTCCGCACACGGGCGCCTGGCAAGGACGAGGCAGAGTTCTTCCTGCCGTATCTCAGGAAAGAAATCGAGATAGTAGACCCCAGGGTAATACTCGCGGTGGGGAAGACCGCCTTTTCAGCGCTTTTACCCGGAGAAGAGTTCAGGGCAGGCGAATGGAAGGTTTCAGGCGGAAGAAAGGTGATGCCCGTCTATCATCCGTCGTACATACTTCGGAGACAGAAGAGCCTTGAAGCGAGCGTAAACGAACTCAAGACCGCTCTCCTGAAGGTCAAAAAAGAACTAACAGGCTGCTGAAAAAGTCCATCTGCGTCGTTGTCATCGTCGCTCGTCATTGCGGCGTACGCAAAAAGTACGCCTCATTCCTCACTCCTCGACGCCTTGCATATGGAGCTTTTTGAGCAGACTGAACAGATGCGGAGTTTTTCAGCAAGCTGCTAAAACTATAACCGGGCCTCGACGGGCCTTGCGCTTACCGGGCTGCATACGGGGCAGTACAGCTCTCCGGCCTCAAGCGGGCAGTCATGGCCGCACTCTGTGCAGCAAACGCACTCATCAGCCGGATAGGTGCAAACGGGGCAGACCTCCTCGCTTGGCACATTCATCTTCTTGTCCTTTTTTCCATCCGTGATTCCCATGCTTATATTATACCGCCATCCGGAATGCCTTCAATACGGTCAGGAACGGCCTAGAAATGAACCCGTATCTCCGCGAAGTAGAAGTCCTGGCGCTCGGAGACGGGCTCATTGAGGAGCACCTGGACGCCAGTGGTGAGGTCGACTGAGTCCTGCAGGTTATAGGTAAGCGCGGGGCCGGCATAGGCGCTGTTCTCGTCCATGTCGAATATTCCGAAACCCTGCAACCTGAGCGCGGGCCCGAGGTCGTAGGCAAGTCCGGTCCCCACTACCCGGCTTTCGTCTGAAAGGATCTCTTCGAGGCCTGCACCTGTGCTCATCGATAGCCTTACGGATGAGCCGCCAGAATAGCTGTTCTCTATAAGCTCGCAGAGCGTAGAAGGGAAGCCGGTGCCGACCTCCATTACGGAGCTGAAGAGCCGGGTCATCCTGCCTGACGGCTGGAGCGCCGGGCTGGCGCCGCCGTCATTAGCCGGCGCGCCGTCGGTAAACCGGCCCATGCCTTCATTGGCAGGTTCCGCGGCAAAGGCGGGCGCGTCTGCCGCGGCGAGGGCCTCGACAGCGCGCGGGAAAAGCGCAGTTAAGGCGCATGTCAACAGGACAGCCAGGGTTTTTACGGCATGGATCAAGATTTTTTCCATTTGATATTGCCAAGAGGCTTTCTATATATAATAATTGAATGGCTTTAACCGATGCGAAAGGACCCTGAATGCTAAGTCTCGTCAACATGCTCAGGAACTGGCGGACCCTGTCCATAACGACAGGGCTTTCCTGGCTCATGAAGCTCCTTATGGTCCTGCTCCTGCCGATTGCCGTCCTGAAGGGCGATTATCTGTTCTCCGTCCTTACCATCGTCTCGATTGTGATTTCCCTTATCCCCAGCCTGCTTGAAAGGAGCTACAGGGTAACCCTGCCCTTTGAGCTGGACCTTCTGATAACGCTGTCCATCTTCCTGAATACATTCATGGGCGAGGGGCTCGACTTCTATCAGAAGGTCTGGCTATGGGACAAGGCGCTGCATGTATACGGGAGCGCCGTGGTAGGCCTTCTGGCCTTTGTCGTCGTATATACTTTAAATTATACACGCAAAGTGCGGCTTTCGCTGCCTTTCATAGGTATCTTCACTATCACCTTCGCCATGGCTATGGGCGGTCTATGGGAAATAGGGGAGTTCACTGTGGACAGCCTTTTCGGCAAGACGACCCAGTACGGCCTTGCCGATACCATGTGGGACCTCATTAACGACCTTATCGGCGGCGTGATAACTGCCGTGATCGGCATGGTCTATGTCAGGTACGCGAACCCGGACACGCGCAAAAGGCTTGCAAAGCCCCTCGGCGAGGTATTCGGCCTGGGCCGCAGGATAGACCTGATAAGAGAGCACATGGGAAAGGCCGGTTCCCGGAAGAAAAAACGCGGCAAGGAAGCGCCCCCGCCCGGGACTGACGCCGGAGAAGGCTTATAAAAGGAGGGAAGGAATGGAGACCTACTGGACCTTTTTGAGCAGCCTTGCACTGTTGCACTGATTTGAAAAAAATAAAAGGCGGCAGGTCTAACCTGCCGCCTTTTTGCCTTCGCAGCCCGTTATCTCCGGTCAGTAAGAGTAGGATAGGTGAGCCGTCCGAAGACAGCCCCCACATCCTATTCTTACCAACCGGGTTTTCCGTCCCGCGAAGGCAGCTTTCAATCTTTCCGCGGTAGAAGTTTCCTTCTACCGCGGTTTGCTTTCCTGGACCGGTTAATCCCGGCTGGTAAGAGGAGGTTTCGAGACCCGTCCCGAGGACAGATCTCTAATCTCCCCTCTTGCCAGACGTTTTTCCCGGTCCAGGAAAGCAAACCTCAATTCTATATCTGATAGGCCTCTTCCACATGGAAGAAGTTGTCTACCTCTTCCTCTATGACTGAAGCCAGGTCAGAGACCGATACGAGACCGATGAGCTTATTCCCTTCGACAACGGGAAGCCTGCGTATCTTTTTCCTTGCCATCAGCTTCGAGGCGTCGAACACGTCCAGATCCGGCTGGGCGGTCACAACGCTCGTCTGCATTATCGAATTGATCCTCGTAGCATCCGGGTCCTTGCCGCTGGCCAGCCAAAGGACTATATCCCTGTCAGTGAGACAGCCCTTTATGGACTCCCCGTTCGTCACCAGGAGGTAGCCTATCCTGTAGTCTTTCATCTTTTTCGCCGCATCCCGTATGCTTGCATCCGGGTTGAGCGTCACAACTTTTTTCTGCATTATCTGTTTAAGATTCATTTTCCTTTACCCCTTTCCCCTTCACCCTTATGCGTGGGGAAGAAAGCCTTACTCTTAGCCTAACTCATACGGTCCAGTTGTCAAGAAGCCTCTATCGCATTTCCAAATATCATCGTCGCCTGTATTTGATGTTAACCCAAATTCAAGTGGTGTCAAGTCAGGTCTTATTCCGCGCTCTCACCATATAAGGGCCGCGCCTATGAGCATGGTCAGGACCAGCAGGAGAGAGACGGCTATATAAAATTCGTCAAGGTGCCTTATATCCGGATCGGACCAGTCATGCCAGTACATACGCTCACCTCCTCATTAATTTAATTATATCATTTATCCGGAGGTCAAAACTGGCCTGCCGGCTTGGGTCAAGCGGGGTTTGACTCGCGATTTTCCGGGTCTATACTTAGAACTTGATAGGCTCTCTCCTGTTCATCTGCCGTCGGAAAATTGAATGCAACGGGGTGGAATATGAGAAGGTCCTGCGCTGCAATGGTCATTTTGCCGGCGTTTCTTGCCCTTGCCGGGTGCTCTCTGGTCGAATCCGTCATAGAGATAGAGCCGAGAGGGACAAATCCCCGCAGGGCCGAGGCCGGCAAGAACGTGCATGCAAAAGCCGCGTACGCAGCCAACGCAGAGGGGACCAGGTGCGACGACGTATTCGGCGACGGGACTACCACGTGCAGCGACATCGCAAAGGCCAGCAGGGCCAAATACGACCAGACAAGGGTAAACAAGCCGCCTTCGCGGCCCGTTGAGAAAAAAACAGGGGACGCGGAGTCAGGCTCGGAGATAACCAGGCTTTTCAAAAAATGGGTGATGACAGGCATGCGCCTGAATTCCTGGTCCAACACGGAGTGAGGCTCCGAAAAAAAAAGAGTTCATGAAAGGCGCCGATATTTTGTATAATCCCGTCTGCCGGCCTTTTTGCCGGCGATTATGGAGACCGTCCTTAAAAACAGGTATATTGCCTTCCTTTTGATTGCCCTCGTCGGGTTTGCCGTTTATTCCAATATACTCGGCGCGCCGTTTGTCTTCGACGACCTCGACTATATCAGGGGCAACGAGAAGATACGGGACTTGAGGAACTTCCTCGACCTCTCCGGCACCCGGTATCTCGGGTTCCTTTCCTTCGCGTTCAATTACCAGTTGAACGGGTATGATACCTTTGGCTATCACATTGTAAACGTAGCTCTGCACGTCCTTAACGCCGCCCTTGTCTATCTGCTCGTCGAGGCCCTGTTTGCGGCTGCCCAGGCTGGAAAGGATGAGAGGGCGGGGCGCG
>Ga0209431_10002940_pt1 | contig 13679 bp, 14 predicted proteins | sample RifCSP13_3_FD_184021 | JGI IMG/M metagenome (GOLD analysis project Ga0209431, IMG submission 184021) | Soil microbial communities from Rifle, Colorado - Rifle CSP2_sed 13_3 (SPAdes) (version 2) | ecosystem: Environmental > Terrestrial > Deep subsurface > Rock core/Sediment | place: Rifle...
CAAAGAACCCGGGGGCAAACGCGACGGCCAGAACGCCGGACCGCCAAAGAATGCGCTTGCGCCTGTCCTCGATCCGGCGCGTGACCACCCACCCCACGCAGAGTATGGCAATTATTAGACCGACATACCCGAGGATTATCGGGTAGTGGCCATCATACATGAGACTCCGCACATATGCCCGCATACGGGTCAAAGACGCGGAAAGGGTCGGGCGGCCACCGCCTACAGTGCCTGAAGATATCTGACCATGCGCTCGCGCATCTTGGCATCCGGTAACCGGCCATACCCGGCACCCATATTGTCGACCATGTGTTTCGGCTTTGAGGTCGCCGGGATCACGTTGGTCACCTGCGGGTGTGACACCACAAACTTGAGAAAGAATTGCGCCCAACTCGTGCAGTCGAACTCTGCTGCCCACTCGGGCAGTTTCTTCCCTTCCACTTTGTCAAACATTCCACCGCGCTGGAATGGGCGGTTGATCAGCGTGGCAATCCCCTTATCAGCGGCCATAGGAAAGAGTCGCTGCTCCGCTTCACGGTCGACAAGATTGTAGCTGAACTGTACAAAGTCCAGCTGTTCCGTTTTCATGATGTTTTCTAATTCCCCATGCCGACTGCCGTGCGAGGTGGTGATCCCCAGATAGCGTATCTTCCCTTGTTCCTTCCATTCCCGTAACGTGGGAATATGAACTCTCCAATCGCGGAGATTATGGATCTGCATCAGGTCGATCACTTTGACGCCTATACGTCGCATGGATTCTTGCATTTGCTTGATGCCGGATTCTTTCCCATCTGTCCAGACTTTCGTCGCGACGAATAACCCACCTGTGTTCTTCGTGGTTTTCAGCACATCGCCCACCAATCGCTCCGCAGGCCCGTACATCGGGGAAGAATCGATCAATTGGCCCCCATGGTCGAAGAAGGTTTGCATGACCTCGACGAGTTGCTCTTTGCTGACTTCATCATTGAACGTCCCGGACGTCCCCATACCGATAACCGAAAGCCGCTTACCCGAAGATGGAATTGTGCGGGTAATCACATTCGCTTTTGCAGCCAACAACTCTTTCGGCCACAATGCCATGAGTGCCGACATAGACCAAGCGGCTTTCAAGAACTTTCTCCGTGAAACGGCGATCTTGCTTACCCTCACCGTGTAACCCTCCCATCTGCCACGCACGCTATTGTGGTCGCTGCGTAGCCAATTTCTCCTGTTTCCTCCCCAGTGTAAAGGCAACCCACCCCCAGATACCGGCAAGGGGCACTGCCATCAAGGCTATCGCGGCCAAGCTCAATCCCAGCCCCTTGAGCCCGGTATAGACCCAGGCGCTCGCGACATCACCGGCGCGATAGACCGCCGTATCGATGAAGTTTTTCGCTTTATATTTTTCCTCTCTGTTGACCACGACAAACAGCATTTCACGCGCGGGTCGCATGAGCGCATAATTCCCCGCCCGTCGCACCACCTGCAGGCTCACCAGAACGATCAAGACGGGAGCAAGCGCCAAACAGAGGAACCCTGCCACCGTAATCAACGGGATGACGGCTAGCGTCCATGCGATCCCCACAGTGTGGACAATTCGTCCCGTCAAGAAGACTTGACAAATGATGGTCAATGCATTGACAGCCAGGTCCATGCCCGCAAAGACAGCGGTGCGAGTCGATGAATCACGGAAGCTGTCCCGAATGATCTGTGCCTGTTGAAAATACAGAAATGTGGACAGTGTGGTGTACAGCAGGACCAACACACAGATGCCCAACAAGTACGGGGAACGCAGAACCATCTGGATGCCCGCCCAAATCCCCCCCCTCAGACCTCGGTCCTCCTCATCCGCGCCCGTCTTGTGCTGCGCCTTCGATGCCCCGGGCGCTGACTGCACCTGATGTGCCTGCCAGTCACTCAGTCGTTGGATGCACAGCACCGCGCATCCGAGCAGAACCGCCGAAAACAACAGTAAATTGATCGGCCCCAGGATTCCGACGAGCGTCGTCGTCAGCAGCGGTCCGGCAAGCGCCCCCGTTGTCCCCCCTGCGGCAATAAATGCAAACAACCGTTTGGCTTGATCGTTCGTAAAAATGTCCGCCATAAAACTCCAGAAGACAGAAACCACAAACAAATTGAAGACGCTGACCCAGATATAAAATGTTCGTGCCGCGTAGGCGTGTGTGACACCGGATGTGAGCAAGATGAAGAACACTAACAAGTTCGTGATAAAGAAATAATACACATAAGGCAAAAACTGCCTTCGCGGAAAACGTGATGTTACCCAACCGAATACGGGTACAACTGCGACCATGACAAGAAACGTACCCGTAAACAGCCATTGCAAATTTTCTACACCCCCGGCGATCCCCATTTCATCACGAATAGGTCGAATAATATAATAGCTGCACAATAGGGAGAAGAAATAGGCAAAGGCCCAGAGCAACCCGCGAACCTCATTGGGTTCGACATTGACCAGGCGCTCGAGCCATCGAAGGAACGCTGAGTCCGAAACGCTTGCGATTATCCCGGTGGAGTTATCGGCTTTCCCCATGGCCCTCGCGTCAGTCCTCGGTACATGGAACGATGCGGTCCCAGGCGCTCTTCTTTACCCCGTAGCCGGAAAAAGGTTCCTGACACCTTTTCCCGTCTCCGAGCTAGGGTCAGCCGTCCGAATAGTCGCTCCAGTAGACCGGGTTTCCGCACCGGCGCCCGGCAATACGGGCATCGCTCGTGCCCCTCGGGAATCCATTTACCACAGGTACCGCAGGGCATTCCATGCCCCCCGATCCGGAGAAGGGTTCAGACCGCCGAGTGACTCATGTGTGCACTAGTGCCACTCCAAGCCGAAGAGGTGGCGGCGTCAAGAGCGAGGAACCGATCTGACCGGCCAGCCACCCTGCGGCGAGCCCGATTCCCTCTCCTCGTCACTTCACCTGCACTGACTCGATGATCCTGTTGGCCGTCGGCAGCCACTCCCTTTCAAGCTCCTTCGTGACATTGAACGAGATCAGCAGCAGGCGGTCCTCCAGCGACGTGCCGAGCATGATGTTCCGGATCTCGGTGTCGATCGCCGGGGTGCGTAGCTCCATGACGAAGAACTCCCGCCCGTTGATCTTCCGCACCTCGCTCCGAAACCACTCCGCGGACGGGTAGAGTTTCTTGAAGCTGCCCTCCATGGATGCGTGAAAGGCGGCCAACTGGTTCGCCGGCATGCGGCCTTTGGGGTGGTTGAGAGCGATGTTGACCGTGCCTCGCTCGTTCGTGAAGACCAAGGTCGGCCGGCGCTCGCTGGGGTACTTGGTCCTCAGCATCTCCTCGCCCATGGGCTTAAAGGTCGTGGGGATGAGCAGGGAGACTCTTCCATCGAGCACGGACTGCTGCGCGAGGGCCAGCTCCTCTGCATGAAGACTTGAACATGCCACTAATGTGAGGAGAACGGCGACGAAGCGCATTTCGGATCCTCCCGGATTGGCGTCAGCCATTGATCATCGACAGGGGGTGTCCTTCCAGAAGCCTCTCACCCCAATGCCGCCACCCGCCGGACGACCGCCTCGGCCTCGGTCGCGAGCCGCGCGACGAGGTCCGCCGCCGATTGGCGGCGCGCCATGCGGACCCCCTGGCCCGCCAAGAGCGACAGAAACTCCGCCCGGCCCTGCTTGGCGGCCGCAGTCCGGAGCGGCCGCGTCAGCGCGTTCTGTAGCGGGTACGGCAGAATGGAGCCGGGCGCGCCGGGCCCCTCCACCTCCCTCATGAAGCGGTTGACGATCCCCCGTGCCGGGCGGCCGGAAAAGGCCCGCGTCAGGCGCGTCTCATGTTCGCCCGCCCCTAGGATCGCCGCTTTATGCGCGTCGGGGATGCCGGCCTCATCGCACGTGAGGAACGCCGTGCCCATTTGCGCCGCGCTCGCGCCCAGGGCGAGCGCCGCCGCGATTCCCCGGCCGTCCATGATGCCGCCCGACGCGATCACGGGCATCGGTACCGCGTCGGCCACCTGCGGCACAAGGGCCATCGTTCCGATCATCGCCGACTCGAAATCGGTCGCAAACGTGCCCCGATGCGCACCCGCTTCGCTTCCCTGGGCAACGACGGCATCGACACCGGCGGCCTCGAGCGCTCGTGCTTCCTCGACGGTAGTCACGGTCCCGATCAGGAACATGCCGCGAGCCTTGATGGCCTCGATCGCCCCGGCCGGCAGGATGCCAAAGGTAAAGCTGAAGACCGACGCGCCGCTCTCGAGGGCCGCTGCCAGCTGTTCGCGGAACGGGTCACCCGTCGATGCCGGAAGGGTGGGCGGCGGCAACCCGAGCTCCGCGTGGTAGGGCGCCACACGTTCCAGCGCAGGCGTCGCATCGCGCGGCGTCTCAGGCGCGGGGAGCGGCGCAAAGAGATTGATACCGAACGGCCGAGCTGTCCGCGCCCGGAGCGCCCGCGAAACGTCGGCGATTTGGGGCGGCGTCAGATAGGCCGCCCCGATGAAACCGAGGGCGCCCGCCTCGCAGACCGCGGCCACGAGGTCCACGGTCGTTGCGCCGCCCGCCATGGGCGCCTGGATGATCGGATGGCTCAACCCTAACCGCTGCGTGAGGACCGTCTGGAGCGGCATGCCCCACCTCCTGCAAGTCAAAGCAGAAACCGGTGGCCGGCCCGTCCTCCCCGTGACAAAAACGGGATCGGCCCTGCACGATGACGGTACGGGGGAAGAGGTGGTGCACGGATGAAAAACGGCGGCCCGCCGGAAGCGGGCCGCCAGAGAGCGATCGGACAGGTGCAGGCGCCTCAGCGGCGCTTGCCGAGTCTCCGCCGCTTCACATACCCCCAGAGCTTTTTCGTCATGACGGAGGGCCCGATCGGCGTGCTCCCGAAGATCTTTTCAAGCGTGTCCTTGGCGCCCTTGAAGCTGATCGAATAGCCTCCGAACGCCTTCTTCCCCTTCGTTCCCTTCCTCGCTTTCTTGGCCCTCCTTCTTGCCTTCGCCATTCGCTCCTCCTCCTTGTGTGGTTGTCATGCTTCTGGCCCCAATGGCCTTGCCGGTATTACTACCATATCTATGGTGGGATGCAAGGAAAAAATACTACCCCTTGGGGTACCCCCCGGAATGGAAAAATAGGGGGGGCAGTAGCGTTTTCCCCGCTGCAGGATCTGACGAGGATGGGGAAGTGTGCGGACCCCGGAAGGTTGTCGTCCCGCGAAGCGATCAGAGGCTGCGCTTCCTGGCGCGAATGTTGCGGCGGCTGCCTTTTCGCTTGAATTCCCCTTTACCTCGGGCCATTCCGAATGACCCGGGATCGGAAAAGACGGGGACGCGCGGCCGGCGCTGTTCCGCCTCGTTGACACGAAGATTCCTGCCCTTGAACTCGTAGCCGTCCATCCTCTCGATGGCCTTTGCGGCATCCGCCTCGTTGGCGAACTCGACGAAGGCGAATCCTCGCGGACGACCGGTAAGGCGGTCGGACGGCAGGAATACCCCCACCACCTGGCCCACTTCGGCGAAAAGACTTTCGACCTCGCTCTGCGTCGTATCGTAACTCAGGTTCCCGACGAACACCTTGGCGCTAATATCGACCTCCTCTCCCGTCTATTGTTGATCGGTGCCCACTCTCGCGCAGTGTACCATGGCCAGGCCGGTATGACAACCGCCACTTCTGCGATCCGTGCACGCCCTTTGTGCCTGCACGTCACGCGATTCCGTCTCCCGGACACGCACCCCGGCTCCGCGGCGCCCCGCACGCCGGCACGCACGAGCAGGAGACATGGCTCTTGACATTCGGGCCCCGGTGCACGATACTCTACACAATTCGCAGGGGAGGGCCGGGGGGACCCGGCCCCCTTTGCATTGGAGGGTATGGAGGACGCATGAGGAAGAACACGGCAGAAGTGGACGAGCGCAGGGAACATGGGCGGCACGACTACCACGGGGCCGTGACCTACCGGCACCTCGGAGTCGGCAAGTCCGGATGGATCCGCAACCTCGGTGAAGGGGGCCTGATGGCCGATCTCCCCGAACGCTTTACCCCCGGGACGCCCCTCGATCTCGTCATTGCGGTCGGCGAGCGCTATATCCACGCCGAGGCCGAAGTCGTCTGGTCCCAGGATCGCATCGACACATCGAAGACCACGTATACCCACGGGCTGCGAGTCACGCGCCTCGAGCTTCAGCGAGGCGGGCTCGCCCCGACCCCATCCCCCGGCCTTCTCCATCGCCCCCCCCGCTCTGCAGGCCGTCCATGACGTCGGGCACCCCCCGACGATTCCCTCTTATTTTTCACGATCGTCCATGTGTGCGCATCACCGGAGCCTGATCCGGAAAAAGCGATAGCCGAGCGGGCTCGCCACCGACGGCGAGCGACTCTACGTCGCCGACAGCGAGGTGAGCGCGATCCGGGTGATCGACCTCGGCGGTCGGGGCTGGCTGCGCACCCTCGTCGCGCAGGGGCTCTTCAGGGAGAGCCAATTTTCCCCCGCCCAGCGTCGGCGCAATACTTGCAATGACGCGTGTTGACACGACGCGGGACACCCCGTATGATTTTTCTGAATCGGTGTCCGTCGTCCTTCGCCCCGTCGCCGTTAGAGAGTGGGATGAGCGCACAATTCGCTTCAGTCTCGGACTTCTTCCGTGAAATGTGGGGCCTCCTCTGGCACTTCCCCTGGGGGCACATTATCGACGTCGCCTTCATGAGCTTCGTCGTCTACCAGATCTACACCCGCCTGCGCGGGACGCGCGCGATGCGGATCCTGGCCGGCATCGTCCTTCTCGGCCTCGGATACCTGATCGCCCAGTACCTGGGGCTGTTCCTGACCTCCTGGGTCCTCGGAGGCATCTGGGCCGCGGCCCTCATCCTCGTCATCGTGATCTTCCAGGGCGAGATTCGCCACATGCTCGAGCAGGTCAACCCCAGCGTGCCCCTGACGAGCCTGCTCGGGTGGGGAAGCCAGGTGCGGGTCGATGAGGAGGTCCTCGCCACCATTACGCAGACCGCCTTTGCCTTCGCCGCCGAGCGCCGCGGTGCGATCTTCGTGTTCGAGCGGTACGATCCGGTCGAGCCGTTGCTCAAGAGCCCCGGGACGGTCCTCAACGCCGAGATCACCCCGGAACTCGTGGAGACCCTCTTCACGTCCCCCTCTCCCCTGCACGACGGGGCGCTCTATATCCGCGAGGGGCGCGCCTACCGGGCCGGCTGTATCCTCCCCCTCTCGGAGAATCAGCGGCTCTCGTACTTTTACGGCACCCGGCACCGGGCGGCGCTGGGCATTACCGAGCAGTCGGATGCGCTGGCGGTCGTGGTCTCCGAAGAGCGGGGAAAGGTGTCGGTCGTCGAGAACGGCACCATCGCCGTGGTCGACAATGCGCCGGACCTCCTCGCCTGGCTGACCGAGCGCCTGCGCGCGCGACAGGAGCGCCAGAAGCCCCGGATCTCCCTCAAGACGCTCCTCGTCCAGAACTGGCGTCCCAAGGTGGCCACCGTGTTCGCAGTCAGCCTGCTCTTACTCGCCCTGGTGGGACAGAAGAACGACGAGGTGGGCATGTCGATCCCGGTCGTCTACGTCAATGTCCCCAAAGACCTGGCCATCGAGGAGAACCGGGTGCAGGATGTGCACGTCCGCGTGCGCGGCTCGCGGATCATGTTGAACTTCCTGGATGCGACCCAACTCCAGGTCGCTATTGACCTCCAGAAGGCCACGGTGGGTGTGCGGCGCTACATCATTTCCGCGAAGAACATCAACCTCCCGCTCGGCCTGCAAATCGCCGGGGTCAACCCCTCCCAGATTGAGCTGCGCCTGCGCAAGAAACTCCCGCCAACCGAAACAAAGGGCTGACCGGGAGGCTCTTTCTGGCGCGGGTCAAGGGGATGAAATTCTTAGCCGCGCTACTTCCGCGGTGCGTGCGCGGAGGCGGGAAGCGTCTTGAACCCCTTGTAGATCCAGGAATTCTCCGAGACGATCCGCAGGTAGAGCGATCCGAAAACCACGGATTGCAGCACGGTCGCCACGTGCGCCGGGACCGACTCCAACCACTTGCGGAGACGCTGCTCCGCCTCGGCTTCCGACACCTGGGGTCGCTGCAGTTCATCAAGCAGCTTGCTCAAGGCATCCACCGCCTCTTTGCTCACGGCCGGCGTCGCCTGCAAGCCGGTCTTGAGTCGAGACACAATGCTCTTGTCTAATGCCGTTGCCATACTCCCTCCCTGGGGGATCTATCCCACCATCGGTCGCGTCGATCCTGGCTCGGGCCGTGGATTACGCTAACACCTTCCTTTCGTTTGTCAAGGGCACCGCTCAGCGAGTTTCCGTTCATCAGGCCGGGGGTCGGCTGCTCGGCCGACGGCCGTATGGCAGGGGGATGTATTCGACCGATGGCCGGTGCCGCGGGGGCTGCGGAAACAGCATCATGAACTGGTAGGCTTCCTCGGGCATGTCGGTGCTGACGGGCAGCCCCAGCGCCGTCGCCTCCTCAACGGTAATGGGATGGTCGTGGGTCCAGGCGCCCTGGCTCAAGGTCTCGGCTAACGCGGCCGCCGCTTCCCTGCCCATGCGCTCTTCGAGGATCCAGGCGACGCACTGTCGGACCTGCCGCAAGGCCTTCCCGGCCATGTCGGCGTGGATCAGGGTGGCATCGTCGATCTCATTCTTGTCCTTCTGTTCCAGCACGCGCAGGATCGATGCCGCCGGCTCCTGGCCGATCTGAGGATCCACCGGCCCGAGCACGGCGTTGTCATCCATGACGATCTCGTCGGCCGCCAGCGCGATCAGCGTCCCCCCCGACATGGCGTAATGCGGGACGAAGACCGTCACCTTCCCCGGGTGCTTCTTGAGCGCGTGGGCAATCTGCGAAGCCGCCAGGACCAGCCCGCCCGGGGTATGGATGATCAGGTCGATCGGAACCTCGGAGGACGTCAGCTTGATGGCACGCAGGATTTCTTCGGAGTCGTTGATGTCGATGTACCGGAACAGGGGAAAGCCGAGCAGACTCATGGTCTCCTGCCGATGGACGAGGGCAATCACCCGACTGTTCCGCCGCCGCTCCATACCGGTCAGGAGCCGAAGCCGGCGCGCCTCGAGCCACCGCTGTCGGACCATCGGCTGAAAGGCCATCAGGAGGAAGACGAACCACAGAATATCACCGAAAGACATTGTGCCTCCTTTGGGGGAGTGTTCGCAGCCACCTCCCCCGCTCCCCCGCGCTTGGATCGGAATCGGGACCGCTCAGAAAATGTGAGGCGTCCAATCACCGGTCGAGAAAGCCCGGCAGACCACGGCGGACCAGGCTCACTCCGAAGGCCGCGAGGAAAACGCTTGCCACCTTCCCGACGGCCCGGGACCCGCCCTCGCCCAGGAGCCGGGCGAGGTTCACTGCATACCGCAGTACGAGAAAGGCGATGGCCATATTCACGCCAAAGGCCAGTGCGGTGATGAGATACCCGTGGCTCTGGACCAGGATGAGCAGCGTCGTGAGCACCGCCGGTCCGACGATCATGGGGGTCCCGATGGGGACCACGCCGACCGACGCCGCGGGGCGCCGGAGGACCTTGCCCGGATTGACCAGGTCGTGGAGCGAGATGACCACCAAGAGAATGCCCCCCGCGACCTGAAAGTCGCCCACGCTCACTCCCAGGACAGGGAATATTGCTTGCCCGACCAGGAGAAAGCCCACCCCGATGGCGGTCGCCGTGAGGGTTGACTGCCGGGGCAGTTTCCCCCGCTCCTCGAAAGAAAGATCCGCCGTGAGACTGAGATAGACCGGTAAAACGCCCAGGATATCCACGGCGACCAACAATGCGACAAAGGCGGTCAGCGCGTCCCGCACCCTGGTCCTCCTCCTCGCGTGCGCTTATCTGGACCCGGTCGGCACGAACGCCTTCGTGAAGAGCCGACGCGCGTTCTCGGTGGTGACGCGTGCCACCTCCTCCGCGGAAACGCCCTTGGCAGCCGCGATGGCCTGGCAGGAGACCACAACGTTCCTCGGTTCGTTCCGGAAGGCGGGGTCGGGACCGAGAACGGGCGAATCCGTCTCCAGCAAGAGACGCTCGAGCGGAAGATGGGGGAGCAGCTTCTGTTTCTGCCGGGACCGCACGACTGACGGGGGCACCGAAAAGTAGTAGCCCGCCTCGATGCCCTCCAGGGCCGCCGACGGCCTGCCGTCAAAGGCGTGCAGCAGCACGGTGCGCGCCCCGCGCTCGCGCAGAAATCGGACCGTGTGCCTGCCGGCAGCCCGGGAATGGACGTTCAGCGGCAAATCCAGTTCCGCCCCGAGGGAGACAAACCTGGCCAGCACCTGCTCTTGAATCTCCCGCCCCTGCTCATCCTTCACCACCCAATGGTCGAGACCGACTTCGCCGATCCCCACCAGCCGCTCTGCATGCGCCCGGATAAAAGCCGCCATGGCGTCGGCCCGCTCCAGATCGAGGATGTCGGGATACAGGCCCGCGCAGGGCTTGAGCAAGGGAAACTTCTCGGCGAGGTCCAGCACCTTTCGGGCATCCTCCAGATTCTCGCTCACCGTGACGATCGCCTCCACCCCCACATTCGCCGCCGCCTCGAGCACCGCCGCCAGATCCGCGGCAAACGCGGCGTCACTCATGTGCGCGTGCGCATCGATCAACACCATAGATGCCTCGTGGTTGGTCACCAACCACTATTCACCAGTCACTATTCACTAATTGCAGCGGCGAGGGCCCGGGCTTGCTCCACCATGCCACGGACCTCGTCCAACCCCTTCTGCCAGAAACCCGGGTCGTGAAAGTCGACGCCGAGAGGCTTGAGAAGCACTTCGGGGCGCGCCGAGTTCCCCGCCTCCAGGAACGCCAGATACCGCGGGACGAAAGAGGTCCCTTCCTCCTTGTACATGCGGTACAGACACAGGACGAGCAACTGGCCGAAGACATAGCTGTAACAGTAAAAGCGGGTGTGGATGAAGTGCGGGATGTACGACCACCCCAGGCGGTAGCCCGGAGTCAGGTCGACCGCCTCTCCGTAGTACCGGGCATTCCCCTGAAGCCACGCCTCCGCGAGGGCATCCGCGGTCAACCGCGCGGCCCCCCGAGCCCTGAAGACAGCCTGTTCGAATCGCGTCAGGACGGTTTGCCGGAAGACGGTTGCAAAGGTATCTTCGATCTTCCCGCACACGAGCGCCAACTGCACCCGCGGGTCCCGCTGCCTCCTCAGCAGGTCGTTGAACACGAGAAACTCGGCGAAGACCGAGGCGGTTTCGCAGGTGGTGAGCGGGGGGTCGTAGTTCAGGAGGGTCTGCCTGCTCGCCAGGACCCCGTGGAGCCCATGACCGAGCTCATGCGCGACCGTCATCACGTCACGGAGGGTGTCGGTGTAGTTGCACAAGATGTATGGATGGATTGCGGGCGACGGCGACGAGCAGAACGCCCCTCCCCGCTTTCCCTTACGAATCTCGGCGTCGATCCAGCCGCGCGTGAAGAAGTCCCGGGCGATGTTCCCGGCACGCGGTGAAAACGCGCCCAGCGCTTCCACGATGGCTGCCCGGGCCTCCGCGAAGTCACACGACGGTAGCTCCTCGCCCACCGGGGCGTACTGGTCGTAGAGCGCCAGCCGGTCCAGGCCGAGGAGTGCCGCCTTCAGGCGGAAATAGTCCTGGGCGATCCCGTAGTTGGCCTCGGTCACCTCCATCATTCGCTCGACCGCCCGCGGGTCGATTTCGTTGTCGAGGTGCCGCTCGGCCATCGGGTCCGCGTAGTGCCGCAACCGGTCCATCGTGAGGTGATCCTGGATCAGCGTGTTGTAGGTGAAGGTGAGGACGAGCTCGTTCCGCCCCAGAACTTCGAAGAGGACCTCTATCGCCCGCACGCGCAGTCCACGCTCCGGACGGTGCAACAGCGACAGCAACTCGGACATGGTCAGGTCGCGGACGGTCCCCTCCATCTCCAGCGGGAAGGTCATCGAGGAAATCAGTTCGGTGAAGAGGCGTCCGAAGGCGCGCCGACCGGTGTTATCCTTCTCATTCACGACCCGTTCTTCGGCCTCGGTCAGCTTGTGGGGCCGGTACCGCCGGGTGTGGGCGAGGTAATACTGGTAGCCGGCCAGGAGGGGATCGGCCATCAGCCGCGCCGTCGCCGGCTCGTCCAGGTCAAGCCACTCCAGCGTGAAGAAGAGGAGACGATTCCGGACCGCGGTCACCCACTCTTCGACCCGCTGGTGCAGGTCCTGGTACTCCGACCGGAGGCTGTCGGAGGCGTACAGGAGGCCGGCGTAACTCGCCACGCGGCTCACCGTCTCCTCGATGGCCTCGAGGGCACAGAGCGCCTTCAGGAGGTGCGCCGCGGGCGGCCCGCCCGGGACACCGATCGTCCCCCGATACCGCTCGGCGAAGGCTTTCGCCGCCTCGTCGACGGACTGTTGTGTGGCCGCAATGCGCGGATCATCGTGGCCGGAAAACAGGTCGCTCAGGTCCCAGACGACTCCGGCGGCACTCGACGTGTTGGACACCACGGCTCCCTCCTCTCGCACAACGCGCCTGAACTGCATATTGTAGGCGACCGCGCGGCCGAAGGCAACCGCAGAGGGCTTGCCCAAAGCCTCCTGTTCCCGGTATCCTGCTGCGAGGGTCGGCACCGGTCGCGAGGCATGGAGGGCGAGATGGGAAACGGGAACCGGCGACGGCGGGGACTGGACCGCGGGAGATGGGTCGGGACGGGGCTTTTCCTCCTGCTGGGCGCATTCCAACTCGCGCGGGCGGATGCGCTCGGCGAGTGGAAGACCGTGGCGCCCATGCCTGACAAACGAACCGAGGTGGCGGCGGCCGTGCTGAACGGGAAGGTGTATGTGATCGGCGGCTTCGCCTATTTCTTCATTGGAGGCGTGTCGCGGACCGTCCAGGCCTATGACCCGAAGACCGACCGGTGGGAAGCAAAGGCTCCGCTGCCCGAAGCGCTTCACCATACGGCCGTCGTCGCCCTCGACGGGAAGCTGTACGTGGTCGGCGGGTACGCACGGATCTGGCCCTGGAAGGCAATGGATACCGTGTGGGCGTACGACCCCGCAACGGATCGCTGGCAGCCCAAGGCCCCGATGCCGACGGCCCGGGGCGCCCTGGCCGTCGCCGCGATCGACGGCAAGATTTACGCCGTCGGCGGCAAGGCGGGCAGCGAGGTCCTGCGGATGCTCGAAGTCTATGATCCCGCCGCGGACCGGTGGGAGTCGCTGGCTCCGATGCCCACGCCTCGCGATCACCTCACGGCGGCGGCCGTGGAGGGCAGGCTCTACGCGATCGGGGGACGACTGGGGGCCATGAGCCGAAACGTGAACGCCAACGAATCCTATGATCCGCGATCCAAGCAGTGGACCGCACGTGCTCCCCTTCCCACCGCGCGGGGAGGCATTGCCGCCGCGGTCGTGGGTGGCAGGATCTACGTCTTCGGAGGCGAGGAATCACAAAAAACCTTCGACGCCACCGAGGCCTACGATCCGAAGACCGACCGCTGGGCCACGCTCGCGCCGATGCCGACGGCGCGCCACGGGCTGGGAGCCGCGGCGCTGGAGGGCCGCATCTACCTGATCGCCGGAGGCCCGGAGCCCGGGGGGTCGCGCAGCGACGCGAACGAGGTGTATACGCCACCCCAGTGAAAATGAGGTGACTGGTGGTTAGTGATTGGTGATTGGTGACGGGTGGGGAGGAGATGGGGAAAGCGGATACGGAGCTCCTCGGACAGATCCTCAAAGGGGTGAGCCGGACC
>Ga0209431_10002941_pt1 | contig 13679 bp, 11 predicted proteins | sample RifCSP13_3_FD_184021 | JGI IMG/M metagenome (GOLD analysis project Ga0209431, IMG submission 184021) | Soil microbial communities from Rifle, Colorado - Rifle CSP2_sed 13_3 (SPAdes) (version 2) | ecosystem: Environmental > Terrestrial > Deep subsurface > Rock core/Sediment | place: Rifle...
CCAAACGCACCCGTGCTTATCGAAGGGAAAGCTACAGTTTTCAATCCATTAGTAACAGCAGTTCGAAGCGAATTCACATAAGCGCTCGCCAAAATCTCTGGTTCCCGCTGCTTTCCCCCCGCCCAAACTGGACCCACGGTGTGAATAACGAATCTTGCTTTGAGTTTTCCTCCGCTAGTAATTACTGCTTTTCCAGCCGGAAGTCCGTCTTGCCACTCAGTTTCGCGTATCTTTTTGCACTCAGCAAGTATCTTCGGTCCACCTTTACGATGAATTGCGCCATCCACGCCCCCACCGCCCATGAGCGAAGAGTTGGCAGCGTTCACAATTGCATCTGTCGTCATTTCTGTTATGTCTCCGCTGACAAGGCGAATCTTTGATTTCCCAACCTGAAATTCAGCCTTCATCATTTTTCCTGTTTTCTCCTCTATATCAGGGTGCTAATAGTTTGCCATAGAGCAGAACTAAAGAAGAAGGCGCCAAAACCCACAAACACTGCCACACAGAAGAAAGAAATCCCTTGATATACTCTTGCCGTCCAGAATCGATGCGACTTAAAAATCACGACCGCAACAACCGTGTACCATATGAAATCGCATACCCAGTGAACCCCCGCAAACACCGAGAACCCAAGCAGCCCGAACAATTTGGCGTTCAAAACTAGTGCAGTACCTATGGTTAACCACCACAAAATGAAACCAGGGTTAGCCGCCGTGGTTTTTATTCCCGCCAATAGTGAATCCTGACTAGAAACAGCGTATTTTTCGCCTGCTTTATTCCGGTTTCTAAATGTTTGAATACCCATGTAAATCATGAGCAACCCGCCCACAAGTCCCACTCCTGCCTGCACAGACCATGGGACATCAAACTCGCTTAACACGAAAAAGATCAGGAACATCAGTGGGAACTCGACGATTCCGTGCCCAAATGCGATGAGCATACCAGCAGTTTTTCGTTTTGTCGCTTTCTCGATTGTAACTGCGAACAGCGGACCTGGCAGAAGAATACCTGATAGAGAAATGAAAGCCACTGAAGCCAAGAACAAATAGAAGTCACTGATGAATGCCAACATAGTTCAGCTCCCGTGATATGCTAGAGCCGTGCAAAGCGCACTCAAAAACATTCGCAGCCATTTTAGTTCTTTTTCTCAAACTTGTTCCGCATTATCTCAACAATTTCACCGCTATCCTTCGCCGATGAATATGCATCAAGCAAATCAGTGTTCAGCTCAAAAAAAGTGTGCCCCCATGTGAAAATCGAAAGCACCTTTTGTGCCTCCTCCTTAAAACCCGCAATATACAAAGCGGCAGCTAACGCCTCAGCCGTTGTAAGTTTTGTGGCTTTTCCATAGTTCACTGGGTTTCCCGCTATCAAAACGGGCAAGCACCGCGATGTGCCCTTCACATGATGCGATAAGACTTTTTCAGCGTGCACCCAGCTACAGTCCAAGGCTACGACACCAAAGCCGGCGACACGTCCGCGGTCAGCAGGCGAAAAAGCTCTCTCCCCAAAAGGATTAAGCACAATCGCTCGTTTCGGCAAGAAACGTGTTTTGGTTACAATTCTTGCCAGCCCGTGACGCTTTAGCTTCAAGCCAGTGCAACGCTTTGGGTCGCATTGATTCGCATGGTAAATAGTAATTCTTACGTTAAGCGCCCTTTCCACTAGGCTTTCGCACCTTCATGTGACTCATAGGATCATTCAGAAGCTGCGGGATGAAATCTAGCAAATCAGTTGCGACCATATGATAGCCGAGCTGATTCGCAACGAAATCGCCCGCTGCACCGTTAACAAATGCTCCAGCAACAGCTGCCTCAAACGGGTCAACCTTTTGCGCTAGCAGCGCTCCTACAATGCCTGAAAGCACATCGCCCGTTCCGCCAACTGTCATTCCAGGATTTCCCGTGAAATTAAGCTTCACACGTTCTCCGTCAGAAACTATATCCACCTGCCCTTTCATAAGAACAACGGCGCCATGTTCCGCGGCTGTCTTCTGAACCGCCTGAGCCCGCGCCTTGAAGTCCTCAGGCAGTCTGTTGCCCGCAAAAATAGCATACTCGCCAGCATGAGGCGTCAAGACAAGCGGCACCTTCAGAGTCCTTTTGAATTCCGCAAAGGCTTTTAGGCCATCAGCATCCAAGAGCAACGGTTTTCCCGCGGCTTCCACGGCTTCTATACATGCCTTCATAAATGCTTTGGTCTCAGGATGTAATCCCGCTCCGGGTCCAATTGCCACTGCGTCAACTACATTAAAGTAATCTTTCAGCGTCGCCAGGTTTTTTGGGTTAAGGTGGTTTCCTTCAAGTTTCACAGTTATGAAGTCAGGCGACATAGATGCGATATCATGTGAAGTTCTCTCAGGAACAGCTGTGTAGACGATATCTGCTCCTGTGCGCAAGGCAGCCATGGACACCAGGGCTGGTGCGCCTGAGAAGACTTCGCTGCCCCCGATGACGAGCAGGCGTCCTGAGTCGCCTTTGTGAGCGTTTGGAAAACGCGTTCCTGCACTGAGCAAGACATCCCCAGGACCCGCAAACATCTCCATTTCTGGCGGTAAACCTATGTCTCTTACGATGAGTTTGCCAACGTGTTTTTTCGAGTTTTCTAGTCCTTTCTTTGCTTTGTGGAAGGTCACTGTGATGTCTGCTCTTACCGCGTTTCCCAAAACCTCGCCGGTGTCTGATTCTATGCCTGTTGGTACATCAACGGCAACTTTTGCCGCGTTGAGTGAGTTGATGAACGCAATTAATTGTAAAATGGGCGGTTTTATCTTTCCTTTTGTTCCGGTGCCGAGCAAGGCATCGACGGCAACGTCTGCCTCTACTAAAGGTATGTTGGAACTGTCAGTTACTTCTTGCAGCTTGATGCTTTCACGCAACGATTGAAGTGCTATCCAGTTTGTGAGTGCTGCTTCGTGGCTGATGTTTTCACCTTTTCCAGCGATTATCACTGTAACGTTATCGAAGCCTAAGGACAATAGATGCCTTGCAGTTACGAAACCGTCGCCTCCATTTCCGCCCAAGCCGCAGAAAATCGCGATTTTCTGGTTCTTCTTGAACCGAGAGTCGATTTCAAATGAGACGCCACGGCCAGCGTTTTCCATCAACTGCAAACGCGTGACGCCGAAGTATTCGGCGTTGACTTCTAAGACGCGCATTTCTCTGCTTGTGATATGATTTGACTTCATGTGGAAGCCCTAGTGCTTTATTGCTGCCCTATAGGAAATAAGCCTATCCTTAACAAAGCGAAAGTTGAAAGGTCGGCTATCATTTTGACCTATCTGAGGCTGCCCGTATACAAAAGCATCAACGAAAAATCACTTTTCACATGGGAAAGCAGCTGCTGACCTATAATATCAGGTTTAGCTATAACAGCCATATGCCTCGCCTCTAATTGAATTGTCGTTGGATTAGTTACTTTTCATTTTGCGTGTAAGGCATTGGAAAAAACTTTATCCACTACCGCGCAGTATTCTACTTGAACCGCGCTATCTATGATCTCGGTTCAGTTTATGTTGTTAAGGTGAACTTATTTGAGAAAAGAATGGAACGTAGGCAATAAAGACGCTCTCATAATTGCTGATATTCAAATTGATTTTCTCCCAGGTGGAGCACTGCCCGTGAAAGATGGCGACCAAACTATTCCTGTGCTGAACGAATACGCCAAAATCTTTAAAAAAACAAGCGCGAAAATTATCGCCTCGAGAGATTGGCATCCTTCAAACCACATCTCATTCAAAGCCCAAGGCGGTCAATGGCCACCCCATTGTATTCAGGATACTGAAGGAGCAGAATTTGACCCCAAGCTCAAGCTTCCAGATGGCACACTTGTGGTTTCGAAAGCTACAAATCCTGCAAAAGAGGCTTACTCTGTTTTCGACGGCACTGACTTAGCAAATACGTTGAAATCCCAAGGCATGACCCGAGTATTTGTGGGGGGATTGGCGACTGATTACTGCGTTGTTAACACAGTTCTTGATGCCCTTAAACTGGGCTTAAGCGCTGTTGTGCTCTTGGACGCCACGCGAGGCATAAACGTTGAGCCAGGCGACGTTGACAGAGCGATTCGAACAATGATTAAGAACGGCGCTGAACAAGCTACTTTACCAGATCTTCCTGAACCTGAAGCCCTGAACGGGGAGGAGAGCTTGGCCGAAGTTGCTGGTGATAAACCCCTTTCCAAAGTTGATTTAAAGAAGCGCGCTAGAATGCGTCCAAAGGGAGCATACAAAAGGGTGCGCAGAGAACGTGGATAACCTCTTTTTTCTTGTCAGTAATTACCAAAAAGAACAATAGGCTGCGTTTCGCATAGCTTTCCAAGGTGATTCTTGGTTTTGAAGTATCAACTGTTCATTAACGGCGAATGGGTAGAATCCACTTCGGGCGAAACTTACCAACGAGTCAACCCTGCCAATCCAGATGAAGTCCTGGGCGAATTTCAGAAAGGGAACTCTGACGACGCGACGAGAGCAATTGATGCCGCTCAAAACGCCTTTGAAACGTGGTCGGAGACACCCGCTCCCAAGCGAGCGGCATTTTTGTACAAGACTGCTGAACTGCTGGCAGAACAAAAGAAAGAGCTGGCGCGCACAATGACTATTGAGATGGGCAAAACCCTCATGGACTCTATGGCTGATGTTCAAGAAGCAATAGATGTAGCTTACTACGCAGCGGCTGAAGGCAGAAGACTTCTAGGTCACACGACGCCTTCAGAGAAACAGGATAAATTCGCAATGGCAATCAGGTTGCCTATAGGCGTGGCAGGGCTGATTTCACCATGGAACTTTCCCATAGCCATTCCCGCGAGAAAGATATTTTACGCCTTGGTTTGCGGAAACACGGCAGTTTTGAAACCAGCATCTGACACTCCATTATGCGCAATTAAACTCTTTGAACTGCTCAAACAAGCAGGCCTCCCCAGAGGCGTCGTCAATTTGGTTACGGGACCAGGCGAAAGCGTAGGCATAACAGTTGTCAAAGATGAGCGAGTGCGAGTAATCAGCTTCACAGGTCACAAAGACACTGGCGCAACCATCTTGAGGGAAGCAGGAATTAAACGCGTCAACCTTGAGCTTGGAGGAAAAAACCCCATAATTGTTATGGACGACGCTGACTTGACCCTTGCTGCAAACGGGGTATTGTGGGGAGGATATGAGACAACAGGACAAAGATGCACCGCGGCTTCCCGAGTCATCGTTCACGAAAAGGTGAAAGATACATTTGAACAGCTTGTGCTTAAACAGGTTAGAAAACTACGCATCGGAAACGGGCTGGATCCAAACACTGTTGTTGGACCTTTAGTCAACAAGGCTGCGCAGGACAAGGTTAGCCGCTATTGCGAAATTGGAAAAAGCGAAGGCGCCAAACTTCTCACAGGAGGAAAAATCCCACAGACCCTGAACGGTTGGTTCTTTGAGCCAACGCTTTTCACCGACTGCACTCGCGACATGAGGATAGCGGAAGAAGAAATTTTTGGTCCAGTAGTTTCATTATTCTCAGCTAAAGATTTGCGCGATGCCATTGACATTGCCAACTCCGTTGAGTACGGCTTAAGTTCTTCGATTTACACAAGCAGCATACGAAATGCCTTTACAGCCATCAATAAGCTGCAAGCGGGCTTGACTTACGTTAACAGCCCAACCATCGGCAGCGAGGCTCATCTGCCCTTTGGTGGCGTGAAACATTCTGGAAACACCCGCGAGGACGGACCTGAAGGAGTGGCGGAGTTCACGGAGTTGAAAACAGTGTACATTGACTATTCTGGGAAGCTTCAGAAAGCCTTTCTCGATTAAGACACTGAGCGCAATGCTCTTTTTTCTACTTTGTATACGAAAGCATCAACAAAACACATCTAAGCAATCACAACCGAGTTGTTTCTGCAAGATTTCTCGAAATGCAACGAACCTTATATAATCATGAAATACTTTTGCCAGAAAGTAGCGTCAGTTTTAGCGAGATGTTTTGTTCAGAGCTAATTGACCTTTGTTGACTGGCTTCGGCGAGTTAGCTTCAAATTTCTATGGCAAAACGAAAAGCAAAAGGGATACAAAATCAAAAATAACTTGTCTACGCCCAAGTAGCGAGTTGAAAAACCTAAACGTTCTCTGAAAGAGTCAAAAATCCTGCTGCGAAACAAGCTTTTTTAACTGATTGATCCGCTCTGCGTGCCGACAAGTGTCGAAAATTACTCGAATGGAATATTTTTACAATTAAACGCTAAAAATAATATAGTAATATAATACAAATATATAGTAAACATTCAATATTAATTAATGCTTCTCATTTTTGAATATACGATTCTCGAAACTGGTAGAAGGAGGCAAGAAAGCGTATCTGCCTGCCCTGTCTTTTGCCATTGCTCGCCTTAATGCAAAAAGCTATTTCAACGAGGACTAAACATATCGTTCTGCGTGGTGACTGAATTTACGGGCCTTCTGGTCCTAAGGCTAACGCATTTGAGGAAAGACGCCAGTTGGAAGGCATTTCGTTGATGCTTTTGTATACAGACCCTCACAGATTACTCTGCGATAAGCTGCAGCAGTTAGCATGTTTTGTCTGTGAAAAGCCTGTTTTTAACAGTTTTCTGCCAATTTACGAGGGGCGTTGCAGTGGCTATTGAAAAGGATTTGATAATTTCTCTTCTGAAGCTAACAAGCAACGGGGCTGTTACACATGAAGCTGTTAAATTGGAGGCTAGGCTGCCATCGATGCTTTGCAAAGAATTGCTACAAAAACTGCAAAGAAGCAACTTGCTTTATTTAAGAGGTGACATGGTTGAGATAGACGCCAGCAACAGGCTAAAGTTGGCCGTTAGAGTTGCCGAGTTAGGCGCCGACGTTGAACGCGTGAGCAACTTCTTGAGTTGGCAGGAATTTGAAGGCATAGCTGCAATAGCGCTGGAGCGAAACGGTTACACCGTGGCGAAAAACGTACGCTTCAAACATGATGAGAAAAGGTGGGAAATAGACGTAGTTGGGTGCAGAAACCCCTTCGTGGTCTGCATCGACTGCAAACACTGGCGACATGGAATGCATCCTTCGACCTTGAGCAAGATGGCAGAATCGCAGTCTAAACGGGTGGAAGCGTTTGCAGACACTTTGCCAAGTGCGCCTATAAATATTGAATGCCGAAAGTGGCCGAGAGCTAAGCTTGTCCCTATAATCTTGTCACTATTACCCGCTGCCCATAAGTTTTATGACACTCTTCCAATCGTGCATGTGTTGCAACTTCAGGACTTCATCAATCAGTTACCAGCTTATGTCGGTTCGTTGAAGCATTTTTCAGTTCGGCTCAGTCATCTATGACATTATTTTCAGCAGTGGCTTTCTAGCGAACCTCACGGCAGGATAAAGGCTAAGGAGAAACATTCCCAACAGGGCGGAGACGAGCCACGCGGATATTGATAAGATGGTAAAAGTTGAGACGACGGGGTTGGTGGTCAATATAAGAAGAGTGACTATGGTCCCAATAGATGTGCCCACTGCAAAACTGGAAAGCAGCACCGTTAAGCTTTGAACAGATAAGATGGCGATAACTATGCGAGGTTTGGCTCCTGTAGCCCGGAGGATTGCGAATTCCTGGTGTTGCTCTTCAATTGTAAGCATATGGTAGCTTATCAGGCAAAGGGTTGCAGCTGCCAATGCGAAAGAAGGCAGAAACATGACAACTGACCATAAGGAGCTGAGGAAATTGACGTTTTTGTCCAAAACGTGGTTCAGACCGACGGCAGTCAATTCGGGGTTTGTGTTTTTCAGTCTATTCTGTATTTGAGCTAAAGTTGCTGAATAGTTTGCTGAATCGTCAACGCTGACGAGAGCTATATTGGGGTTTGAGATTCCGGTTATATTTTCAAGGTTTTTTAGCGGAACGTAAGTGACGTTACCGTTGTTGATTGGGTCCAGACAGATGCCAGTGATCTTAAAGACGCGATCTTGTATTCTTACGCCTTCACGCAGCGGGTCAGCCATCAAAATATCCTTTCCCCCAGGCAAACTTCTGGTAATAGGCTTGTATATTGATTGCGCGATGGAGTCTCCTACGACTGCTTCAAAACTAGCAGTGGAATTTAGAAATTGCCCGTAGGTGAATGGTTCACTCGCGACTTTTCCTGCTTCTATTCCCACTATCAGGGAGTCGCCTTGGCGGTTGTCACCCAGGGGGATTGTGGCTAATGTGTCAGGGTCGATGGTGTAGCTGCTTTTTTCGTATATGGTGCCTATCCAAACTAGCCTCGCTTCGATGCTTTTGACCCCTTGTACCCCGCTTAGCTCTTGAATCACTGAATCAGAAATGGCAAGTCTTTGGTCTGAATAGTTGAAATCAAGTTTTTCTTTGGCACCTGAGAACTTTAGCAAGAGCTGCGTGTACTGGTTTGCCATGTCGCTGTTTGCTATCAAGATTACATTTTTTCCGATGGCTTTTTGAATCCATGAGCTGGACGTGTCGTTTGCGATTATGCCTCCGGCGATGGACACCGTTAACAGCAAGAAGACGACTGAAAGGAAAATTACGATTCTGATCGTTGCTGATTTTCGGCGAAACAGGCTTCGTGTGGCTATTCTTATGGTTAACCCTGTCTTTGATAGGGGCTTCAGTTGGGTTCCTTTGCCCAATCCGAAATACTGCATGGGCGAAATTGCTTTTATTGGAGTCATTCGGGCAGCATCTAAGAGTGGCTTTGCACCGAAAATAAGTGCGAACGCGAAAAATGCAGCAAACACCAAGGGCACAAACCAGTAATTGGGTGCACTGTTGTAAACTTGGAAGCTGTTCATGTTGGTGACTGCATAGTCAGTGAAGAGTCCGAGCGCCACGCCAAAGAGGCACCCGACGAATGTTACGCCCAAAAGCTCCGTTAGGAAGTATCCGAAGACTAAGCTGTTAGGGCAGCCTGTCGCTTTCATCAAGCCAAAATCTTTGGTTCTCTGCGTCATCATCAGGAAAACGACGAATGAGACTATGACTGAGCCTACAGCAAAGATCAAAGCGCCTATGAAAAGCAGAAATTGCGAGAACACGTTTGAGATGCCGATTGTCAGAGTGTTTTGGGTGACTGCAGCGATTCCGAAGCCGACTTGTCCGCTGAAAAGCAGCAGAAAAAGTGTGGAAGCCACGCAGGTCGTAAGAATAGTGATGGTCAGGCCTGTTTGGAGTTTTCTGCGTAGAAGGTCGTTGATTGGAAATGCGGTTTCACTCATTCTGACTCGCCAGTTTGCCCTCTTCCAGGTAGAATTTCAGGTCGGCAAGCGACATGATATCTGAGTCGTGAGTTGAAACTATGATGGTTTTTCCTTCGTTTTTCAGGTTTTGCAGTATCTGGAGGATTCGTTGCCCATTCTTAGTGTCCAAGTTGCCAGTCGGCTCATCAGCAAGTAGCAACGGTGGATTATTAGCTAGGGCACGTGCAAATGCTACTCGTTGCTGTTCGCCTCCGCTTAGCTGAGCAGGAAAATGGTTAGCTCTGCGCTCTAAGCCTAGTGTTTGGATTAACTCGGCGACTCTTTTCTGAATTTCTTCTGAAGGCACTCTTTTCCATTCGAGGGGAAATGCAACGTTTTCTGCTACGGTTAATGTTGAGATGAGGTTGTATGTTTGGAAGACAAACCCCACTCGGTTGCATCTGTACTCTGCTAGCTGGTCTTCGTTTTGTTTATTAAGTTCCTGTCCGAAAGCGGTTATTTTCCCGCTTGTTGGCTTGTCGATGCCGCTGATCATGTTCAGCAAGGTTGTTTTTCCGGCACCTGACGGCCCGTAGATCGCGACAAACTGGCCTTTTAGCACAGACAGGCTTATTTCTTTCAAAACTTCGACTTCTGTGTCTTCCATTTGGTAGGCTTTGGAGAGATGAACTGCTGAAACTATTGTTTCTGGCTCTGGTTGCATGGCTAGTCTGTGGGTGCAAGCTAATAATATGCGTTGAGGTACGAACGTTTACCGTTGCAGAAACCCAAGCGGTGAAACGTGGCAGTGAGTCAGTAGCTCTTTTCTATGTTTAGGTTTCCTCTGTCACGTTTGAGGATTCGCACTTTGTCAGGAAGCTTGCCTTTTTCCCAGTCTGCCCAGTTGATTTCTCGGAAAGTCCATTTCTTGCCTAGATGCGCCGCTACCACGGCATGTTTGTATTCTTTGTCTGCGGGCACAAGCTCATTGAGGAATCTGAATAGTTTGTCTATTTGCAGTCGGGGAAAATACGCGTAGTATGTGGCATTCTTAACTTCAAAAGCGTAAGCATGCTCGTTTTTTCTAGCTATTATATCCGGGAGGGGATTGAGGCTGGGGTTGCTAACTGGAACACGCACAGCGTTGTATCCGTTCTTTTGGAGGAGCTTCACAAGTACGCTTTCGCTGTAGAAGCCTCGTTTTCGCCATCGGCGAAGAGCGATTTTGTCGATGTCCTTCATCTTGTGTCCTTTCCAATTGCAGACGTAGTTCTTGTTGAGAGGAGTGAATAAAAAACTATTGATACACTTGAAGAGGATGTTTGGGCGCTGCTTTTGTATACGCCTATTTTCATCAGTAGATTCGTAGAGCGCCTCTCGTGATATGTGAAAACTCTGTGTAATACATATACAACTAAACTCACTTAGCAGTGAATCCGTATCTTGCAACAATGGAAAAAATGGCTACTTTAGCCTACATAGTGCGCTTTCAAAATGCGATGTCTCTGAAAATAAGCTCAGTTTAGCCTTTTCCCAGCACCCAGTTTGGGCTGCAAAAGCTTGCACCTAGGGATAAATGTGCTAAAAGGCAGGCTGAACCTGTGCTCAAAATATTTTTTGTGTGCTGACAAGCGGGATTGTAGTGTCACATGCGTTTTTTGGGACAATAATTGATTTCTAAAGAAACAGGCTTAAGTCAAAACCACGTATTTTCCAGAGCCTGACCAGGTGTTATCGAACCATAGGTTGACCATTAAAAACTTCACAACATAGCAAATACCCTGGAAAACCCTTCAGGAGCGCTCGAAGCGATTGTGTTGCGACCCTAATGCTTTTGGTTTCCAGCGCTGAAAATCAAAGTTTCTTCAAAAACTTTAACTGACTGCCCAGTTCTCGAAGCTCTATCGAAGGGACCCCCTGTTTGTTTCACATGGAGATTTTCGTAGGTACTTATATGAGGCAACGGTAATCACCATGCCTTTGCCCTTAGGGGCCAGCTGATGTAACCAAAACGCGCCTATTTACAGAATTAAGGCTCAAAATGGGTCTTTCATTTTTTGTTTAGCTGAGATAAAATTGTATTATTTTTCCTGCTTTTGATTTCGGTACATGTCAAGTTATAGTAAATGTCAGTTACGTTAAACAGGCTCAAATATTAGTTAGTTTACGCAATGGAGCTGTCCGGTTGCTCGTAATTTAAGCTCCAAAAATTAGTTAATTTTCATTAGTTAATTTAAGTGCTAAAATTCTTGCACCACTCCCCACCTCAAATTCAGAATTTTGAAACGGGCAAACGTGTTAAGCGTTAGTCAGGGTGTTTGAGTTTTAGAGGGGATTTTTATTTGGCCAAGTTCGCAGTATTTTTGTGAGCTAAGTGCCGAGCTGCTCTGAATTTAGAAAAAGCGGTGACTGACAGCGATGTATGGGCACTCGAAAATTGCGGAAACTTGGCAAAAACCTGTTCAGCGTCCCTATAATTGTCTTCACCGAACGGGGGTGTTTCTTCCCTGAAGAGTAACCTGAAATCGAACGTAACTAGCGTTTTTTTGCTCATAACGTTCTCCCAAAACAGGTCTGAGCTTCGTTAACAAACTAAGCTAAAGCTCCCTAACCTTTCGCTGAAAAATCATCCTGACCGCCTACTTCTATTTAACTTGCTTTACACTCTGAAAAACCTGACGAGAGAATTGCATGTCACCCGCAAGAAATTACCTGCAAATGGTTGACAAAACTCCCTGTTTCCCGTTGCTTCGCCCGTGTCTCAGTTTTAACTGTGCTAATCCTGGCTATATTCTGCAAAATTCTGTTGGCTGTTAATAGCTTTTCATTGCCTAGTGAAAACTGTGGTCGCAGCTGAGTAACTGAGGCGAGATATTTTCACAATAGTTCACTTCTAACGTCCTTTTTGGAGTGCGTATACGAAAGCATAAACAAAACTCATCCAGAAGTCTCCTGATGCCCGTAAATTGAGCAACCAATTTTTTCCCGCAACAAACAACTGTGTTCTCTGGGAGTTCTTCACCGGCAAGATTTGCCTGTTACCAGTCGTTACGACCTAAAGCGAATTCCAAATCGTGCTTAATTTACTCTAAATTGACATTCTCAAAAGCACTTTGTCTGTGTGCTTTATGAACGCGTCTGCGATGCAGACAGTTCCTGCAGAAAGGTCCTGAGGCAATGACTTGGCAACAAGTCAAATTTATAAAATCTTTTTTTTGGGGGTCAATTATTTCAGGTTCATCAAAGGCAGGCATTTTATAGACCTAAGTTCAGCAGATATTTCACTCCTTCTGTAAAGGAGAAGGTACCTTGCAGAGAAAATAGACAGAGCGTTTCGCCTATTCACAGTTGCCTTTCAGGGAGGCTCATAGTCTCTTCAAGCGTAACAGCGTCTATGATTAGCCATAAATAGTTTAACCCCTAAAACTATTTATGCAGAACAAAAACCTTCTTCTTTAGCTACGTCCGAATTGAACCTTGCAAGAAGCAAAAAGTCATCAAAGTGCTGTTTAGCAAACTTTTTTCTGCAATCAGCCTTAAGTAGACTAACTGGAGATTCAATTATGTGCCCTTTCAAAGTGGTTAACACCCGCCTAAGTTTCTCAACTAACGGCGAAATCGATTTTGTTGATATCAGCAAAAAAATTCAAGAAGCTGTTTCTGCTGCTCAAGTGAAAAACGGCATCGCACATGTTTTCGCGCCACACGCTACGGGTATACTCATCCTAACTGAAAACGACCAGCCGCTGCTCTCCGACATCGAGGCTTTCTTAGAAGCAATTGCTCCAAAAAGCAGATCTTACAACCACCCATCCAATGCTCATGCGCACCTCAGATCAGCACTGTTTCAACCGGACAGAACTTTACCTATTATTAATGGCAACGTGGAATTTGGAACGTGGCAGTCGTTGCTCTTTGTGGAAACAGATGTTTACCCACGCAAAAGAACCGTAATTATCCAAGTCATCGGCGAAACAGAATAATTATTTTCCCGCTGAAAACAAATTTCTCTGTTCGCGATTCGTACTAAGAAAACATTGTTTAATTCGTGAGATTTTAACTGTATAGTGCTAATAATTCAGATGACACCCTGGTTTTTTACATTTTTATAGTAAATTATTACCGTTCGACAGATTTTCGGATGCTGGGTTTTTGTCAGAACTGTTAGCGTAAGCATTTCCCACACCCAAACTTGAGAAAATCGCAAATTAAACTGTGTAGTTACGCTCATCGACAAGAAGAAAACGTTAGAAGAACACGCACACCGCAGTTAATGGCGATGGATGCTTAACAGGTAATCCGACATGCGAAAATTCGCATTTGGTGTGCAATTATGGACTTCAGAATCCACGTATATATAGGGTTCGTGAGAGTTCGAATAAATTTGGGAAATTTTAAACCAGAAAAGATACATAAATAGATAAAATGATTGTTTCTAACAAGGGGGTTTCTAACCAGCTTTTTTCTGGGCATATTCCCTATTTAGGGAATACGTAGTTGCCCAGTCAATCAAGGTCATTTT
>Ga0209431_10002942_pt1 | contig 13673 bp, 16 predicted proteins | sample RifCSP13_3_FD_184021 | JGI IMG/M metagenome (GOLD analysis project Ga0209431, IMG submission 184021) | Soil microbial communities from Rifle, Colorado - Rifle CSP2_sed 13_3 (SPAdes) (version 2) | ecosystem: Environmental > Terrestrial > Deep subsurface > Rock core/Sediment | place: Rifle...
ACAGTCGTGCCGCCGGTTTCCTTTGCGCCCCTGCAGGCAGCCTCCATGACTCCGCCAAGGCCGCCGCAGACTAGCACTGCACCAGCCCGCGCAATTTCCATGCCCACTTCGTACGCTGCCTTGCTGGCAACGTCGGTGCATCTGTCCTTGTTGTAGCCGATTACTGCGATCTGTAGCTTGCGCACATTGTGAGCAACTTTTCGCCTGAATTATAGTTTTTGCAGGTGGAGGCTCGCAGCGTAGGGGTCAGATCAAGGCAAAGGCATGCAGAGTCGTCGTTGAACCGCCGCTTCACCGTGCTTGCTTTGATCCTACTAGGCCAGCTTGCACTGATCCTGCTGTATGACGCTTCAGGCCTCAGCCGTAAACGTCGATAAATCTGACGCCTCATTCTTTAGGAACGATAACTCATACTCCTCTCTGCAACGTCTCCGAAGGCCAGCAGCTGGTCATAACAACTGCGCTAGAGAATGCCGATGACAGACTTGGAATTGGCGGCATTCTTAGAGGTAAGGGACTCGGATGGCGTAACTGAATATCTGGCCTGACAGACTGAAACGTTAGAAGTAGACATAGTTACCCATGTTGGAGTGTTGTTGATGGCTGCCAAGGCAAGATGGTACGAGCTGAGGGCGTTTGTCATCTCTGGGTTTGCCGAACCCGAAGTTTTATCTGAAGTGAAAAGTTCAGAGGTCGAGATTTCTTCCGCAGGCTCTTCCGGCTCCTACTAACAATGCTAGCCAAGACTTAAAACAATGGAAGATGGAATTATAGTGTGAAGTTCCGCGACAGGGCTGACGCAGGCAACCTCCTTGCAGAGAGGCTAGCAAAGAATGGATATAGCCCGGCAATAGTGCTTGGCATCCCGCGCGGCGGAGTAATACTTGCAAACATTGTTGCAAAAAAGCTCGACGCGGAGTTTGACATCGTGATACCCAGAAAGCTAGGGGCGCCGGAGAACGAGGAGCTTGCGATAGGCGCAGTGATGGAGGACGGCACTTCATACATCAACCGCTACCTTGTCAACGCGCTGCGCATCCCGCAGGAATACATCGAAAGTGAAAAGGCGCGCCAGGTTGCGGAAATAAAGCGCAGGGCTGCGGCATACAAAAAGTCCGGCGACTACAGCATAGCCGGCAAGAATGTGATACTGGTGGACGACGGCATTGCCACCGGCGCCACGGTCATTGCGTCTGCGAGGTGGGCAAGGAAGCACTATCCTTCAAGCCTAACGGTTGCGGTGCCGGTTGCGCCCCCACAGTCCGTGGAGGTGCTAGAGCAAGAAGCCGACTCTGTGATAGTCTTGCAAACGCCCCGGGATTTTGGGTCCGTGGGCGAGTTTTACGAAGAGTTTGCACCCGTCTCGGACGACCAAGTGATGCAGGTCATGCGCTCAAGGGGACTGCTGTAGAATTAATATATGGAACGGATATTTTCCATCTGAATGGAATACCGCGTCAAAGACCTCACCCTTGCCAGGGAAGGCAAGAACCGAATTGACTGGGCAGAGACCCACATGCCAGTGCTAGTGGCCCTGCGCCAGAAATACGAAAAGACACAGCCATTGAAGGGCGTCAGGGTCGCCGGGTGCCTGCATGTTACAAAGGAGACGGGTGTCCTTGTCAGGACGCTCAAGGCCGCCGGCGCCGAGCTTTCCTGGTGCGGCTGCAACCCGCTCAGCACCCAGGACGACGTTGCCGCATCGCTGGCAAAAGATGAAGGGATTGCGATATTTGCAAGCAGGGGCGTGACGTCAAAGGAATATTATGATGACATTCATTCTTCAATGAAGATTGACCCGCACGTCACGATTGACGACGGCGCGGATCTGACGATTGAAATGCATAAGGGGAAACCCAAGTCCATCCGCGGCGGCACCGAGGAAACCACGACAGGGGTTATCAGGCTGCGGGCAATGCAAAAGGCCGGCAAGCTGGCGTATCCGATAATTGCTGTCAATGACGCTGAAACAAAGCACGACTTTGACAACGTGTATGGCACTGGCCAGTCAGCGCTGGACGGGATCATACGTGCGACCAACATACTGGTGGCCGGCAAGAACGTCGTCGTGGCCGGCTACGGGCACGTCGGCAAGGGAATTGCAAGAAGGGCGTCAGGCCTTGGCGCAAACGTCATCGTCACCGAAGTCAACCCGATGGCCGCCCTCAAGGCAAAGCTGGACGGCTATTCTGTGGCGAAAATGAACAAGGCCGCCGAGCTTGGCGACGTTTTCATAACCACCACGGGGTGCAAGGACGTCATTATCGACAGGGACATCGCGAGGATGAAGGACGGTGCGATTCTTGCAAACGCGGGCCACTTCAACGTCGAGATTTCGATACCTGGTATTGAAAACCAGACCGTGCAGCAAAAAAAGATAAACGAAAATACAATGCAATACACGCTAGAGAGCGGCAGGCGTGTATACCTTATCGGAGAAGGAAGGCTCGTGAACCTGGCAGCGGGGGAAGGCCACCCCTCAGAGGTGATGGACATGAGCTTTGCAAACCAGTTCCTGGCCGTCGTGAAGCTGGCGCAGCAGGGCCAGACTATGATGCCTGTGGTCTACGACATTGACAAGGCGCAGGACCAGGAAATCGCGTTTGCCAAGCTCCAGTCGATGGGAGTCGAGATCGACTTGCTGACGCCGGAACAAAAGGCGTACCTTGAAGGCTTCAGCGAGGGGACATAGTATTAATTATCGTAGTCGCAAAACCACAGAAAGGCGGATGGGTAGTCTAGCCTGGTTAGGATACCTGTCTCACACACAGGTGGTCGAGAGTTCAAATCTCTCCCCATCCACTCGCTTTCATACTGTTCGAACTCGAAGACCCTGCATTAACAAGTTCTGGTTTTTGCATGCGTTCTTGGTCGCTTTCGCATGCGTTCTGTGCAGCATTCGCATGCGGTTCATGCACGCTTTTGGCGGCGAGCGTTTGTAGCCCGCCTACGTCGTTTTTTGCTTTTGCCACACCACTAACCATGCGCGACACTTGCCTAGTGTCTGCATCATAAAAAATTCTGCATGTCTCGCAACAGTAGCCTTTTGGTTCGTAATGCGGCTTTTCGCCAAAGACGCGCTCGTATAGCGTCTTTATCTTCTTGCCGCACTTTAAGCACGTAAACATTGAAAAGTAAAACGCATGCGTTCTATAAAGCTTTTGTGGTTACTTTGAATCCACGAACTCATTTGCTTAGGCATTCGAAGTGCTTGCCTTGCATAATCAAGCAAACCATTAAATGATTAGAATTGAAAGTAATGACTGGCTTACAGTTTTGTCATCAGCAACTAATTCAATTCTTGTGCTTGATGACGAGAGCGATATAGTAACCATTTTCAAGAAATCACTTGAACTTGTTGGCTATACGGTCTCTGGCTTTACAGATGCTATTTTGGCGCTTGAACACTACAGAGTTAATTCTGACAAATACAGCATGATTATTTCAGACATTCGTATGCCGAATATTACAGGTGTAGATTTTGCCGACACAGTCAGAAAGATAAATCAGCTAGTCAAAATAATATTGATATCTGCTTTTGACATGAAAGTATTGCAGATTTCTGAGAGCTTGCATATTACCGAAACGATACAAAAGCCAGTATTACCAAGCAAACTTAATGCGATCGTATCAAAGCATCTTGAAACCACCCGCTGAATCGTAATGGCAAAGCCGTAGATACTGGGAGGGGGTAGCTGCATTTAATAGCCCGCTGCAGAGCTAACTTTAAGTGCAGGTATGTGAAACGCCACATAAGTGCCCGAAAAGAGAAAATATAGAATCTTGATTGTTGACGATGAGCATGATATTACAACTGCTATGAAGAAAGGTTTAGAGCAAGAAGGGTTCAGTGTCGATACTTTCAATGACCCTTTGATGGCACTTGAGAATTTCAAAAACTTGGCTTACGATTTGGTGCTTGTTGACATTAAAATGACACCAATTAACGGTTTTGAATTATACCGTCGGTTACTAAAGATCGACAACAAGGTTAGGGTTTGCTTCATGACTGCATTCGAAATCTACAACGACGAATTTCGAAAGGTATTTCCGACGATAAGCGTCGATTGCTTTATTCTCAAGCCTGTCACTATAGATACGTTGGCCAAGATAATAACGGCACAACTAGTTGGTGTAGAAGCACTCTAGTCTCACTTGTGTGGGCGGGTCTATTTCATGCTGAAAGACTAGAACATTTGCCCATAGAATTTTAATGTAACTGAATTAAGGGTGAATGTTGGCTGACGCACCGCGTCCGACAATCGAGCGCCTAGATAGAATCTATTCTTGCACTACGTGCAAAGCAACGTTTCTTTTCAAGTCAGATGTTGAAGAACACATGCAGAGTATGCCTAAACATCAAGACTTTGCCATCATACCGTTTAAATCATAATTTACGCGGGTCTATTTCTGATTATTTCTACCGCCTTCTATGTCGTGCTCTAAACCTCAACTTGCGCCCACAACAAAAACAGCGTGTCGCACCTTCGTTCTGGTAATACACTTTGCAATTACTACAGTAAATCATACCGACATTGTACCCATTAGAGCTTTGCACACCTACTCGAAGGCATAAATTACGACATGTCACACGCCAAGCTGAAAGCTTCAAGTAATAACATAGGTGACACCTTACCAAGAGTGGGTAGCTAATGACATAGCTCTTTAATATTGTAGCGCGTACATTCTTACAGACTATGGGCTTAACTCAGTTTCATCACGGCATGCCTGTTGTCGTCGCTGTATCGTTCGTATCATGGCTAGGATTGAATGCTAGCACCACATGTTTCATTGCAGACATTGTTGAGGGCCACGAGATACCGCCCGATGAGCGCTTGGGGGGTTGCGATTCTATCTTTACGAGTACTCTTAGAACATTGACGGGCGATACAGAAAGAAAGCCCTTCTACGACATACTCTATGATGTCAATTTCTCATTCTTGTGGTTGCTTGGTGCTGTCTTTGCTGCATGGTATCTGTTGCGCCGGCACTTGTTGCGCCCGCAAACAATCAACCACAATCAAGTCAATCGTAATTGATACCAACGGTTGGGCGGCTCTATTTCGCCTTGACAGCATAGCGGGCTACCAAATAACTAAAGTAGAGGTAGGTAATACAAAACGAGAGTATGTCTTGCAGAGAGTGCGACAAAAACGGCTGCAAAGGTCTTTTTTCATATCACGACGACGCCGGCTGTCGCCGTTGCAAATGCAACACTACACAAAGTATGATTATGGGCAGTAAGCCTTTATCATGGCCCAGCGCAACCGAGATTCTTATTGCGGTCATTGATTCATCGGCTAAAATAAAGCCATCTTACCTTGCTCTGGCTAGCAAGTTCTTGCCACCAAATCAAACGAATGTCGATAGAAATAATGCAAAGATCGAGTTCGCTATCTTATCGTTGCTAACCTTTTGGTCTTTACGTATCGCTGCGTTTGCCGGTTATCTTCTTGATAAGCTACAGTGGGCAGCCTATGTTCTCTTGAGGTCTGCGGCAGTAATTAGCTTGGGCATTACGAAGGCATCTGACAAGCGCAGTCAGCGTGCTATCATTGCATTTCAAGACAAGATCGACGCAATGAATAAAAAAATAGATGAGCTAAGGCGAAGATAATGCACGGGTGGGTTATTTCGTCTAGTATTTGCAAGCAAACGTCTTGAGTTTCGTATTGTAAGTGGGGCGGGTGAATTTCAGTAGGGTTAAAGGGTCAAAATAGGCAAGTCTGAACAACTTACTTCGGAAGCTCGTAAGTGCGCAAGCTAGAATAAGCTTGTCTGGGAAGGGTGTTGATTTGAGCACGATTTTAACCCAGACAGTCAGACACAAAACAAGGTTACCTAAATGCACCTCATAAGCCTGCACTTAGTGTGTCTGGGTGTCTGACCTATTTTGAGCACGATTCTTGCCATGGCTCAGACACGCAGAATCTAGAAAGAAAGGAGATCAGGCTAGAGCAGTCTGAATTTTTCTTCGAATTTTGAGTATTCTTCTTTCATCGTGTCGGCCAAGTAGTGCGCTCGTATGCCTAAGCTATGCCCCGCTAGCCAGTCTACAAGGTCTTTGTCTACCCCAGACCTGCGAGTGTGGTTGTAAAAGAAGTCTCTGCAATTGTTGGGTCTTATTGAAGTGTTTGCAGCCCTTAGAGCCAGTGCCACTTTCTTGTATGCATTTGCAAAGATGCGGTCGCCTTGGGCGGTTTCTTTTAGTTCTAATAGCAACTCAGCTACGTCTTTGTGTAATGGGTTCGGGCGGTAAACTTTTTTGCCATGTCACTCGTTTATGTTCACAAAGCCGTTTACAAAGTCTATTTCTGACCAACTATCCTTTAGTAGTCTCTTAGGTAGTAACCCGACTGTGGCACACAGCGTCAAGTATGTCTTTACATCGAGCTCTTTGATCTCTCGTAAAACACGTTGCATTTCTTCTGCCTTTGGTGCTATGATCAGGCTGTCTGGGCTGCGCCTCTTTGCCTTCAGTGTCGGTCGTGGTACGCCTAAAAAGTTACAGTAATGTTTGATCGCATTTAATGCATTATTGTAGCTGTTTGGCTTGGTGTAGTTTTTGATAAATTCATCTGGTGTTTTGCCCCTTCTCACAAATGTTGCGATCATGCAGGCGTTGTCATTTGCAGTCTTGTATTCTTGCTCTTTTGCGGTTTGCAGAAAGTTTCTAAATTTTTCTTTGTCATAGTCATGTCTCACACACAGGTGGTCGAGAGTTCGAATCTCTCCCCATCCATTTCTTTAACATTATGATTTCAGAAGTTGAATTATACTAGTTGCATGAAAGAAGTATAAATTATTTCTTTGCTCCAAGAGTCCTGTTCTTCAGCCTCATTTGGCTGCCGTGGCACTTCCTGCATCTCGATGCCGAGATGGGGTTCTTGCCACCGCACTTGAAGCATATCTTGAAGAACAGCCTTCGCCGCTGAGCAATCTGTTTCTTTGCTGCGTCCGTAATTGGCATTTGTTCTTGATGCAGGGGAAGGCTCTTTTGTATCTTTCTATTCTGCAAACATGTAGAGCACCATCAGATCCTCCTTGTTGCCGTAAAACCGGTGGCGCTTCTTGGCAGGCACAAATATAATCGAGCCCTTTCTTACCGAGCGCTTGCACTTGCCAAGCTCCAAAAAGCTGCTGCCCTCAATGACATAATACATCTCGTCAGCAGAGTGAGATTCTTGCGTGTCCTTCTCCCCGGGGTGTAGAACGATAATGCCGGCCTCGAGATCGCGTATTTTCAAAAAGTCAAGGAAGTATCCGCCCTCTTTTTCCAGTCGTGAAACTAGGTCCTGCAACTCAAACACTTTTTCTTCGGTCATCTGTACTTGCTCCTGTCTACCACTAACCGGACGAGCTTTATCAGCGTGGCACGCGTTTCTTTGTCGTACTTGCGCATATAGTAATAGAGCTCTTCGGCAGCTGCATGGTAGTCGACGCCGAGGTTCTGAGCGATGCCAAGAGCGATGTAGGACATGACCAGCCTGCGGAGCACGATGTCGACGCCGTAATTTGCAATATCTCCCAATAATTCGTCAAGCGCGGTCTTGAACAGTGAGTCGATGTACCTGTCTTTCGCCTCACGGGTCTTGATGGCAAAGGTCACGCCCATCATCCTCTGCTTCATGTGGATTCCCTCCACCATTTCGATAAAGCGCTCGTTGAGCTCTGGCCTCGCCAACAATACTTTGGTTAACAAATCAGCCGCGTAAGTCTCGCTCAGTCTCATCCTGCCTACAAAAGTAAAGAGTACGTGGCAGGCTGCACGGCCGTTCTCCCTGACCCGGGTGTGGTCGCTTGCTACGGCGCTTACTTCCTGCGAAATTATCTGATCCACTGTCCTCTCTTGCTCGGCGTTCAAATCAAAATAGAATTGTCAGTAGTTTGCTAAAAAGATTCTAAGAAAAAAGAAAAGAGGAGGGGAGCGCCTGTCTAGCTCATCAGGAAGGTAACTTGCACGGTCATCGAGATCTCTTGCTGGCCTGGGAGTATCGGGGTTGACATTCCGTCTGCCTGCGCAAGTTCCTTGTAGAAGACCGGGAAGTAGACGTCGTTCAGGTTTATCGACTTGACTCCCGAGATCTCCATGTTGACCGCTTCGGCTGCCTTGTCTGCACGGCTCCTTGCATTGGCTATTGCGTCCTTAATCAGGCCACTGCGGATCCCTTCCTGCTTCTCGGTAGATACAAAGAAGTAGGCGCCGTTCACATTGGTTGCTCCGGCTGCAACTGCCGCATCGATCACGCTGCCGATGTCCTTATCAGCGTCCAGCGTTACAGTCACACTGTTGGATGCTGTGTAGCCAGTAATCTCGTTCTTTGGATCGCATCCAGGAGGCTGTGGGTAGATTTCGATACATGGCGGAGACCTCAAATCATACACCGGGTTCACGCTGTACCAGTTGGTGCTCATCTGATCGTCCTCTATACCAAGATCCCTGAGCGCCGCGAGGACTTTTTCCATCAATTCTGCGTTTGCGGCTGCAGCTTCTGTTGCGGTGTCGCCGCGTGTCTCGACTCCGATAGTCACGGAGACTTTATCAGGATCAACCTTTACTGTCGCAGTGCCTGAAGTGGAGACTATTGACTGGACTGTTTCATCTATCTGCTGCTCGCAGATTTCGGCATCTGGTTCGCAATCCAAGTCAACGCTGGTTGAAGCAACATTATTTGTTGCGTTTTGTGCTTGCGCGCTTAGCATCTGGCCGCCAGCGATACTGGCTGCCACCATGCCGATTGCAAGTATGCCTGCAATTAACGCGTACTTACGTTTGTTCGTGTTCTGGTCTGACATTTCGGACTTCTTTACTATGCCAAGATAGGTAAGCCTAGGTTTCAGAACGGTGCTATTCTGGCTTTTCGACGTTTCAGAACACCATTCTGTAATTTTGCTAGTCAGAACACCGTAAAAGGCTTCCAAACATTATAAAATTTGCAGTTTTGAACTATATTAAATTAATTTATTGATTTGTAATGACTACATTTCTGCAGATTAATAGCATCGTCAAAGCATGAAACTTTAAGACATTAAGTGGAACGATCGGACCATTCCATGCTGTAGAATAACCCGGTTGCTGTTCTAAACCATAGAATTAAGATACAAAGTCTGTTTAATAATGGCAATTAAGGATGCGCGATAGAGAATGACAAAATACTCCATGTATGGCATGGCCGGTATAGGAGTGGCGGCAGCTATAGGCTTTATCTTTGCATTAAGCTCGCTCGGTAACACTGCAAATCCGCCTAATGTGAGCGGCGGTCCGGAGATATTCCAGAACGAGACTGGCCCCACGATATTTGCTACTGCAACTCAGGCGCTAAAGAAATTTGGTTCAGTTGACGAACTTAAGATCTATCTTTTGAATGTCGAAGCAAACAGGGGACAGTTAGAAGCAGTAGGAGGCCCTATGTTCTTTGGAGACGGCGATTTTAGGCTAGCCATAACGGAGGAAAGCGCCAGTCGGGAAGGAGCACTGTCAGCAGCTCCTGCGGCTACGGATGATTTTAAGAGAACAGTATCAGAACAAGACTCGACTGACTATTCGACTACTAACGTTCAGGTGGAGGGAGTCGACGAGCCAGATTTCCTGAAGAATGACGGCAAGTACGTCTACATACTTTCAGGCGAGAGGCTGACGATAGTAGACGCCTTCCCTGCAGAGGATGCAACCGTTGCAACAAAGATAGCTCTTGACATCCAGGATGGCCAGTACCTGCAGAACATGTTCCTGAACAACGACACGCTAGTGATATTCTACCAAGAGTACAGCGAAGACTTTGTTATACAAGAGTATGATTTTGCCCCACAGCCGGTGTATCAGCCAAAGACGCACGCAATGGTGCTGGACGTATCTGACAGGGAGAACCCTGAGGTCCTAAATGACTACGAGGTTTCCGGCAACTACAATAACGCTAGGATGATTGGTGAGCAGGTGTACCTGGTCACCACAAGCGACCTATACAACTACCGCCACCCGATCGTACCGCTTGTGACAGAATCATCTCGCACCATCGTGAGGCCAGAAATCTACTACTTTGACAACCCCGAGCTGTATTACGCGTTTAACACCGTGACTTCGATAAACATTGGCGGCGACGCGGAGAATGCGGTCAACTCCACGACTTTCATGATGAACCCTGCAAGCACTATGTATGTGTCAGAGGACAACATCTACATCGCGTACGAAAAGAACTTCCCATATTACTACTACCAGACGAATACGAGGGACAGGTTCTTTGAAGCGGTAGTGCCCTTGCTGCCAGAGGACGTGCAAGAAGAGATCAAAGATATCGATAATAGCAACGGGCTGAGCTCATCGGAAAAGTGGGACAGAGTCTCCGAACTATTGCAGGACACGTACAACAGCATGTCAGAGCCTGAAAAGATCCGGCTCTTTGAAAAGATCCAGGAGGCGCTTGCAGCGTACGACGAAAGAATAGCAAAGGAAACTCAGACAACAGTCATACACAAGATAGCCATCGGATCGGAAGGGATCAACTACAGCTCTAGAGGTGAAGTGCCTGGAAGGCTACTCAACCAGTTCTCGATGGACGAGAGTGGCAACAGGTTCAGGGTAGCCACGACGTCCGAATTCTACTCACCCTACCGTGGATCGGCGCTCTACAACAACGTCTACGTATTGGACGAGGACATGGAAATTGTGGGAGCTCTGGAAGAGATTGCTCGCGACGAGTCGATATATTCGGCCCGCTTTATGGGCGACAGGCTATACCTCGTCACGTTCCAGAGGATAGACCCGTTCTTTGTAATCGACCTGTCAGATGATGACCCAAAAGTGCTTGGCAAGCTGAAACTGCCAGGGTACTCGAACTACCTACACCCATACGACGAAAACCACATCATAGGCGTTGGCAAGGAGACAAAGGAGAACCAGTATGGCGGAGTCGAAATACTGGGAGTAAAGCTTGCGCTCTTTGACGTGTCAGACGTCAACAACCCCGAAGTGGTGGACGTCTACGAAATAGGGGGGCCAGGTACGGATTCGGAAGTGCTGTACGACCATAAGGCGCTGCTCTTTGACAAAAGCAGGGACGTGCTGTCGATCCCTGTATCGATAATTCCAGACTATCCAGAGCCGCGGTACACTGAGGATGGCAGGTACATCGAGCCCAAGGTATGGCGCGGGTTCTATGTCTTTGGCATCGACCCGGATGCCGGCTTTAAATTGAAAGGCAAGGTTGAGCACTTTAACGACACCGGCGACTATTACTACATCTATGGCACTCAGGGTAGCAGGTCGTTCTATATCGGAGACGTGCTCTACACGGTGACGCTCAACAACCTGATCAAGATGAACGACCTGCAGAGTCTGGAAGAGATCAACCAGCTGGAGATAGGTCCTACGGGCGGGATAATCAAGTACCCGACACTGGAAGACGACACAAAGTAGGCTACACTATCAAAATGTCGAACCTGCAGACAGGCTACTGCTTGATAGACGCGCCCTTGATTTCGCTCAAGAAGCCGTAGAATGTGATCTGGTGCTCCTTCTGGCACTTGCTGCAGGCTACCGTGGTTGACTGCGCGTTGTTCCCTCCGACGACGCGGTCGATGTATTCTATGGTCTTGCCGCAGGAGCACTGGAACTTTCTCTGCGCCAAACAAGTGCAGCATTGTTGCCGCCAGTATTATATTTTTACACAAAGCTCCCTTTGAAACGTACGCCTACGTCAACTGCAGGCAAGAGATCGTAATCGCAAAGAGCTAACTCCGGTTCATCCTCTTGTCGTACGCTTCTATTATCTTTGAGAGCGCGTCGTCTTCCTCTTTTACTGCAAGCAGAAATTCCTCAAAGTACCCGTTCTTTTTCAACACCCTGACAGAGTCAACAAAGTCTTTGTTGTGCGCGTGTTCCATCTCCTTTACCTTCGATGAAAGCGACCCGTCCTGCGCAGACCTGACGAGCACCTGCTGGATCAAGAGCCGGTTGTAGCGGCTTGAAGCGAAATAGCGGCGGAAAATGTTCATCCTTTCCTGCGTGTCTGCCTTGGCAAGCTCTTGAAGCAAGAGCTGATGAGCAGTCACAGCTTACCAGCAAAATCCCGAAATAAAAATGCCGCTATTTCACAAATCTTTTTCTGCCGCGTAAATCTGCTTTTGATCGACCTACCCGAGCTCCTGCTGCATATCGTGCAGGTATCTCCTTGAACGGCTAGGAAACGAAGTACGGAAGATGGAGCTTGAGCAAAAGGCAGGAACCTTGCAGAGCGCGATGCGCCACCGGGTCATGATCGACGTTTACAAGTCGATAGTTGAATAATGCTTTTGCTTGGGGCGATTCTATAGAATAATTATTCGCATGCGATACAAGCCCCTATCAATCTTTCACTATGGCTTGGCATCGCGCCACTTCCAAACAGGAACGGCTGGGGTCAGCGCAAGGTGCTGTTGTTAAGTTGCCCCGCGCGCAATCCATACTGGTAGTCGATGACGAGTTGGACATTGTCGTGACTTTCCGGCAGGCATTCAGCAAGCACGGTTACACCGTCTTTGGCTTTTCCGATCCTGTTCTGGCGCTCGAGCACTTTAAGCTGAATTCCAAAGGCTACGCCCTTGTAATTTCGGACGTACGAATGCCGCGGATGACGGGCTTTGAGCTTGCAGCAAGCGTCAAGATGATCAAGCCGGACGCGAAAATAGTGCTTATATCGGCGTTTGAAGTGACCGACCTCGATTTTTCAACGTCGGCGGTCAAGGCGAACGACTTTCTCAAAAGGCCTGTCGACATCAAGACGCTCGTGCAAAAAGTCAGGGTCAAGATGGCGAACTAAAAATTATTATTCCTGCGACTGATTGCGAGAATCGTGGCCGGCCGTAAAAAAACAACAGAGACCAGCAACTTTGGAGTGTCAAGGCGCGAGGGCCACGACTCTTCAAAATTCTACAGCCGCAAGTTGTATGGCGATAGCAAGGGCGACGCCACTATCGGCAGCGCGGAAAACGCCGTACCGCAAGGATGCATTGACAGGGTGCTGTGCAAGAGCAGCGAAAACATGGAAGAGCTCCCGGATTCCTGCATACACCTTGCAGTGACTTCGCCGCCGTACAACGTCGGCAAGACCTACGATCAAGACCTTACCCTTGCGGAATACCGGCAACAACTCAAGGTTGTCCTTGCAGAGGTGTTCCGGGTGCTCATGCCCGGCGGGCGGGCCTGCGTCAACGTGGCCAACCTCGGCAGAAAGCCGTACATCCCGCTCCACAGCTATGTGATTGCAGACATGCTTGACAACGGTTTTCTCATGAGGGGCGAGATCATATGGAATAAGGGCTCCAGCGCCGGTGTATCTACCGCGTGGGGAAGCTGGCAGTCGGCTTCAAACCCCTCCCTGCGTGACACGCACGAATACATTCTGGTGTTTTCAAAAGGGTCATTTTCGCGTATTACCGGTAGCAGGCATGATACGATTAGCAAGGAGGAATTTCTGACGTACACCAAGAGCGTCTGGGAATTCCCTGCCGAGTCTGCAACCAAAGTAGGGCATCCTGCACCATTCCCTGTAGAGCTTCCTTACCGGTGCATCCAGCTGTACACTTTTCAGGGAGACTTTGTGCTAGACCCGTTCTGCGGCGTGGGCTCTACCTGCGTAGCAGCCCTCAGGACAGGCAGGCACTTTGTCGGCTATGATACAAAGCAGGAATATGTCGAC
>Ga0209431_10002943_pt1 | contig 13670 bp, 12 predicted proteins | sample RifCSP13_3_FD_184021 | JGI IMG/M metagenome (GOLD analysis project Ga0209431, IMG submission 184021) | Soil microbial communities from Rifle, Colorado - Rifle CSP2_sed 13_3 (SPAdes) (version 2) | ecosystem: Environmental > Terrestrial > Deep subsurface > Rock core/Sediment | place: Rifle...
GGTGATTCATAGGGGCAGGCTACGACCAGGATGCTCGCACCAGTGGTAACTGCCTCGCGCACGCGCCACTCGGACAGGCGGACGTGGGCTTTCTCCCATTGGAAGCCATCCAGCCACATCCCGCCGCCGCCGCCGCCGCAGCACAGACTGGTGTTTCGGTTGTGAGACATCTCTTCCAACTCAACTCCAGGGATAGCTTTCAACAAGGCGCGGGGTTCGTCATACACGCCGTTGGCGCGACCCAGGTAGCACGGGTCGTGATAAGTGACTCTAGCTTTAACTTCCTGCTTCAGGATCGGTTTAAGTTGATCGAGCCTCTCGGCCAAAAACTGAGTGAAGTGCCGTACTGGGTAGGATATGCCTAGCGCAGGGTACTCGTTCTTGAGCGCGTTGAAGGCGTGAGGGTCGGTCGTGACGATCTCGTTGAATTGGTATTTGCCGAAGGCTCGCCCGTTTTTCTCAGCCAACACCTCAAATAGCCCGTGTTCGCCTGCCAGGCGTTGCGAGTCGCCGTCACTGTTCTCCTCGGGCCCCAGAATGCCAAAGTCCACACCCAGGGCATTGAAGACCTGGGCTAGCGCCCTCGTAGCGGATCGAACTCGGGGATGATAGGAGGGATAGTCACCGATGAACCATAAGACATCCACCGGCTGCTTGGTCTTTCCCAGAATTTTGACTTCCGGTTCAATACCTTTAGCCCAGTCGGCTCGCTTGCGCGGTGATTCGCCCAATGGATTGTTGTATCGTTGGGAGTTTTCTAGAGCGTTCTGAAGTTCGGACGGAATGTTGCCGGCCATGAGCAACTCTTCCTTGGCGCGAGTCATCAAACCCGGGGTCAGTGGGATTTTGGCTGGGCAGACTTCTGTACAAGCGTAACAAGACACACACATCCAAACTGTGTCAGCCTTTATTACTCTATCAAACGTATTCGCGCGAAGTTCCGCGATCATCCTACCAGGAGGAAAATCCATCAAGTAACCGAAGGGACACACCCCGCTGCACATACCACACTGCAAACAAGTCTGGATTCGTTCGCCTTCTATCACTTTGTACAGACTGGAATAGAAAGTCTTACTGAACGATGGGCTCTGAGAGAATGCAATTGTAGCCATTACGGCACCTCCTGGGCAATAATCCGCTTAGCAGCACCCTTGATCCCGATTGTGTGCCATCGCGGCTTAAAGGCATAAATCATTTCACAATGGAACATCGTTTGGATTGTGAATGAATCATTATTTGCTTCAGGAAAAAATCCTGATGCCTCATGCTAATAAGTATCTAAAACTCGGCGTGAAATGGCTAGTAACAAAAAGCACAATCTCTTATGACGAACGTAACAAATAGATGGGAACGATCCCAATGGGTTACCAATATCATTATGTAATCTCGGTTGAGATGTGCTAAACTATTGGAGCGAGAGAAAATAGATTATTTATACCTTCTTCAGGTATTTTTCATTTCTTCCAAAGGGATATGATGATGAAGCAGGATAACAAGCCGATCCAATATCGCAAGTTTAAGGCAGGAAGATGGGAAGTGATTGAGGCTGGAGTCATCGTCGAGTCGCCAGTCTCTTTAACCGTCAACGGGGAAGTCTGGTTGACTTTCATGTGTACACCAAATAATCTTGAGGCTTTAGCGGCCGGATTCCTTTTCAACGAAGGGATTATTCAGACTCTTGGAGAGATTGCAGACCTACGCGTATGTGCCACCAACGATAATGTAGATGTTTGGCTTTATCGGGGGGTGGAGAAGCCAGTGCAATGGAAACGAACTTCCGGTTGTACTGGAGGTTTGACCACCATCGATATCGACAAGGTCTCACCCGAGTTGGTGAACGGCTTTACTATCAACGCGCGATCTGTTGGTGAGCTGATTGAAAGTCTCTTCGAATCTCAGGAGCTTTACCGCCAAGTAGGTGGAGTGCATACCTCGGTTCTGACCGATGGATCTGATTATCGCGTAATGGCCGAAGATATTGGGCGGCATAACTCGGTTGATAAAATTGCTGGTCTTTGCTTATTGAACAACCATGAGCTACAAAAGAAGATTTTGCTAACCACCGGCAGGATCAGCTCGGAAATGTTACAAAAAGCGGCGCGGATCGGCGCTGCAATCGTCATTTCCCGAACTTCACCCAGTTCATTGTCTATTGAGTTAGCACAAAAATGGGGGATCACTCTGGTCGGTTATGCAAGGCGAGATCGGTTTAATGTTTATACCCACCCGGGGCGGATCGTCCATTCGCCTGTCCGGAAGGCTTTAATCCCCCTTCCATAAACCGTATTTTCGAAATCCTTCAAATAGGAAAAAGCGGAGCTACCTTAATCACCAATTACTTATGGGGTGGGCGACGGGGCACGATCCCGCAGCCTTCTGATCCACAGTCAGACGCTCTGCCAATTGAGCTACGCCCACCATGATTACCGACGTACATCTCCCCACGTGAAGTTAGCAGCGGGATTTTATCATGAAGGTACCGCCCGATCAAGCATTTGTCGAATGGTGCCTACCGCTTGAGATCTGGGGACTGTCAGCTGTTGGCGAGTCGCCAAATTCTTAAGCGTAATCACCTGTTTGGAGAGCTCGTCTGGTCCTAAGACAACAACCAGACGTACGCCGATCCGGTCAGCGTATTTTAGCTGTTTGGCTAATTTATCCTCCATTGAGTAGCAAATGACTTGTAATCCAGCCTGGCGGAGTTCGGTTGTCAAGGAAAGCGAGTCGAGTAGATGAATCTGATCGAAGGTAGTAACCAAAACCTGAGCAACCGGGTGTTTTATTTTCTCGGGAATTAGATTGAGTTCCTCGAGGATGAGAGTGATCACCAGGTCGCCCATAGCGAAACCTGTAGCGGGGACCTTCTCCCCCCCAACGTCAGAGAGAAGATTATCATAACGTCCCCCACCTAATATGGAGCGGCGTACATTCCCCTGGATAGATTGACCTTCAAAAACGGTTCCTGTGTAATAATCCAGGCCGCGAATGATGTGTGGAGAGAATTGGACATATTCTTCGACACCAAGCGCGCCTATGGCTGGAAATAAATCCTGCAATGCCTCTGATTTATGCCAAAGGTTTGTATCCGCAAGGAGATTCTTCAATCCGTCGATCTGGACCGTCGTCAAGCCAATCTCGCCTGCGTAGGTCTCCCAATCCTTATCGCTCAATTTCTCTTTGCGGTCGATCAAGCGGAAAACGCTGGTCAAATCATTCGCAAGGACACCCAGCGCCTTGAGTTCGCTCTCCATCAAGCTGCGATTGTTAACGTAAATCAACGCATCTTGGGGCTTTAATCCGACATTACGGAAAAGTGTGGCGATGATGGCGATCAGCTCGGCGTCAGCGGCGGCTGAGCCATTCCCGATCATGTCGATATTCCATTGGAAGAACTCACGTGTTCGACCTTTTTGTGGTCGTTCGTAACGCCAGAATGGGCCAAACGACCACCAACGCAAAGGAAAAGTCAATTGGTTTTGGCGTTGAGCGATCATCCTGGCCAGGGAAGGAGTGAGTTCTGGACGGAGCGTGATCAAATTACCACCCCGATCTTCAAAGACATAGGATTGCTTTTCAACTAGCTCATCTCCCGATTTTGCAGCGTAAAGATCTATCGGTTCCAGGAATGGCCCATCGTATTCTTGGTAGCCAAAGGATTCAGAAACCTGCCGTACGGTCGCATAAAGCCACGACCTTACAGCCATTGCCTCAGGGTAGTAGTCACGTGTGCCTTTTAATGATTGGATCATTGATTTCATTTCGCTTTTCCTGAAATTCTTAAATCGATTATGCTAGTTCATTTGAGCAGCAGGATAATGTAGTGCTTCCATGATATTCGTTATGTGCTTAGGCTATTAATTGGGACAAAAGATCATCCGGAGTATTCACTGGTTGATGACAAACGAAAGAGCGGCAAACGTAAGCAGTTGGCCGGTCATTTAGTAGAGGCCGGTTTGTAAGCAGGGCAGGCGCATATGGCGCGGGTGGATAGCTAGAGATGGCTGCCACCAAGTTCGGGCGGTAACTCGACCATAGCGCACCAGTTAAGCTCAGGGTGAGTGGGTCGTCAAGATCGCCGAGGATGGCGATTTCGAAGGTGGGGTGCAGAGCGAAGTCTATTGCGCATAGCCATTGAGAATATGCAGTTGGATAACGAACAATCCCGTCATTTACTACAATTAAAGCATCCTCTGCCATCTTACGCCAATCTGATCGATTTTCAAAGGCTGCTAACTGGAGCAGGGCAGTCGCGGCCAGGGCATTGCCGGAAGGTGTTGCATTGTCCTGGAGATCTCTTGGGCGAGTTATGAGTGATTCGTGATCGTCGCGTGTGTCATAGAAGCCGATACGACCGTCATAATAATGTTCAACCATCTCCTCAGCCAGAGATTTAGCGTTTGAAAACCAATGGGGGTTCGGGTCGGACTGATATAGGGAGAGCAAAGCCAGGATTAGTGCAGCATAATCTTCCAGATAGGCATTATGCATAGCTTTACCGGCTCGCCAGGAACGCAGCAAACGATCTTCTGAATGCAAATCTAAAAGCATGAAGCGTGCATTGCGCATAGCCATGTTAAAATAGTTTTCACTACCCAAATACCTTGCAGCTTCCGAAAAAACCAACATCATCAACGCATTCCAAGATACGAGAACTTTATCATCCGTCGAAGGCCGAACTTTCCGGTTACGCGCCTGGAGAAGGCGAGCATGCAAATTATCCAGGCGTTCCTGAATTATCTGCACACCCACATGATACCGTTCAGATAACTCCAAATCGGTTAACGTCCGTTGCAACACAATCTTGCCTTCGAGATTTCCATTGTCAGGAATGTTATAAGCAGTGGCGAAGAAATCTATATCAGAGCGCTCGCCGATAATTTTTTGAATCTCGTCAAACGTCCAAAGATAGTATTTACCTTCTTGCCCCTCCGAATCAGCATCTAAACTACTAAAGAACCCCCCTTGGGAATCAGTCATCTCCCTGATAATAAAGTTTAAGGTTGCATCGCACACTCGCCGGAAAGTTGTGTCTCCTGTTATTAAAAAGGCATGTAAATAGGCAGAGGCCAACAATGCATTATCATAGAGCATTTTTTCAAAATGGGGCACAAGCCATTCTTCGTCTGTGCTATATCGTGCAAACCCACCACCGATCACATCGTACATGCCGCCTTTTGCCATTGACCCGAGAGCATGTTTAGCGATCTCAAGCGCAAGATTGTCACCCCGGACCGCTCTTCGTAGAAGGAATTCAACCGCCAAGGCTTGAGGAAACTTTGGTGCCTTCCCCCAGCCTCCATTTTTCCAATCATATGATTGAGCCAGAGTTAATGTCGCTTGATCGAGAGCATCAAGTTTCAGAACGTCATCGGGATTACCAAAGTTGGTCAGAGAGAGGAGGTGTTGGGTCAATTGATCGCCAGCCTGAAGAAGTTGTTGGCGGTTTTCTTTCCAACTGTTGGCAACACCCAACAACACCTCGCGGAAGGCCGGTATATTGTACCGGCGCACAGGTGGAAAGTATGTGCCTCCGTAGAACGGGCGGCCTTCAGGTGTCAAGAAAACGCTTAACGGCCAACCTCCTTGACCGGTTATCGATACGACCGCTTTCATGTATATGCTGTCCAGATCAGGCCGTTCTTCACGGTCAACCTTAATATTGACAAAATAGCGGTTCATGATAGCGGCTGTTTCTTCGTCCTCGAAAGACTCGTGAGCCATAACATGACACCAATGGCAGGCGGCATATCCAATGCTCAGGAAAATGGGCTTGTCTTCACGGTGAGCTTTTTCCAGGGCTTCTTCACCCCACTGAAACCAATCAACCGGATTATCAGCATGCTGGGCCAGATAAGGTGAATTTGCGAGAGAAAGGTGGTTTGGCATGATCCGAATTTATTCTCCAAATTCCAGCTCAATTTCATCGCTGATTTGCCAATCTCCAGTTGGTTCTACCTCGATGTCCCCAAATAATTTCACTTGGCGAACATTAACAAAATGGAGTTTGACAAGCTCTAATAAGGCAAGAAATGTGACAACGACCTCCAAACGAGTTTGCCTCTCTCCAAGTAGTCCTGTGAAGCTTGCTCTTCCTTGTTTGCGGAGGAGGCTTACAATCAAACTGACTTTCTGTCGGATAGATATCTTTGGGGCTGACACCACACTGTCAAGCGATGCTTGTGCTTCGCGTTGTGAGGCTGATGAAAACACCTCGATGGCAGCTGCTACCAGGTCGGAGATGACCAGCCCACTTAGGTCAACTTGTCCTTCTACTCTTATAACAGGCGCCAAACTAAGGTAGGTTTTTAAACCGGCAATCTGACGCTGGGCCAGACCATTTGCGACTTCCTTGAAGCGTTTATATGCTAAGAGCTGTCGGGCTAAAGCTTCACCGAGGTCCTCTTCGTCAGGTTCACGAGACGGGGCGCGAGGTAAAAGCACTTCAGATTTTATCTGGATCAGCCTAGCAGCTATCACCAGGAATGCCGAGACCTGTTCAGCAGAGCGTTGAGGTAAATTCTGCAAGTACGCAAGATATTGATCGGTTACCTGGGCTAGGGCGAGTTTCGTGATATCCAATTCGGCACGTTCAATTAGATATAAGAGTAAATCCAGTGGACCTTCATACACTGGTGTCGCAACCTGATAAGTGTTGATTGGATTAGATATAAAACCGAGGCTCATAGTCGAAATTATACCTGACAGGAACGGCGCATCATGCTATACTTGGTATTGAGGATTAATAAGACAGAGAGTAAAAGTCTGCTGATTGAACGATCCTCTTCGAATAAACCACAAATGAGATCATATAATCACTTTAAATCGGAGGCAAGTTAATGATCGATGAACCAATCCACGTTACTGATAGTGCGTTTGAAAAAGCCGTCTTACAATCTAAAATCCCGGTAATCGTTGATTTTTGGGCGCCGTGGTGCGGACCTTGCCGGATGGTAGCTCCAACTTTAGATAAGTTAGCAAAAGAGCACGCAGGTATGCTTCTTGTCGCAAAAGTGAACACTGATGAGAACCCGGAATGGGCTTCCCGTTATCAGGTGCAAGGCATCCCGACCATGTTTTTTGTTGCGGACGGGAAAATCGTGCACCGCCAGGTAGGGGCATTGCCCGAACCTATGCTGCGCGAGGTGGTCAAAGAATTTTTAGAGGTAGTTCAGCAAGAGAGTAGTTAAGTATTTTTAGAGAGTGATTGATCACCTAAAAATTTATTCTCTAACTCTTTCAATCCGCGCTCCTAAGGCGCGGAGTTTTTCATCTATTCTTTCGTAACCCCGATCGATCTGTCCTACATTGCGGATTTCAGATTGCCCCTCCGCGGCAAGAGCTGCCAGAACCAAGGCCATGCCAGCTCGGATGTCCGGGCTTTCTAATTTTTCGGCATATAAAACTGTAGGTCCTTGAACGATACTCCGGTGGGGATCGCACAAGACAATATGAGCACCCATCGCGACAAGTTTATCGATGAAAAACATCCGGCTAGGATACATCCAATCATGAAAAAGCACACTTCCCCGAGATTGAGTTGCCAGTACGATGGCAATGCTCATCAAGTCGGTGGGAAAAGCTGGCCAGGGCATAACACTGATCTCAGGGATGGCATCCCCTAGATCGGGTTCTATGACCATCTTTTGTTCAACAGGAATAATTACATCCTCCCCGTCATCCTCCCATACTACACCCAGACGACGAAAGACAATGCTGATCATGTCGAGATAACGCGAACCAGCCTTGCGGACACGGATCGAACTATGGGTTACAACAGCAGCTCCGATAAAGCTGACAACTTCTAAGTAATCTGGTCCAATGGTGAACTCACCGCCGCTTAAACATGGTACACCAGTAATTTGTAGAGTATTTGAGCCAATGTGCTCAATTGCGGCCCCCAATCTGTTTAGAAAAAGACAAAGTTCCTGGATATGAGGTTCAGAGGCAGCATTTCGTAATATTGTCGTTCCAGGCGCAGTGACAGCAGCCATGATGGCGTTTTCTGTTGCTGTGACGCTTGCTTCGTCAAGTAATATATTAGCACCATGCAATTGATTCGCCTGGAAGCGGAACACTTTACCAGCCCGATCATACTCAGCGATCGCCCCAAGTTCCTGAAGGGCTAGAATATGTGTATCTACACGCCGTCTACCAATCACGTCCCCACCAGGAGGGGGGAGTTGGAGCTCACCAGATCGGGCTAACATTGGTCCAGCCAGCAAAATCGAAGCACGAATCCGCCGACATAAATCCGGATCGAGGTCGGCTGGGCGAACTTGTCTTGCCTGGATCCGCCATGTGTGGTTGCCCATCGATTCGATGTCAACGCCAAGGCTTTCCAAGAGAGAACGCATGGTTTGAACATCAAGAATATCTGGCAGGTTGTGTAAGATTACCGGTTCTTCTGTTAGCAGGCAAGCAGCAAGCATGGGTAAGGCAGCATTTTTATTGCCTGCAGGTAGGACCTCACCATTAAGAGGGTATCCGCCCTGGATCAAGAATTTTTCCATCTTGGTCTCCTTCGGATTTTAGAATGACAGGTTCACCCGCTTCCAATCCGAGCAGATTGGTTGCACTTTGCTGGTTGGCAACAATCTCAAGCAATCCACTGCTTCCAACCAGGAATGCACTATCGCCCTCAGGGACCGCGGCAAAGGTATTAGCCCACGAAAGTCTCCTTCCGTTCTTTAAATGTAAATATAAATTCTTCGCGGGATATTTGATCGCTGAAGCGAGTGGTGGATGTACGGAGATCCAGGGTGTAAATACGAGCGAATCTCGATTGTCCTGGAATTTACCTATACTGGTAAGCATATTACCAAATCGATCGGCAAACAAGCACTCCCCCCGTAAAACACCCACAGTTGGGCTGTCTAACCGTGGAAGAGGAAGCCGAGCTGGATTTGTTATACCAGGGCCAAACTCCGCGGATGAAACACCTCTGGCTACATAGGCCGCAACTGGTGCAAAGATATCACGCCCATGGAAAGTCGCCGAGGTTATTGGTAGAAAATAAGCCGGATTATATAATTCCCGGACCTGAAAATCAATTCCATAAATGAATGTGAACAGTCCATTATCAGGACCGATAAATGAATATCCTCCTGAATTGACCAGGATGCCGCGCCGGGTTGTACCGACGCCTGGGTCGACAACACACAAGAAAATAGTCCCCTCTGGAAAATAAGACCTGGCTTGCCAAAGATTTATTGCGCCCCGAAGAACATCTCCATGAGGGATCTCATGGGTGAGGTCGATCATCGCGACCTCAGGAGCGATTCGCGAAATGACGCCCTTCAGAATACCAGAGAAGGGATCGGCGAGACCATAATCTGTCATCAGAACAATAAGGGGGAAATTAGCCATGAATCTCATTGTAACTGCAAAAAAGAAAATGAACAACAATCTTGTAAGGTATTCAAACAAGATAAGGCGACCCCGAGATGCTATAATCTCCCCATGATTGGTAACATATCACTCATAGTTTTGCTGGGATGGGGAATTGGAGCATTAATCAACTATATCGCAGATGTGCTGCCAGTGAAACGTCGTCTCACAGTTCAATTTTGCCCGGTGTGTGAAAGCCGCCTGCCATTATTCAATTATCTTGTTTGGCCGAGGAAATGTACACAATGCGGGACCAGACGTTCCTGGCGAAGTTGGATAGTTGAAGTCACCTCGATTGCCCTCGTCATCTGGCAATGGATTGAGCCTTCGCCAGTATTAGGTTTCCCTTTGGGTGTTTTGGTGCTTACATATTTTGGGATCGTCGTCGTCATCGATTTAGAACACCGAATAATCATGCATGCTGTCAGCCTGATAGGCGCGTTCCTGGGTTTCGGAATAGGTCTTAGGTTGCATGGTTTGGTCCCAACGTTAGTAGGAGGAGTGGCCGGTTTTTCGCTCATGTTATTGTTATACTATTTTGGTAGTGTTTTCGCGCGCACCATTAGCCGGCGACGGGGTTCCTCATCCATTGATGAGGCGCTGGGATTTGGTGATGTCAATTTGAGCGGTGTGATTGGACTGTTGCTAGGATGGCCAGCTATCCTCTTGGGCTTGACCATTTCCATTCTCTTCGGTGGTCTGACCGCTATTTTATTTTTATTTATTTTAACAATAACCGGCCGTTATCGACTATTCTCAGCGATTCCATATGGTCCATCCTTGGTCACCGGGGGAATAATCTTGTTGTATTTTAAGGATTATCTACTTGCTTACCTGGGCAATTAGGCAGGTATTATTGTCCAAACATAGCCAATAAGACCGGGTTTATCTTGCTCCAGTCCGGCATGAGAACTTGAGCGCCTTCTGACGTGGTAAAGGGGGTAACCATCTCCCGCGAAATCACACGGCTATCAATCCCCTTCGATCCAGCACGGAGAAGCGCCAACCCCAGGCGCGGCCAAAGCCAAGCGGGAAGGTCCGTATCTACAGCCCGAGTAACTGCAGCTATTACTGCCGGAAAACGGATCAAACCACGGGGTTGGATGAGCTGTTCCCACACCTCTTTCAGAAAGAACTGGCCTTGTTGCATGCGGAAGAAATCGTCTGTTCCCTGACGATCACGCACAAAAGCTAACGCTTGTTCCCCATCAAGGTGATAGTCGCCAGCGGGATATCCAGCCATTTGATCTTCTAATTCTATGTCAAGCCCTCCCAACGCATCGACGATATTTATCAAGCCGTCGAAACGAATTCGCACAAAATAATTAACATCGATGCCAAAGTTTTGACGGATGGTCTCCAGCGCGACGATTGGTCCGCTTCCTGGTTGATTGTTTTCAGCCAAGAAATGAGCTGCGTTAATCCGATTCTGGCCAAAGTCAGGTAAATTAACCCAAAGATCGCGCGGTATTGATAACATACCCACATAAGGTTTAAGCGGGAGAACAGTGACTAAAATGTTAGTATCGCTTCGTCCTAATGCAGAGCCATCCGGAGAACGATCGATCCCTAAGAGGAGAATATTCGTGCGAAACGGGACAAATAGATAGACACTGCTTGCCATAAGGAGGCAGATCAATAGTACCAGGACTGATAGGCATCCTATCCTAAAAGTATGCCGCGTGGGGGAATTTCTCGATCTAGTACGTTTCCGTCCAAGTGGTTCAATGACATAATGCGGTCGAGTTTTAGAATCTGGATTGACCGCGTAATGAGAAATATGGGGGTGCATTTCTAAGGTAAAAAAACGGAAGCGGGCTTTGAAAGGTAACGTCCACTCGTCAAAACCCGCTATTTTCCTTCCAGGATGACGATCAAGCTAAAGATTCGCTGCTTTTCTTTGGTCTAAACCAGTTCCTCCACTCACGGTTTTCCCAAACAACTAAGATTGGTGCGGCATTGAAGATTGAGGAATAGGTGCCACTTAGCACACCGACCAATAAAATAAGGACGAAATGTCGAATTGTCACGCCACCAAAAATGACTAATGCCAATAAAGTAAACATCACAGTGAGCTGCGTGTTAATCGAGCGGACCAGCGTCTGTACAATCGAATGATTGACGACCGTTTCGTACGGTAAGCGGCGATAAATATTAGAATTCTCGCGAATACGGTCGAACACCACTATCGTGTCATGGACTGAGAACCCAATGACAGTTAATAAAGCTGTTAGAAAGAGAGCGTCGACTTCCCAACCCAAGAATTGTCCGAGGATGGCCTCGACGCCAATGACTACAAAGACATCATGCAACATTGCGATGATTGCACTGATACCATATCGAAAGGCGTGTTCTACGCCACGAAAAGCAAAGGTAATGTAGAGCATGATTCCCAATGCAGCTAATGCAACTGCACCTGCCGCGCGCAATGCCACTTCCTGACCGATAGATGGGCCAACCGTTTCATAGCGGTCTACAGTTATTGGACCTCCAAATTGCTTTTCCATTTCGTCTACGATTTGTACTTTTGTGCTATCTTCCATATGTTTAGTACGCACGATAATTGCATCATTTCCGGAGGTCTGGATCAAAGAATCAATAAATCCAAACTCATCGTAAATCTGACGGACTGCATCTGGTGGCGGTAAAGTCCCCGTTTCAAAACGAACCTGCAATAGACTGCCGCCTGTAAAGTCGATGGCGAGAGGGAGTCCCCAGATTAATAAAGCGACAAAACCAGGAATGATCACCAAAAGCGAGATTCCAAAGTAAAGATAACGCCGTCTTACGATGTCAACCATATCTTACTCCTACAAACCAAATAACCTGAGATGGCGAGCTAATTCGATGTTATCCAATACAACATGTAAGAAGTTGCGAGTGACGATTATTGCGGTAAACATGCTAACCAGAACGCCAATAGCCAGCGTAAAAGAAAAACCTTTAACGATACTCGCTCCGAAAGTACTCCCAAACCAGAACAGGATTGCGCAGGTGATCAAGGTAGAGAGATTAGAGTCGCGAATGGAAGGCCAAGCGCGTGCCCAACCAAGATCGATCGCTTGCCGTAAAGTTCGACCCGAACGCAATTCCTCCTTCAAACGTTCGAAAATAAGAATGTTCGCGTCTACAGCGACCCCGATACTTAAAACAAATCCAGCGATACCAGGAAGGGTAAGGGTGACTGGAATTAATTTAAACAATGCAAACGTGATCAAGGCATACACAATTAGAGCGAGGTCAGCGATCACACCAGGCAAACGGTAGTACAGGCTCATAAAGAGAATTACGACGCTTAAACCGATAAACCCGGCAATTAAACTTTTCCGCAAGGAATCCTGGCCAAGGGTTGGACCAACCGTTTGGCTAGTAACTACTTTAAGTGGAATAGGGAGAGAACCATAACGTAATTGGATTGCCAGTGAATTCGCACTCTCAGAGGTGAACCCACCTGTAATGACACCCTGGCCTTCTGTAATGGCGTCATTAACCCGTGGGGCTGAGATAACTTGTTTGTCCAGGACTATGCCCAAGAATTGGCCAATATTCTGGGAAGTGTAGTCTCCAAATGTTTTTGTTCCTTCTGGTGAAAGGGTAAAGTCAATGACATATTGCCCAGCTTGATTCCTCTGAACATTGACGGTCTTGAGGGTCTCGCCAGTCATCACGGTGTGCAATAATTGATCGGATGGAGTCGGTGTTACGGCACCAGGTTCACCAGTTGATGTTGGTTGGGGTATAGGGTCACCTGTCTGGCCAAAATCGGTCTGCACAAAAGTGCCTTCAGGAAGAGGATTACTGCCCATATGGACGAATTCAAGGAGACCAGTTTCTTTGATGGTTGCAATGGCTTGTTCAGGATCTTGAGCTCCAGGGACCTCAACAACGATCCGATTATTTCCTGCCAGTTGAACCAAGGCTTCGGTAACTCCCGTCAAACCATTAACCCGATTTTCAACGATGGTCTTTGCCGTACCCATATTTTCAGGCGTCGGTTGTTCTCCTTCAGGCAAGTCTGCCTCAAGCAAAGCTTGAACTCCGCCAACGAGATCCAATCCCAGGCGAGTATCAATATTGCGGTTATATTCTCCGAGATGGATACCTGGGTTATTCGGCAGGTCAACCCAAATGGCAACCACGAGGATTAAGACAATCACTATGAGAGTTCGATATCTTTTCATTAATTGCAACGCCTCCGATTCAAACAAATGCCAGCCAAAGGCTGGCGGGCGAAAGCATTATACTCCTGATTGTATGGTTTGTCCAATAGAGAGCGTCACAGG
>Ga0209431_10002946_pt1 | contig 13665 bp, 12 predicted proteins | sample RifCSP13_3_FD_184021 | JGI IMG/M metagenome (GOLD analysis project Ga0209431, IMG submission 184021) | Soil microbial communities from Rifle, Colorado - Rifle CSP2_sed 13_3 (SPAdes) (version 2) | ecosystem: Environmental > Terrestrial > Deep subsurface > Rock core/Sediment | place: Rifle...
ATAATTTGGTCGCTCTTATTCTTAATTTTGTTTTGCAAGAACAATCTTAGTTTTTAATTATGAGAATAATTTTCGGAAAATTTAAAGGAAGAACAATCATTGCACCGAACTCAAAGTTTATTCGTCCGATGACGGATAGAGTACGGGTTACACTTTTTGATATCCTCACAAACAAAATTGATTTTAACGGAATAAAAGTTCTCGATCTATATTCGGGTTCAGGTTCACTTGGATTGGAATGTTTGAGTCGAGGTGCAGATGAAGTTCAATTTATTGAAAAGAATTTTGTTATATACAAAAACTTAGTGAAAAATATCCAGTTGCTTGATGTTGAAGCTCAATGTAAAATCTTTAAGATGGAGGCATTAAAATTCAGCCGGCTAAACGAGCATATACAGTATGATATAATTTTTGCCGATCCCCCTTTTTTTAAGGATGATATTTATGATGTAGTTGAGAATTTATTAGCAAACAATTTCTTAACTGAAGACGGACTAATAATTATTCAACGCTCAATTCAAACCAGAGAAAAAGATAAGCTGCATTTTAAAGTTGAACCATTCAAGATTGTCGGAGACTCGTGTCTCTATTCAATTCCTAACTGATGTTGCGCATGAATTGAATTTTATGAAATTTCCTTAGTGAAACTTTGTGTCCGTCAATTGACGGATAGTGCTTTTGTGGCTCAATTTCTTACTTTTTCTTTTGCCACCAAATCACAAAGACACTAAGAAATCACAAAGTGCGTAACTTCTGTTTATAATTAAAAATTATATGCAAATCCAATCCACGGAATAAAACGAAAACCTATTTCTACTTTTCCTGTTGTAGTGAGAAGACCAAAATCTGCAGCTAAATGTTCTCCGAAAAATCTTATTGCAAAGGAAACTAATAAATCTTCTGCATCGGGAAATTTCCAATTTTCAGTAATAAATTTTACACTATTAGAAACTTGAATTTCTCCACCGACCATCAAAGCTGGATTATCGGCAGTCTCTCCATTCACAAATCTCCATCCTAAACCTAGAGTTAAAGATGCACGGGAAGTACCATAAGATGTTACTCCATATAGAATCCCAAAATTTTCATCTTCAACATGAGCATAAAGAACACCACCACTCAAATCAAAATTATCTATATGAACAGCTCTAACTTTGGGCGCTATATAAATTATTTGCTGATCAGCTCCGGGAAAAAGAGTCATACCTCCAGATAAAGTTATGAAATCAGTAATTCCAATTGCTAAAAACGGAAAGAAAATTTCATAAGCCGAGAAGTATCCTTCTCCCGCAGATAATGTTCTTCCTGTTGGAGCAAAAAGGAGTCGTGTTCTATTTGGATCAGCACGCAGAAAAGTGTCCCCTTTCCATTCACCTCTAACAACTTTTCGCTCCTTTATCATTTTTTTATCTAAGCTTAATTCTAACCCAGCATTTGTAGTGAAGAAGACCAAGCTGTCATTTTCATTTTTAATTTTTCCAAGAAGTTCAGAATCATCGTTAAGAATAATTCTGTAAATTGCAGTTGTATCTGTTTGAGCAATTATCATGTTCGCACTAATCAACAAGATTGCTATCAGAAATAGTTTGAAATTTATTTTCATAGCTTCAACTTCACACCTTTTCATTACTCGTTTTCATTCTGGGCTAAAGCAGCACTGAAAAACCAAATATTCCTGAAACTGAAGTCAGCTTGTAATCATATGAAGACTTATAGTCAAAATAGCTGTCTTCAATTTTGTAGCTATAACGCCGGTAATTGAGTTCAGTCCTTAATAATAAATGATTTGAGATCGAAACCTTAAATCCAACACCAGCATTTAATATGCTGATATCGAGTTTATCTGAAACTCTGGCCAATCCGCCTATAACTGCGGGTACTTGCAATGAGTTCGATATTCCATAACCCGCTCTAATATACGGAGCAAAATTTTTATTAGGTATATTAAAATTATAAGATAAATTTACTAAAAATGAAAAAGAAGGTTTACTATTAATATTTTCTTGGTTTTGAAATAAAATATTTATTTCTGGTTCTATTGCTAACCCATCAGTTACGAAATAAGCCGGGATGACTCCCAATTGCAAATAAAAGATAGATGTTGAGTTATCATTAGAATAGGAACCATAAGCACCTGTCGTTGATGATTTCGATGTGGTGGTAAGATTACCAATGCTCGCTGAAAAATTCAACTCCCAATCTCCCTTCTTGAATATACCCGTTTGCAATGAATCATCAACTTGTCCGAAAGTAATAACAGAAAGTTGAAAGATTAGGCAGACGACCAAAGCAAATTTTGTAAAGGTATTCATTTTAACACTCCTTTAAGTTTGTTAAAAATAATTTGTCAATTCTGTTGGTATAATAACAAATTAACTTAGCTGAGTTATCAAAAAAATGTATATGAAATGTAAATAAACAACGACACTATACAAATTATAAATTCTTCTAAAACGATCTTTCTCCTAAGCAGGATTATCCTTTTAAGAACTGATAGTCGGCAATTATAATAGCTAAAGAACTAAAGCTCACAGGATAAAATATTGTACTAACCCAACTAATTTTTTTCATATCATTACCTCCAATTGAATTATTATTGGGCGAGTCAGCGGCTCGCCCCTACTGTCTTGTGACTTCTATATTCTTACTTCAACAAACTCATCTTCTTAGTTTGAAAAAAACTACCAGCTTGAAGCTTGTACAAATACATTCCGCTTGCAAGATGATCAGCGTTGAATTCTACATGATAACTTCCTGCAGGTTTATATTCATTTACTAAAGTTGCAACCTCGTTTCCAAGTACATCGTAAATTTTTAATGTTTGCCAACCGCTGACTGGTGACTGCCATCTGATTACAGTACTTGGGTTGAATGGGTTAGGAAAGTTTTGAGCTAATTCAAATTTATTAGGTACAAGGTTAACAATCACTTCTGTGGAATACTCAAATGATCCATCGTAGTTAATCATTTTAAGTCGATAAAAAATCTTTCCACTTGAAACTAATCCCTCTAAATTATCATAATAACTATAAGATTGTGTTTGAGTTGTTGTTCCTTTACCGTTGACAAATCCGATGGTCTGCCAGGAATAATTATTTGTCTTTCTCTGAATTTCAAATCCTCTATTATTTGTTTCCGTTGCGGTCTGCCAAAAAATATTTACCTTATTGCCTGTAACACTGGCGTTAAACGAAATCAACTCAACTGGTAATGTCACTCGTCCTTCAGAGGAAGGAGTTATTACCTGCTGCTTGATTACATAATTTAATAGTGCTTGAAATTCCGTAAAATCCTGATACAGAAATACGTCTGTGAATTGAATACCAAACCATTGCTGAAGCGGGAATAACAGAAATTCATTCACCGTAACGGAATAAGTTTTTGCTGGATCAAGCGGTTGATCACCAACGGTTAACCATTTCAAACGAGAACCAGGAGGATCAGTAATTACACTATGATATTTCATTCCAGATACCTGCGGAACCATTTCATCAATTTGTTCTACCATTGAAAGAACAGATTCGAAAGCTGTCCAAAGCTGTTCACCGGTTATGTTAAAAGTTACTAATCTAAAACCGAGACCGTTTACTTCATTAAATACATAACCAACAGCTCTGAACAAATCAATTGGAGTAATTGGGCCATGATATAATTTTTGTGCAATTGAACCTCCAACCGTAACGGCAATATCAGTTTTAGTCGTATCCCTGAAAGCATCTGTAATCAAATTACCAAGCGGAGTATCGTGCGGACCCTGAGAATAAATATCTGTCACTTCTTCAAAATCGGATGTTGCTAAACCTATTTGCTGAGTATAGAATGGGATTCCATACTTTGATTCAATTTCAGCAATCATTCCATCCACAGCGGCTTTTACTGTTGGTTCCTCCGGTACAGTTGAATCCAGCGGGATTGCCTGATAACCGGCTAAACTTACTGTTCCATTATCCAGAACTAATTTAATGTTTCCAATGTGTGAGTAGTTAGACCCGACTTGAACAATCCATGTCGGTTGACCAAGAGGATTTGTTACTTCCTTCGGATCAAAAAGATAATGATCATGTCCACCGATAATTATATTTATTCCTGGTACTTCCGCAGCGATCATTTCATCATAATAGACACCGAGATGAGAAAGCAAAATAATAACGTTGCAGCCTTGAGCATTTAGCTCCTGAACTGTCATAGCTGCAATCACTCCAATATTTGTATCTACAAAAGCAGGAGCGGGTTGAGAGAAAATGTTTGTTGATGGAGTAGTCAATCCAAAAATTCCAACCTTCATTGAACCATACTCTTTTATAATGTAAGGTTTAATAAAGTTTTTAAGATCTTGAACTGAAGGATCATCTAGAACCAGATTTGCTGATAGCAAGGGAATGCCAGCTGGTGTTAGTCCGTAATGACATGCTGTATCAAGTATTGCCGGTGTCAAATCAAATTCATGATTTCCTACAGTCATTGCATCAAATCCAATCATATTCATAAGCTGAAACTCCGCAGCACCGTAATAATTATTGAAGAACATATCGCCAATAAAAGAATCACCGGCGTGAAGAGTCAGAACATTTGCTTCCGTCATTTTTGTAAGACCAATGACAGAAGCGGCGCGCGCAATGCCTCCTTGAGTACCGCTTAAATCAGGATTTCGCGGTGCTAATGGAGCAAGACACGAATGAGTGTCATTTACATGAAGAATTGTAAGAGTGTCAACTGCAGCATTCAAACTAATGGTTGACAAAGTGAAGAAAAAAGGAAATGCTAATAACAAAGTGAGCCTGAGCTTCATAATTACCTCCAAATAATTTTGTTTTGGGCTATGTTAATTTCATCCGAAAAGTAACGACTTATGAAAAAGCTTATGTCAAAAAAATGTCATGCTTATGTAAATAATTAGGAAATATCTTTTTCGTATCATATACTACATTCCTCTCCACTTGACATCGTCTAATTGAATATTTATTTCGAAAGTCAGTAGAAATATCGCAACTAAAACTCCGATCACACCACCAATTAATAACAAGGTGTTGGTTACATCTGACTCCTTAATTTCTAATGTTTTAATTTCAGATACTGGAACCTTAACCTCCCTTATTATATAAGAGTCGCTTAGTTGCTTACTTATCGCCCAGCCAGTCAGTAAGCTATCAATAATTTGAGGTTTGGGTTTTATGTCTTTTGGATCAAATTCATAAACTTTGTTATCGTATGTTACAATCGAAGTAATCTCAGAATCCTTGTATTCATCAATTTGGTTTTTACTTAAATCCACGACCTCAATTGTCGAACACCCATAAAGGTAAAAAACAAAACTTACGAGTGTTATGATTGTAATTATTCGACTTGACATCTTAAACTCCACTAGAATTTTATTAAAAAGTAATTAAATATTTATGTATTAGTAATTAGTTTGCGAATGCTTTCTCATTAATAACAGAGCCAACAGAATTTACGTTATTAAATATTTTCACTTCAGCATGCTGCTTTTGAAATAGCGATAGCTTGAGATAAATAAAAGTCAGCATGAAAAGCTTCATTAAAAACTGAGGAACACTCTCATCCAATCTTTGCTTTAAGATTATTTTTAACCAACGCCTAAAAATATTCTTCCATGAAAAGAAATACTCATTAACCTTTTTATAGCAACTGTAGATTTGTTCCTCAGTTAAATATTTATGCTTGAATACTACATGATCGCCTTCATAATGAGATATATCATAATCAGTTATCCTTCCCTCTGCTAAGACTTGATAATACCAGGGCGTTCCGTATAATGGAATTGAAATTGACGGAAGTATAACTGCGTTTCCAACTGCATCGAGCTTTTGCGGTAAAGTTTCATAGTATTCCATCGTGTCTTCTTCTAGAGCGAACATCAATCCAGTAAAAGTTAAAATTCCTTTACGATGAAGCTTGTCGAATGCTTCTTTATACTCACTAACTCTATTTTGTTTTTTATCAACGGAACTTAGACTCGAAGTGTTCAATGATTCCATTCCAATAAAGGCCATTCGGCAATTAGCTTTTGCAAGAAGTTCTACAAATTCATTGTCACGCAAACATTCAATACTGAATTGAGCACCAATTCCCCAGAAATTTAATTTTGCAACTTCACGCAGCAAGTTTTTTGCATACTTCAAATCACCTCCGAGATTGTTATCGAGTATCATCGCCATCTTTCTCTTGAACCATGGTAATCCTTTTATATTTTTTAAATCACAAATAACATCTTCAATTGGACGCATTCTGTACGGCATTTTTTTAATATTTAATTGACAATATGTGCATTGATGTGGACAACCGCGAGTTGCTTCAACAACTATGGGTGCAGTGAATGCCTTTTCAGCTAAATCGTATCTTGGAGGTGAAATATTTTTTAGACAGGGCATGGGATCCGCATCATACCGGCATTTTAAATTACCGTCAACCATATCATAAACCATTTGAGGCCAAACATTTTGCGCCTCTCCAACAAGAATCGAATCAAAATGTTCTTGAACTTCTTGTGGAAAAGTTGAAACAAACTTTCCACCGCCAATTACAACTTTTCCCATTGATCTAAATTTATCGGCGACTTCAAATGCGTGCGGCGCCAGGTAATCCATAAAACTTATTGCAATGAAATCAGCGTCTGTATCATAATTTATCGGACGAACCATCTCATGCAGTACTTCAACTTCAACAATTGGCGGAGTCATTCCGGCAAGCAGCAATCCAGGCAATGGTGGTGAAGGTGTTTTTGCATAATAAGGATTATTCTCCCCCAAGTTTTGAAACAATACAATTATCAGAAGCTTTGGTTTTACTTCAGAAGAAGATTTTTTCTTTTTCATTTTGATTTACCTTTCACTAGATCTTTTCAGCTTGCTTTTAGATAAGCGGGTTCATTATAATCTTGTTTATAGGTTTTCCAAACCTCATCAATTGTTTGTACTAAGCGATCAATATCCTGTTTTGTGTGTGTTGCCATTAAGCTTATTCTGAAACGCTGCTGCGATAAAGGAACTGCCGGATATTCAATCGAATTCATAAATATCCCTCGTTTGTGAAATTCGTAAGCATCTTCGCGAATGTTCATATTTAAAGGAACACGCAATGGAATAATTGCAGATTGATTGTGAGAATCAAATCCAAGATTATTTAGGCAGCTGTTTGCGTAACTAATATTAGCTTTTAGATTTTCTAACCTTTCAGGTTCAGCTTTAATCACTTGTAGTCCAGCTAAAACAGCGGCAACAATACCCGGTGAAATAGAAGCTGAAAACATGTAGGAGCGAGCAAAAAATCTCAAGTAGTTTATAATTTCTTTTGAAGCAGCAACAAATCCGCCGGTAACTGAAAATGTTTTACTGAAAGTTCCCATCGTTATGTCAACACTTCCCTCAAGATTGTAAGCTTCCGCAGTCCCTTTGCCATGTTCACCCATAACACCAGTTCCGTGTGCATCATCAACAATTAAAACTGCATCGTATTTCTTGGAGAGAATTAAAAGCTCATCTAACGGAGCAGTATCACCATCCATCGAGTAAACACCTTCTATTCCAATGAAAACGTCACAGTTGGATTTTGAGCGAATTATTTTCAACCGTGCTTCAAGACTTCTAAGATCATTGTGGGGAAATCGAAAAGATTGAACTCTGGATAATTTTATTCCATCACAAAACGATGCGTGACTATAAGCATCATAAAGAACTATGCAATCTTGATTCATCAAACCGGAAACTAAACCAACATTTGCCCCATAACCGCTTGAGAAGATCATCGTATCTTCTGCGTTCTTGAATTCGGCTAATTTTTCTTCCAGTTCTCTATGGAGTTTTGTGTAACCATTTAATAAAGGCGGACCACCAATCCCAACTCCAAACTCATTTATTGCTTCAGTCACTTTTTTAATTATGTAAGGATGATTTGCGAGTCCAAGATAATTGTTTGAACCGAACATCAACATTTTGCGATAAGAGTTTGAATGTTCATCAAAAACTAAAACTTCCCTATCTGCCGCTGAACCTATGCATCTCATGCAAAGCATCTGATCCTTAGAAGACAAATCCTGAATGAAATGCCCAAAGAATTCAGTTTTGTCTTTTAGATTCATTTGTTTTCCGCGTAATAAAATAGAATGAAGATCAAAATTTTCACCACCGCTGTAATTTATTTTATTTTCCATTGTGATATCCTTTCAATAATAAATCATGGTTAACTTCCGCCGGAAAGCTATAACAAAAACGGGGGTGAGTTGTCAGGAAGCAGTAAATGTAATGTCAAAAAAATGTCTGAATTGTAAATAGAATGGATTTCGTAAGGTTTTTGATTGTTTTTATACGAAGACTTTACAGGAGATTATAAATCTCTTATGTCAATGTAAATTTTATTAGATGACTTTGGAAAAATTTTTTTGTTTGCAAGAAAAAAGTATGGATATGTAAATAATAACAATCTAGATTTTTGTACAAGCTTAATTAACGGATCGTTGGTTTGAAGTAAAATATATATAAACTTTTTACCTTTGGAGTATGCAAAATTGTTTACTGCGGAAAGAATCTCTTTCAGCCCATTAATATCCTCTGCATAAAGATCATACAAAAACCAACTTTGAATTATTTCATCCTGCTTTGGTACGGAGGGAAATTTCATAAACAGTTTTAATGGATTAAAAAGAAGTCTTATCAGATTGAAATGAACAGGGATTTTTACAACTTGTTCAGATATAAGATTTTCGTTCGTCCAAATCGAACAACCTGCTTTTTGTCCCAATGAAATACTGTTGACATGTCCTAATAAGTATTTTTCGTCAAACTCTGAAAGCAATTCTATCCCCGGATTCTTTTGAATATAAGCGTAATGAATTTCGGATGCACTTGTAAATTGGAACTTAAGGGACTCTTTAATCCTTCTATAAACTGGTAATATTAAGTAAGTCAAGGGAATTACAACTTTGGCTCCAAAACTTCTCTTGATAAAACTTAAAGCACTTTCGTTCTCACCGGCAATCAAAGTATATGCACAGTCAATTACATCACCAAATTCTTTGATAACTGCTTCGGTTAAAACCTTGGCCGTACCATATTTTCTGTAATCTGGATGCACACGAAGATCGTAACCATAAATTGCATAGATTATTTCACCGCCAACTTTAATCTTTTTCTTTGCACCTGCTGCAACACCTATAAGTTTATTATTGCTTTTAGCTGTTAATATTCTGTAGTCTTGGTACACTTCTGATCGGGCATGAAAGGTGGGCCTGACAAATCTTAAACTTAACGCTTTTCCTTGTGGACACATATCTTCAAGTTTAAGAGCGTCTGAATTATCGCTTAATTTGTATGGAGATATTTCAAGATTAATCATCAATTTAGCTTTTGATTCTGGCAATAATAAAACTATAAAAAATTGAACTGTCGGATTTTTCAAGTTCTTTTTCTAAAATAAAATCTCTCTCTGTAGAATGAAAATCACACACCGGAATACCCCTTTTAACAAGGAATTGCCGCTCACAAACCCTGGCATTTTGCGATGATTGGTTTAATATGACTTCCCAAATAATTTTATATTCGGATTGATTTACATAAGACGAAAAATCAGAGAGTGAGAATGCATCGAAGAGCGTATGCTTTGTAGAGTGAAATAGATTTGACAATGAACTTGTTAAAATTTGAATATTGCTAGAATGTTCCTTCAGAATCGAATAGTTTTCTTTTTGAAGATGAAGCGGAAGCGGACCTTCTAAATCAAACTTGCTCCTGAAAAGCAAATGTATAAAGGGACTTTGACTGAAAAGAAAGTTTTCAGATGCAGATGAAAATCTTTGTTTAATGTATTTTTCAATTGAAAAGTTATTAGGTACATATTCATAAAACCCCGGATCGCAAAAAAAATATTTCCAGGCAATTCTGGCAGAAATTATTTTAATAAAAGACTTCCAAAACGAATCATCCCAATGTTCTTTCCATAATTTTTTTTGCTCCTCAACAGATATACATTCGAATAATTGCTTCACCAATTTTGACCGGGTGAAATTCACTATCCGAGCAAGGTTTCGAAAATATTTTTCCCATCTTCCTTGAAATAACACACCCTTAAAAACTAAATCAAAGTTTTTCTCCCAATAATTTCTTGCTTGAAGTGATAAAGAAGCATTTAGCTGACGAAGGATTTTCAATCGATGCGTTGATGGACGAAGACCAAGGAAAGAGACGAATTCTTCATAATCCAGGTTTTTAATAGCAGCTATTTTTAATTCCAATAAAAAATTTTGACAGGGATTGAAATCAATGGCCAATATCTTTTTAGGTTTTTGAGTGAGGAGGTCTAATACTCTTGCCCCGCTACCAGTGACACATAAAACATTATCTTCACTAGATAATTTTAATGCTTTAATCTCCGAATTGCTGTCTTCGTTTATTGAGGAATAATTTACGATCTGAATATAAGGTTTCATTTTTGATCTTCTTAAAGGATGCGTCCGTCTTCCATCTGTAGCAAGCGATCCGCGAACTTATAAATTCTAGAATCGTGACTGACGATTACAACAGTTTTTTTACTTTCTTTCGCAATTTTTGATAGAAGATCGATAGTATCTTCTCCAGCTTTTGAATCTAAGTTGCCTGTAGGTTCATCTGCGAGAATAATCTCGGAATTATTTGCTAGAGAGCGTGCAATTGCAACTCGCTGCTTCTCGCCACCACTCAAAACTTCAGGGAAACAATGTGATTTCTGAAGAATATTTAATTCATCCAATAATGACTTCGCTGTTTGAAGAGATTCAGGTCTTTTCGCACCGTTAAGATTTAAAACCAATTCAATATTTTCAATTACACTTAATGCATCAATCAATCTGAAAGTTTGAAAAATAAATCCAACGCATTGTTTCCTGAATAGAGTTAACTGTTTTTGATTCATCTCAGTTACTATATTATTTAGCACAGAGATTGAGCCGCTTGAGGGTTTAATCATCCCACCTAGCATTGAAAGAAGAGTTGTTTTACCACTTCCGTTTGGTCCACTGATCAGAACTATTTCTCCTTTTACGATTTCCAGGTTTACATCTTTCACGGCATAAAAAAAATTATTTGAATCAATTTGAAATCGCTTCAATAACTTTTCTGTTCTGATGGAAACTGTGTTGTCAGTTATCATGCTCGAAATACCTCTGCCGGATAAATGCGGGATAATTTCCTAATAGGTATAATAGATCCAATTATTCCTATAAGCAAAGAAGTAAGCAAAACCATGCCTGCTGCGAACCATGTTATTGAAAGATTTATTTCCGGAAAGAGTCTAACAATAAACGGTGACAAAACTATATAGAGCAAAAGTCCAAAAAAATATCCGATAAAAGCGATAAAGATTGATTGCTTTACTACAATCATTTCCAATTGGCCGTGACTTGTTCCAATGGCTTTAAGCATTGCATAATCAGCTCGTTTTTCTAAAATGGAACCGAATAACATTAATGATATCACTGCTCCACCCGAAATAGCAGCTAAGATTCCAATCGCCCAAAGAATCGGAAGTACGCCGGTTTGCATCTCTTCCAAATTATTCTGAATAAATTCATTTTTTGTATAAACCGCAAGTGAAGGAAAACCTGTTTTTAAGCTATGAACAAGTTTGGAGATATCCGAACTTTTGCCTGGACTTACCATAATAAAACTAACTACCTCTGGAAATCCAAGAAGCTTTTGAGCATCCGATAACGTAGTAAATGAAAATTGTGCAACAATTGCATTTGTTTCAGTGCAGATACCGGCAATTCTGAAAATTCTATTTTGAATTGAAATTGAATCCCCGAGTTGAAGATTATTTTTCATCGCAAAAGATTTATCAACTATCATTTCACCATCCCTAATATTTGATGTTCCCTGAATTATTTTTGGATTGCCTAATTGGGAGTTAGATTCAAACCCAAATATAAATAATGTTAAAAGCTTATTTTGAATTTGAGCAGTTGAAATTATTCTTAGAATCCCTTCAACTTTATCAACTCCTTCAGTATTGTTCACTTCTTTCATAATCATGGTATTTAAGAACGAAGTGCTTCTTAGTAGATTTGTTGAGTTCTTTTGGCAGAGCCAGATTTGGGATGAGGAATTAGCAATATAACCTGTTGCACCGGTCTTAACTCCATCATAGATTCCTGTTATAAACATGATTAGCATAATCGAGAAACCAATACCGCCGGCAGTAATAATAAATTTGGATTTTTGTTTTAACAACATCCTTCGAGCTATTGGTACCATTAGATTTACTTGTGTTATCTTTTTAGGTTATTTATCACTTAACTGAACTTCGATTTAATAAGAAATTTAATTCTTGAATATATTTTGGAATATCATTACCAAATTCATAAAATAAGTTTCTTATCCTGCCTGTATCAATTTCTGCTGTATGTTTATCTGATTCTATGAATATTTTAGCTTCTGGGATCGTGCGACCAACTTTTATTGGAAATTGTCCGTTATTTTTTGCTGAATTCAAAAAATCGTCAACTTTGGCTTCGGGTACTGTAAAGAGTAACTCAAATTCTCCATGAATTCCTGCCAACATCAGTAATGGAGAGAAATTGAATATATTAGACAGTTTTATTGCATCAAGGTGAATTAATTCTTCAGGATTAACGTCAATTCGAAATCCAATATTATTTAATCTTATTAATTGATCAAGCGTAGTAAAAAAGCCATCGCTTGTGTCCATACAGCATGAAGCATAATTTCTAATCAAAATTCCTTCTTTAAGTTTTGCAACAGGTTTGTAAACAATCTTTTTCGTTTCACTTGACTTGAAGTTATCGGAATGATTTTTATCTCGCGCATTCTGTGAAAATTCCTGGAGCGCATAGGCATTTCCTAATCCAAACTTACAAGTAGCGAAAAGGATATCGCCAGGTTTTCCTCCGATGCGCGTAAGTGAATTATTTTTTGAAGCCAGACCAATTGCACAACCACCAATTGCCATTCTATCTGAAAAATTTGTATCTCCTCCTAAAACATAAGTTCCGCAAATAGCACATGCTTCTTCAATACCCGATTGCAGTTTTTGTAAATAAGTATTATCTAAAACTGGTTTCAGCGTTTCATTGATGACTATTCCTAATGGTTTAGCACCGACAGCGGCAAGATCACTTAGATTTATCATTATAGTCATCCATCCAATCAGAAAAGGATCGGAATATAATCCACTTTCAATTTCTTCGACAAGATTATCTGATGTAATGGCAAGCAAGGAATTCAGTCCTGGAATTTCTATAAGTTCTGCATCAGATTCCTGCAGCTTATTTCTTTGTAATGGGGAGCGACGAAAATTTTTTACTAAATTTTCTATGAATACATTTTCTAGAATTTTTGAATTCATTTGCAAATCCTTACTGCTTGATTTAGCACTCTAAATTTAGCTTCTTTAGTCAGAACAATTTCACCATCGTATTCAACAATAAATTTTCTAACCGAATTAACTGTAACTGATTCAACATTCCAAGACCTGGTTTTATTCAGCTTGGAAAATTTCTTATGAGTTAATGCATGCATCAGTTTAAGTATGTCAAATTTATTCATGTCACCCGCTAAGTGTACATCAAACTTTCCGCTTGTGTAATCAACTGGTGAATCATAGCAGAAGTCTCCGGAGAAATGTGAATTCTTCGTGATGCCCAAATTAGTAATTGAAGTA
>Ga0209431_10002958_pt1 | contig 13637 bp, 16 predicted proteins | sample RifCSP13_3_FD_184021 | JGI IMG/M metagenome (GOLD analysis project Ga0209431, IMG submission 184021) | Soil microbial communities from Rifle, Colorado - Rifle CSP2_sed 13_3 (SPAdes) (version 2) | ecosystem: Environmental > Terrestrial > Deep subsurface > Rock core/Sediment | place: Rifle...
GACAGGAGCAGGCGATCCTGCTCATCAACCGGCGCGGCGCGGCCAGCTTCGTGCTGTGCCGCGATTGCGGGGCGAGCCTGCGCTGCCCCGATTGCGAATTACCGTACGTGTACCACTCTGCCGGGGAGCTGCTGCGCTGCCACCACTGCGGCCGCCGGGCAAGCGTCGCGAGCCGCTGCCCGACGTGCGGCAGCCACCGGATCCGCTACTTCGGGGCCGGTACCCAGCGGGTCGAGGCCGAGGTTCGGGCGCAGGTCCCGCACCTGCGCGTGGCTCGCCTCGATTCGGATGCGCTCGCGACGCGCCGGAGCTTCGAGGCGATCTACGACGCGTTCCGGAGGGGCGAAGTGGACGTGCTGGTCGGCACCCAGCTGGCCGCCAAGGGGCTCGACGTGCCGGCCGTCACCCTGGTCGGCGTGGTGGCCGCGGACGTCACCCTCAACCTGCCCGATTACCTCGCCGCGGAGCGCACCTTCCAGCTCCTGGCCCAGGTCGCCGGCCGCGCGGGACGAGGGGATGGCGGCGGCCGAGTCATCTTCCAGACGTATGCCCCGGATCACTACGCCGTCCGCGCCGCGGCGCAGCTGGATGTCGACCAGTTTGCGGCGGCGGAGCTGCCCCGCCGGCGCGCTCTCGGCTATCCGCCGTTCAGTGTCCTCGCGCGCCTCCTCGTCTCCGATCCGCGACGCGACCGTGCGGAGGAACGGGCCCGCGACGCGGCGCAGGCCGTGGCGACACCCGGCGTCGAGGTCCTCGGGCCGCTGCCCGCCTACCTCCCGCGCCGCGCCGGGCGCTGGCGCTTCCAGGTCGTCCTGCGCGCAGCCGACCCGCGGGCCCGGGCTCGCGCTCTCGAGGCGGTCCCCGGCGGCGTGGCCATCGACGTCGACCCCGAATCGCTCCTGTAACCCGCGCCTGCGCGCCGGCGGACCATCGGTACAATGGCGCCCATGGTCGTCCGCGAGATCCTGACCGCCGAAGAGCCGATCCTCCGCGAGCGGGCCAAGAAGGTCACCACCTTCGATGCCGCGCTGCACCGGCTGCTCGATGACATGCTCGAGACGATGCGCGCCGCACCCGGCATCGGCCTGGCCGCCAACCAGCTCGGAATCGGCCTGCAGGTGGCGGTGATCGAGCTCGAAGGGATCGTCACCGAGCTGGTCAATCCGCAGATCGTGCGCTCGTCAGGCGAGGTGATCGACTGGGAGGGGTGTCTCTCCATCCCCGGATTCGTGGCCGAGGTCAAGCGCCGGGCCAGGGTCACGGTCAGGGCGCGGGATCGCCACGGCCGCGAGTTCCGGGTCAAGGGTGAGGAGCTGTTCGGGCGGGCCCTCCAGCACGAGATCGACCACCTCAGTGGCAGGCTCTACATCGACTACCTCGATTCCCTCGAGGAGCTGGTTCGGGTCAGCGAGCGGCCGGCCGAGGTGGGGGAAGAGGCGGCCGCGGGCATCTAGTGGCGCGCCTCGGACGGCTCGCCTTCCTCGGCACCGGCGCCGTCGGCGTCCCGCTGCTGTCCCGCATCGCCGATGACTGCGACGCCCTGCTGGTGATCAGCCAGCCGGATCGACCCGCCGGCCGCGGACTCATCCCGCGCGCCTCACCCATCAGCGACCATGCCCGGCAACGCGGGCTGCGGGTCGAGACGCCGCTGCGCCTGCGCTCTGGCGAGGCGCGGGGCCTGCTATCCGAGTTCGCTCCCGACGGGATCCTGCTGGTCTCGTATGGCCAGCTCGTCCCGCCGGACCTGCTGGCGATCGCCCCGCGTCCCCCGCTCAACGTGCATCCGTCCCTCCTGCCGCGGCATCGGGGTGCCGCGCCGGTGGCCGCCACCATCCTGGCTGGCGACCACCAGGCGGGCGTGACGCTGATGGTCATGACCGACCAGCTTGACGCCGGACCGATCGTGGCCCAGTGGGCCGTCCCCCTGACCGGCCGCGAAACTACTCCCCAACTCGAGGCGCAGCTCGCCGAGCTCGCTGCCGAGCGGGTCCCGGCCGAGCTGGCCGCGTGGGCCGCGGGCGAGCTGCGGCCCGTCCCCCAGGACGATCGATTGGCGACCCTGATCCGCCCGTTCGATCGCGAGGACGGCTGGATCGACTGGTATACCGCCGCCGACCTGATCGATCGCCAGGTGCGGGCTCTGCAGCCGTGGCCCGGCGCGTGGACGACCCTCGACGGCCGGCGCCTCCACATCCGGGCCGCGCACCCGGTGGCGGGCGTGGACGACGTCCCGATCGGGGCGCTCCTGCCCGGCCCGTGGCCGCGGGTGGCCTGCGCACAAGGGGCGCTGGCACTCGACCTCGTCCAGCCCGAGGGCAGGCCGGCCATGCCGGCCGATGCCTGGCGGCGAGGATTGCCGCGCGATCACGTGCTGCTCGGGGCCCGGGGCGGCGAGCGCAGGTAGCGCCGTCTTCATCGGGCCTTCACCTGCGCCAGGCCGGAGCTTGGCTATACTCGGCTGGCCCCCGAGGAGGTGGGAGCAACCATGAACGGCTTTCTGCCATACGTCCTGCTGGTGATGCTGCCGACCATCGCGCTCACCGGCTGGGCAGCGTGGCGCGTCCGCTCGACCTATGCCCGCTGGGCCCAGGTCGACTCCGGGATCAACCTGACGGCGTTCGATTTCGCGCGCCGCCTGCTGGACCGCCAGGGCCTCACCGATGTCCGGATCGAGCCCGTCCCGGGCCAGCTCACCGACCACTACGACCCCCGCGGCAAGGTGCTGCGGGTCAGCACCAGCGTGGCGGACCCCCGCCGACTCGCCGACCCGGACGCGGTCAGCCGACTGTCAGTGGCCGCCGCGGCGGTGATCGCCCACGAGGTGGGACACGCCCTCCAGGATCGCGAGCGCGAGCCCTGGATGGTGGCCCGCCAGACGATCGTGCCGGTGGCCCAGGTCGGCTCGGGCCTGGCCCCGTGGCTGATCATCGCCGGGCTGTGGCTGCAGGTCAGCGGGCTGGCCGTGGTCGGGCTGGCCCTGTTCGCCGGGGCGGTGGTCTTCACCTTCCTGACCCTGCCGGTGGAGATCGGCGCGTCGGGCAAGGCGCTGGCCTTCGTCGGTGGCCTGGGCATGATCGCAGAGCGCCAGGTCGGCGCCCGTGACGTCCTCAAGGCCGCGGCCTGGACCTACGTCGCCGCCGCGCTGACCGCCCTGCTGACCTTCGTGTACTACCTGTCCCTGTTCGTCGGACGTCGTGACTGAGCTGCCCCTCGCCGCGCCGCTCCCGGCGATCAGCGAGGTGCCGCCGTCCCTCCTCGCCGCGTGGCTGGCCGCCCGCGGCGAGCCGGCATTCCGGACCGCGCAGGTCCTCGGCGGCGCCCACCGACCGAGCGCCGCCGGCTTTGCCGACCTGTCCGACCTGCCCGGCTCGCTGCGCGGTGCGCTGGCCGAGGCGTTCCGCTTCTCCACCATCCGGACCAGCCACGTGCTGGTCACCGACGACCGGCTGACCGCCAAGGCGGTCCACGAACTCGGGGATGGACAGCGCATCGAATCGGTCCTGATGCGCGCACCCGGATCCGGCGGACGCCGGCCGCGAACCACGATCTGCATCAGCTCGCAGGCCGGCTGCGCGGTCGGCTGCCCGTTCTGCGCGACAGGACAGGCCGGCTTCGCGCGCCAGCTGACACCCGGCGAGATCGTCGACCAGGTGCTGCACTGGCATCGCAGTCCCTGGCAGGCGCTGGGCGCCGACTGGTCCCCGACGCAGCGCGAGGGGCACTACAACATCGTGTTCATGGGGATGGGCGAGCCGCTGGCCAATGCCGACCGTGTCTTCCGCGCCATCGAGCTGCTCAACGATCGGCGGCGCCTGGGGGTCGGCGCTCGTCACATCACCGTCAGCACCTCGGGGGTGGTGCCGGGCATCGATCGGATGGTGGACGAGCTGGCCCAGGTGAACCTGGCGATCAGCCTGCACGCGCCGGACGACGAGCTGCGCGATCGCCTGGTGCCGATCAACCGAAAGTGGCCGATCGCGGCCGTGCTCGAGGCCGGCAGGCGCTTCGCCCGCGTGACTCGGCGGAGGGTGTCGCTCGAATACGTGCTCATCGACAACCTCAACGACGCGCCCGGCCAGGCAGCGCGGCTTGCGGCGCTGGCCCGCGGCTGGCTCAGCCACGTGAACCTGATCCCGCTCAACCCGACGCCCGGATCTGCCTGGTCGGGCACCCCGGCGGCCGGCGTCCGCGCGTTCGCCGAAGTGGTGCGCAACGCCGGGGTACCGGTGACCGTGCGCGACACGCGCGGACGCGAGATCGAGGCGGCCTGTGGCCAGCTCCACGCCCAGCTCGCCGGCCGGCCGCTGCCGAGCCGGCCGGACCTGGTGCCGGCGTGACGACCGGCGCGCCGCAGATCAGCGCCAGCATCCTGACCGCGGATTTCGCGAGCCTGGGATCCGAGGTCGATCGGGCCGTGGCCGGCGGCGTCGACTCGATCCACGTCGATGTCATGGACGGGCACTTCGTGGATGCCATCACCCTCGGTCCCAGGGCGGTCCACGATCTTCGGGGTCGGACGAGCCTGCCGTTCCACAGCCACCTGATGGTCAGCCGCCCGCTGGGCCAGGTCGGGGCCTTCGCCTCCGCCGGCAGCGACCTGATCGTGTTCCACGTCGAGGCCGACGACGATCCGGCCGACGTGATCGCGGCCATCCGCGCCGCGGGTCGGAGCGCCGGCCTGGCCATCAACCCCGAGACGCCGGCCGAGGCAGCGCTGCCCTGGTTGGCCCGAATCGACCTCCTGCTGGTGATGACCGTCCACCCCGGGCAGGGCGGGCAGGCCTTCCTGGCCGACGTCCTGCCCAAGCTTGCCGAGCTCCGGGCAGCCGCCGATCGCTCCGGCCTGAGGCTGCCGATCGGGGTGGACGGCGGGATTGGACCGAGCAGCATCGGGCTCGCGCATCGCGCCGGGGCCGAGGTGCTCGTCACTGGATCGGCGCTGTACCGGCACGCCGGTGACCTGGCTCCGGTCGTGGCCGAGCTCCGGGCGTCGGCGCGTGCGGGTGCCGAGGTCCGGGGGTGAATCGAGCTGCACGCGCAGGGTTGGCCGTGCTGATGCTGGGCCTTACCGCCTGCGGCCCGGTCCTCCCGTCGGCTGAGCCCACCCCGCAACCACCGCGAGAGGTGGGGGTCGTGGTCAGCGATCTAGCCAGCGGGGCGGCTATCGCCGGCGCGGTGGTGAGCGGGGGGAGCCAGCGCGTGGTCACCGATGTCGAGGGCCGCGCCACGCTGGTCGCTCTCCGCGGCAGCGGGGTGTCGGTGACCGCACAGGGCTACGACGACGCCGAGGGAAGCGTGCCGGACGGGGGGGACCTGGCGATCGCGCTGCGCGACAACGTTGCGCGCGGCACGATCACCGATCTCGACGGCCGTCCGCTGGCCGATGTGCGGGTCTTCGTCGAGGGATCCACGACGGTCGTGCACAGCGATGAGCGAGGCGCGTACCGCCTGCCCGGCGTTCCCGAGGCCGGAACGCTCATCTTCAAGCGGCCCGGATACCGGTTGGGTGCCATCCCCATCGAATCGGCGATGGCCCGCGACGTGGTCCTCCCCGAGTTCGTGGCGCGCGCGCTGTACGCGCCCTCAGCGGTGTTCGAGGGGGCAGGCCGGCTTGACGAGATGCTGGCCCTGATCGATCAGACAGAGGTCAATGCGTTGGTCATCGACGTGAAGGAGACGAACGGGAACCTGTACTGGGCCACCGACCTGCCCGAGGCGGTGGCGGTCGGATCGGTGATGGAGCATCCGCTCCTCGACCTGGAGACCCTCCTGCCCCAGCTCAAGGCCCGCGGGATCTACACCATTGCCCGGATGGTGGTCATGAAGGACAACATCGTCGGCGACGCACAACCCGAGCTGGCGGTCACCAACGCGCTCACCGGCGAGCCGTGGCGCGACTACGGAGGCGGCATCTGGCTGGACCCGTACAACGCCGGGGTTGCCGATTACGTCGCGGCCCTGGCCGGCGACCTGGCGGCCAGGGGCTTTGACGAGGTCCAGCTCGACTATGTCCGGTTCTTCAGCGACGGTGACTACGCCACCGCCGACACGAACCTGCCCAATACCCAGTCGTTCCGGCTGCCCGCGCTGCGCCGGCTCTTCCGGATCGTGTCCGAGCGCCTGAACGCGACGCGCGCCTTCTTCGGGGCGGACGTCTTTCCAATCAGCTTCATCGCGTCCGACGACCAGGGGATCGGACAGCGGCCAGAGGTGATCATGCCGTTCGTGGATTACTTCTGCCCGATGGTCTACCCGTCCCACTATGGCCCCGGGGTCTTCGGCTTTGCGGTGCCGAACGAGCACCCGTATGACGTCATCGATCGAACCCTGGAGATCATGAACGAGCAGAAGCGTGGCCTGGTCACGGTCATCCGGCCCTGGATTCAGGACTTCGGCTACGGCCCGTTCCGGGCCTATACCGCGACCGACATCCTGGCCGAGATGGCGGCCGCTCGCGACAACCAGGCACACGGGTGGATGATCTGGAACGCCCGCGCTCGCTTCACGACGTCGGCCCTGGCGGATCCGGTGGAGGGTGAGGACTCCGGCCTCGTCACCAGCGCCACACCCTCGTCACCCAGTCCGACGCCCTGAGGGTTTGGTCACGTGCGGCTCGTCGTGCAGCGCGTGCGGCGCGCGACGGTGCGAGCGGGTGATCAGCCGCTCGGCAGCATCGAGGGTGGCGCCGTGGTCCTGGTCGGCGTGGCCGCGACCGATTCAGCCGCGCTGGTGGACCGCATGGCCCACAAGCTCGTGGGCCTGCGCTACTTCGCGGATCCGGCCGGTCGAACCAACCTGTCCATGGCAGAGGCCGGCGGGTCGTTCCTGGTGATCAGCCAGTTCACGTTGCTGGCCGAGATGCGCCGCGGCCGCCGTCCGAGCTTCACCGCGGCCGCCGCCCCCGAGCTGGCCGAGCCCCTGGTCGAGCGCCTCGTCGCCCGACTCCGAGATGCTGGAAGCGTGGTCGAGACCGGACGATTCGGCGCCGAGATGGACGTCGAACTGGTGAATGACGGGCCGTTCACGCTGGTGATCGATTCGGACCGGGACCTGGGGCCCGGACGGGGCTAGACCTTCTGGGCGGTCCGCCGGCAGCGGGTGCAGGCGCGGATCCGCACCGACCTCCCGTCGCGCTGAATGGTGGTGGGCTGCAGGTTCGGCAGCCAGCGGCGCGCCGCGCGCTTGCGGTTCATCCCCACCGACTGGGGGTTCCAGCCGGCGATCGGCCGCTTGCCGCACATCTCGCACACCTGGGCCACTGAGCACATCTCCGTTCAGCAATGAACCGGCGCGCTCGATCGGCGACACCGGAACGGCCGAATCCTAGCACGCTACGATCGGGCCATGCAATCAGCGCCCGGACCCGGCGGGGGCGCGTCGCGGGCGGTGCGCACCCCCCCGACGTTGATTCCCGAGGCCCTCGACCTGCCCATTCGGCAGGCGATGCCGGACCTGGCACGGGGTGCGGCGGGACTGGCCCGGCTGGGCGTGAAGACGGTCCGCCAGGCGCTCTTCTACCTCCCATTCCGCTACGACGACTTCAGCAACGTGCGGCCCCTGGCCGGCCTGCGAGCCGGGGAGAAGCAGTCCGCCCGGGCGCGGATCGTCGACGTGCGGATCGAGAAGGGGTTCAGGCGACGGCCGCAGCGCGTGCTGGCCGAACTGGCCGACGACAGCGGCAGCGCCGAGGCGATCTGGTTCGGGCGGCGCTACGTGGAGAACCGCCTGCGGGTGGGGGACTGGGTCCTGCTAAGCGGCAAGGTCGCGATGCGCGGCTGGCGGGCGCAGTTCACCTCGCCCGAATTCTCGCCGGCCGACAGCCAGTCGATGCACACCGGACGGGTGGTGCCGGTGTACCGCCTCGCCGGATCGGTGACCCAGAAGCGCGTGCGAGAGGTGCTCGCCCGGGTCCTGGATCGGGCGCTGCCGCTGGTGGAGGACCCGCTTACCTCGGGCGAACGGGCTGGCCTTCCGCACCTGCCCGACGCGCTGCTGGCCGCGCACTTCCCGGAGGAAGCCGAGGACGTGGCGAGTGCCCTCGACCGCCTGGCACTCGACGAGCTGATGGCGCTCCAGCTGACCCTTGGGCAGGCCCGCCTGGCGCGCGCCAACCTGCGAGCGGGCGCGGTCAGCGTCAGCCAGCACGAGCGCCTGGCGCTGCTCGGTGGCCTCCCCTTCGCGCTGACGGCCGACCAGGACCGTGCGGTCGACGAGATGCTGGTCGACCTGGCGACCGAGCTCCCCATGCGGCGCCTGTTGCAGGGCGACGTGGGGAGCGGCAAGACGGCGGTGGCCGCGATCGGGATGGCGGCGGTGGTGCGTGCCGGCTGGCAGGCGGCCCTCATGGCACCCACCGACATCCTGGCTCGACAGCATCACGCCCAGCTCGCCCCGCTTCTTGACGGGCTCGGGGTGAGGTCAGTCCTGCTCACCGGTTCACTGCCCCCGGCCGCCCGACGCGAGGCGCACGCGGCGATCGAGGCGGGGACGGTCGGGGCGGTGGTGGGCACCCATGCCGTGATCTCGGAGGCGGTCGCGTTTCATCGGCTGGCGATGGTGGTGGTGGACGAGCAGCACCGCTTCGGCGTCGCGCAGCGGGCTGCGCTTCAGGCGAAAGGAGGGACGCTCGAGCCCCACCTGCTGGCGCTGACCGCGACCCCGATCCCGCGCACCCTGGCGCTCACCTTCTACGCCGACCTGGCGATCAGCACCATCCGGGAGCTGCCGCCCGGTCGCCAGCCGATCCGGACCGAGATTCGCGATCGGTCCGCCCTGGATCGGATCCAGGGCTTCCTGGCGAGCGAGGCCGCCGCCGGCCGGCAGGCGTTCGTGGTGGCCCCCCTGATCCTGGAGAGCGAGGCGCTGGACGCCGCGGCCGCCGAGAAGGAGGCCGAACGCCTGGCCCAGGCCCTACCCGGGGTGAGGGTGGGGCTGATTCACGGACAGATGAAGGCCGAGCTGCGCGACGCCACGATGGGGCGCTTCGCTGCCGGCGACGTCGACGTGCTGGTGGCCACCACGGTCGTGGAGGTCGGGATCGACGTTCCGAATGCCTCGGTGATGGTCATCGAGGATGCCGAACGCTTCGGGCTGGCACAGCTCCACCAGCTCCGCGGGCGAGTGGGGAGGGGAGTGCATCGGTCGTTCTGCATCCTGCTCAGCGATGCCACCGATCCGCTCAGCCGCCGCCGGCTTGAGGTGGTGGCCGGCTCGTCCGACGGCTTTGCGATCGCGGAGCAGGACCTTGCGATGCGCGGCGCGGGCAACCTGCTCGGGACGCGCCAGTCGGGCCTGCCGCCGCTGCGGGTGGCCTCGCTCTTCGAGCCGCGCCACCTGGCACTCGCGGAGCGGGCCCGGACGATCGCCGACGCCCTGCTCGAGGCGGATCCCACGCTGGCCCGGCGTCCGGCATTGCGCCGGCTGCGGGATGATTTCGCGGCCAACGCCGAGGAGGGCGGGGAGGCCTCCTGATGCGCGTGATCGCGGGCAGCGCGCGCGGGATGCCGCTCCGCGCGCCGCGCGGAGGCGCGACACGGCCGATCACCGACCGGGTCAAGGAGACGCTCTTCGGGATCCTGGCCGATCGCGTGCTGGGGGCACGCGTCCTTGACCTGTACGCCGGCAGCGGGTCGATCGGGATCGAGGCCCTCTCGCGCGGGGCGGCGTGGTGCACCTTCGTGGAGCAGGATCATGCGGCGGCCGCCGTGCTGCGCGACAACCTGCGGCGCACCGGTCTTGAGGATCGTGCGACGGTGCGCACGTCCAAAGTCGAGCGCTTCCTGTCAGGACCGGGGATCGGGCCGGTGGACCTCGTCGTGCTCGACCCGCCGTATCTCCAGCATGCTATCCTCGAGCCGCTCACCCGCCTGGTCCCGCTGCTCGAACCGAGGGCGACGGTGGTCGTCAAACATCACTGGCGGACCGATCTTGCGCTCCCGGACGCGCTGGCCACGTGGCGAGAACGGCGCTTCGGCGAGACCGCGTTGACCTTCCTGGAGGTACGCCAGCCATGACCCGGGTCGCCATCTTTCCGGGGTCGTTCGATCCCATGACCAACGCCCATCTGGATGTCGCTCGGCGCGCCGCCTCGCTCTTCGACCGCCTGGTGGTGGGCGTCCTGCACAACCCCAAGAAGGCGCCGATGTTCAGCACCGGGGAGCGAGTGGCGATGATCCGCGAGGCGCTGGCCGACCTCGGGCCTGCGGTGGAGGTCACCGAGTTCGATGGGTTGACCGTCAATCTCGCGGAGCGAGTGGGGGCGGGGTTCATCGTCCGCGGCCTCCGCGCGGTGAGCGACTTCGAGGCCGAGCTGCAGATGGCGCACACCAACCGCAAGCTGCACGAGGAGGTCGACACCGTCTTCCTGATGACCACCCTCGAATTCGGGTACCTGTCCAGCTCGCTCGCCAAGGAGGTGGCGCTGTTCGGCGGCGACGTCAGCGGGATGGTGCCGCCGGCGGTGGCGCGGGCGCTCGCCGGGCGCGTGGCGAGTGGGGGCTAAGTCGGCACGCGACTATACTTCGGGGCAGGGCGCGCCGCCCGACAGCGCCGGAGGATGAGGCCACGGATATCCTGTTCCTGATTCAGCGCCTTGAGTCGCTGATCGCCTCGGGCAAGAAGGTGCCGCTCACCAACAGCGTGGCACTTGACCAGGCGGCCGTCCTGGAGCTGCTGGATCAGATCCGCACCGCCATTCCGCCCGAGGTCAGCAAGGCGCAGCGCCTGCTCGAGGAATCCGGTCGGGTGACAGACCGCGCTCGGGAAGAGGCCGACGCCATCGTCGCCCGAGCCCAGGAGCAGGGCGCCCGGATGCTGGAAGATCGCGAACTGGTGCGCCTTGCCGAGCAGCGCGTCACCGACCTGATCGATGGCGCCAACGTCGAGGCGATTGAGATCCGGCGGGGGGCGGACGAGTATGCGGCGGGCGTGCTGATCCGCCTGGAAGGCGAGTGCATCAAGGCGCTGACCAGCATCAAGCGGGGGATCGAGATGCTGGACCAGCGCCACCGTCCCGGGGCGATGCCGTCCACCTCGTCCGCCGGCGTCACGCCGGAGTCGAGCGAGGCCGCCTCCCGGGCATGACCCTGCTCAACGTGGCGGGCCTGCTCCGGGAAGCGCCCGGAACGAGCCGCGTGGTCCCACTCCGGGACCGCTACCAGTCCCTCGGCAGCGACCTGGAGCTGGCCGGACCCCTCGACGGGTCGTTGCGCCTGCACCGAACCAATCGCGGGATCATGGTCCAGGGCTGGGTCGAGGCTCCCGTCCGCCGCACCTGCGCCCGATGCCTGGACGGATACGTGGAGCCGGTGCGGGTCACGATCACCGAGGAGTACCTCCCCAGCGTTGATCCGGTCAGCGGGGAGCCGATACGGGCGTCGGCGGCTGACGACCAGGTCCAACGGGTGACCGACCATCACGAGATTGACCTGAGCGTCGCCCTGCACGATGAGTTCGCCCTGGCGGAGCCGATGCATCCGCTGTGCCGCCCCGACTGTCCCGGGCTGTGCCCCGGCTGCGGACGCCGACTCGACGTCGGGAGCTGCCAGTGCGCCGCGACAGAGCTCGATCCGCGCCTCGCCGTCCTCGGTCGGCTCCTGGAGCCGGACCAGATCCCCGACTGACGCTGCGGCGGTCGATCGCTATACTGCGCCCACCCGTCCCCGACCCAGTTCGCATTCGGAGAGTCCCGCGTGGGCGTACCCAAGCGCAAAGTTTCCAAGGCTCGCCAGGGCGAGCGCCGGGCGCACCTGGCCATCAGCGCACCGCCGCTGGTGGAATGCTCGCACTGTCACGAGCTGAAGCTCGCGCACCACGTCTGCCCGACCTGCGGCTACTACGACGGCCGCGAAGTGGTCAGCATCCAGGCTGGCGCGCCCGGCGAGGGCCAGCGCTGAGCACCGGGGTCGCGCATGCGCATCGCGGTTGACGCGATGGGCGGCGACTTCGCCCCACGCGAAGTCGTCCGCGGGGCCATCAGTTACGCCGCGACCCACGCCGACGAGGTGATCCTGGTCGGCGACGTGCCCCGCATCGAGGCGGAGATCGAGGCCTTCGGGCAGGGACACCCGGCCAGCGTGCGGTTCGTGGATGCGCCCGAGGTGATCGCGATGGGAGAGCATCCGGCCACCGCGCTGCGCACCAAGCGCCGGGCGTCAGTGCGGGTCGCCACCGACCTGGTGCGGGCCGGCGAGGCGGACGCGGTAGTGAGCGCCGGGTCGACCGGCGCGGCGATGGCGGCCGCGGTCTTCCGACTGGGACGCATCCCGGGGATTGACCGTCCTGCGCTGGGGGCTCACGTGGTGACCGCCACCGGGCCGATCATGCTGCTGGACGTCGGCGCCAACGTCGACTCAGACGCGACCAACCTGGTGCACTACGCGGTCATGGGATCGATCTACGCCGAGCAGGTCCTCGGCGTCAATCGACCACGGGTCGGGCTGCTGAACATCGGCGAGGAGCCGGGCAAGGGCAACGCCGTCGCGCGCGAGGCCTACCAGCGCCTGAGTGAAGTGGGACTCCACTTCATCGGAAACGTCGAGGGCAACGACCTGATCGCCCACGTCGCCGACGTGGTGGTGTGCGATGGGTTCGTCGGCAACGTGGTCACCAAGTTCTTCGAGGGTCTGACCAGCTACATCTTCCGCTCGCTCCGCACGGACCTGCAGGAGGGTCCGCTCGCGCCCCTCGCCCTGCTCGCGTTGAAGCCCGGCTTCGATCGCATGAAGCACCGATTCGACCATGAGCGCTACGGCGGCGCACCGCTGCTCGGGGTGGCCGGGGTGAGCATCGTGACCCATGGACGCGCCCGATCGCGCATGATCGAAAACGCGGTGCGGGTCGCGTCCGAGGCCGCCGCCGCCGGGGTGCCTCGGCTCATCGCCGAGTGGACGCGGGACCACCCCGCCCTGGCCCGGGCTGAGCGCGGGGCCCCCGGCGCGCCGGAGACTCGTGAGCTGGCAGCCGGACCCGGAGGCACGACCTGACCGTGGCCCGGGGCCGAACCGGCCATCAGCCCGACGCGGGCCTGCAGGCCCGCCGGCTGGCGCTCCTCGCCCTGTTCGAAGAGGAGTTCCAACCCCGGGGCGCGAGCCTGGCGCTCCAACGCCTGGCCGATGATCGAGGCGCCAGCGCCACGGTGCGCGGGCACGCGGCCACGATCATCGAGGGCGTCACCCAAAAGCGAGCCGAATTGGACGCCCGGATCGCGGAATTGGCCCCCGCCATCCCCGTTTCCGAGCTCGGCAAAGTGGAACGCGCGATCCTGCGGAGCGCGCTATGGGAGATGCTATACTCCGCCGCGACCTCGAGCGGGGAGACGATCCGCGACGCCGTGTCCCTCGCCCGAACCTACGCCGGGGACGCCGCGCGCCGACTGGTCAACGGCGTCCTGGGGAGCGTTTCCAGATCATCGGGTGGAGGAGTCTCAAGGTGAGCGACGCAACCACGTTCGACCGACTCAAGAAGATCATCGTCGAGCAGCTCGGCGTTGACGAGGAGGAGGTCACCCCGCAAGCCTCGTTCGTCGAGGACCTGAATGCCGACTCGTTGGATCTGGTTGAGCTGATCATGACCCTCGAGGAGAAGTTCGGGATGGAGATCTCGGACGAGGACGCCGAGAAGATCCAGAAGGTGTCCGA
>Ga0209431_10002961_pt1 | contig 13631 bp, 16 predicted proteins | sample RifCSP13_3_FD_184021 | JGI IMG/M metagenome (GOLD analysis project Ga0209431, IMG submission 184021) | Soil microbial communities from Rifle, Colorado - Rifle CSP2_sed 13_3 (SPAdes) (version 2) | ecosystem: Environmental > Terrestrial > Deep subsurface > Rock core/Sediment | place: Rifle...
AGGTCGGCCTGCTCGATAAGTTCGCCTATTACTTCGCAACGACGAAGGACCCGGCCTGGACGCACCCTCGCTGGCTAGCCATCGGGATATGGTTCCTGGCGCTTGTCGGGATGATCCTGCTGACCCGCCGGCTGGCGGCGAGGCCCAGCGCCGCTTTGGCGCCGTCACATCCAACGATCCGCAGTCTGGCCTTCCTGGCGATCGGCTTGGCGGCGATCTTCGTGCTCCTCACCAATCCGTTCTCGCTGATCTTCATGCTCCCGCTGTTCTCTTGGCTGCTCATTCGGGGTCGGCGCTGGCCGGGCTACCTGCTCGACTTGGCATTCTTCCTGCTGGGCGGCCTGATGATCTACTTTCTGATCTACTTCTTCGGGTTCGCCATCCTTCGCATCGGGCTGTACATCCTTTGGTATCTGCTGATGATGTTCGCCATTCCCATGATCCACCCGGCCGCCGCCGTGGCGATCGCTGCCATCCTGGCCGCCGGACTCTCTTTAGTCGTTCGGCCGCCGGCAAGACGTACGCCGGCCGCCGGAGAATAAGCGCCTCGGCGTCTCGTCCCTTTGGCCATCGGGTAGCCGCGTCCCTAAGGCACGCGTCTTGACGATCCGCCCTCGCCGATCCAGAATCGCGCCCAACCCAGACCGCCCGGGCTGACCCCGCCGTCGGGCCAACGATTCGCCTTTTCCTGGAGCTGCCGCCATGAAGCCCGATTCAAGAGTCAGACTCTCCCGAGGTCGGAGCCCGGCGGACCAAAGGATCATCTCCACCTTCTCTATCGTCGCCGCCGATCCGTCGGCGGGCGAAGTCGGAGTGGCGGTGCAATCCAAGTACCTGGCCGTCGGCGCGGTCGTCCCTTGGGCCCGGGCCGGCGTAGGCGCCGTCGCCACCCAAGCGATGGGGTTTGCCGGTTTCGGGCCCCGCATCCTCGACGCCCTCGCCAAGGGGCAATCCCCGCAAGTTGCTATGGAAGCTGTCTTAGCCGCAGATCGAATGGCCGCACAGCGCCAGGTGGGCGTCGTTTCCGCCTCCGGAGTAACGGCTAGCCACACCGGGGCCGAATGCATGGATTGGGCCGGAGGGCTTCGCGCGCCGACCTACGCCGTCCAAGGCAACATCCTCGCCGGCGAAGCCGTGGTCCGAGAAATGGCGCGCGCCTTCGAGACCGTCGCGGGGCCGCTGGCCTTGCGCCTGCTGACGGCCCTCGAAGCCGGGCAAGCGGCCGGCGGCGACAAGCGCGGTGAGCAGTCGGCGGCACTCATCGTGGAGCAGTCAGGGTATGCCGACGCCACCGGCCTGGGCATCGACCGCATGATCGACCTGCGCGTCGACGATCACCCCCAACCGATCGCCGAACTGCGCCGCCTGCTCGGCTTGCGGTTGCGGCAGGAAGTCTCCTTCCGCGCTATGCGCCCCTACTACGATGCGGACTACGCTCGCGCGGCGGCGATCATGGCCGAAGGGGCGCGCGCCTACCCGGACAGCGCCGAGATTCTCTACAACTTGGCCTGCTTCGAAAGCATGGCCGGCCAGCCCGATGAGTCGCTGCGCCACCTGGCGCAGGCCCTGGACGTGGATCCAGCGATGCGGCCGATGGCCGCCGCCGATTCGGACTTCGACCCCGTCCGCGCCGATGCGCGCTTTGCCGCACTCTTGAAGGCATGAGCAGATGCCCGCCCCCGACTCGACAGCCGTCGTTCTCGCCATGCACGGCGTTCCCCCGTGCGATTTTCCGCCGGCCGAGCTGGGCGAGTTCTTCCGACTCCACAGCCAGGTCGGTCATCCGGCCAAGGGAAACGATGCGATCCAGATGCGCTATGCTGAACTCGAGAAGCGTTTGCGTGCCTGGCCGCGCACTCCAGACAACGACCCCTTCCAATGCCGCCTCGCTCAAGCTGGCTCAGGCCCTCGAGAAGGAGACCGGGATCAGGGTCGTCGTCGCCTTTAACGAGTTCTGCGACCCAGATATGGACGAAGGCTTGCACCAGGCGGCCAAGCTCGGCGTGCAGCAGATGGTCGTTATCACGCCGGGTAGCGAGCACGCCGAGGTCGACATCCCGGAGGCGATCGAGCGCGCCCGTCAGGCTCACCCGGCTGTGACTTTCCTATATGCCTGGCCGATCCCGCTCGACGCCACGGCCGGTTTCCTCGCGGATCACATCGCGCGCATCCAGCGTGGCGCCTCTGGCGAAGGCCGGCTGGTATAATCGTCGGGCATCTCGGAGAGGTGCCAGAGTGGTTGAATGGGGCGGTCTCGAAAACCGTTGTGGCCCGTTGGGCCACCGTGGGTTCGAATCCCACCCTCTCCGCCATGTTTGGGAAGGGCAGAAGAACTTCTTCATGAAGCAATGACCCAAAGCGAACAACACGCTTGACTCCATTGCCTACGAACGACACCCCTCTCACGAAACAACCAACAATCGCCACTTCTCCTCGTCGCTCCATCATTGGCATCGCGGCCATGGCGGCCGTCGTTGCCATCGCCGCTTTCCTTCTCGTCTCCAACAGGCCGAAAGGTTCGGACCAACCGGCTGATGCAGGGCGGCAGGGGCAAGAACACACCGATGCCACACCCGATGCCACGGTGCCGCCGACGGAACTTGCAGCTGGTGGGCATATCCTTTTCACTGCCGAGGGCGATCTGTGGCAAATGAGTGCCAATGGAGCTAATGCAGTCAAGCTCATTGACTTGGATACAATACAACGCGCCTCTCGCTCTCCGGCAAGTAATCGGATTGCGTATGCTTTGGGGCGGACAGTCACGGAGGCGGTGACGGAACACGACGGGACCATCCAAGACGTAGAAGTCATTAAGGTCCAGTTGCTTCTCGCCGACGCGGACGGTTCTGACTCGTTTCTTGTCCATGGCAACATTTCTCGTTGGGGCTGGATTCCTGACTCTGACCTTTTGTGGTACGAAACGGCTACGCTGCAACAGTTGTTCGACTGGGGATATGGCGGGGATGGCGACGTCTGGATCTTTGACCCCGCGACGAGAGAGGCCGAGAAGTTCATCCATGACGATTCTGACTACTGGTCGCTTCTTCGCGCCGAATGGTCGCCGGATGGGGAGAAGCTAATGTTCGCCAGCGGAGATGTGCTTAGAATCGCCGACCGACGCACAAGGACAATCGCCGAGATCTTTCCCCTTCCCTACGTCGGTGGTGATCGCGGTGGACCACAGCCTATTCCCTATCTCGCCTGGGCTCCTGACAGTTCATCCATCTATGCGATCTTTTCGCCATTCCTCCTTGCGGGCGAAGAACCAAACCCGGATGTAGACCTGAAAACAAAGCATATCAACGCGTTGCGCTTTCCACTCGATGGCAACGAGCCCGCGAAACTGATGCCGGAAGTTCCTTCAACGATTGTCAACGAGGAATCCTATCCGCGCGCTCATTTCAGCGAAGATTTCAGCAAGGCCTTCTATCCGCGCGCCGCACAGAGCGAAGCGGATCTGGTGCTCGCGATGTATGACTTTGCCGACCAAAAGGAATACGTACTCCTGGAAGATCCCGGTGTGCCTGAGCGAGAGCTCATGCCCTATGGTGTGCCACTGGCCTGGGTAGCCGGTGATTCGGCCTACATCCTTCGTGGCGAAGGTGACTGGTTATACGACACGGCAAGGGTTTCGTTGCTCAAAGTAGACTACAGAACCGGGTCAAGCGAGACACTTGCTGGTCGAGATGGCGTATCTGGCCAGATCGGCAACGTTCTCTTTCTGCCCGAGGCAGAAACGCTGTTCTTCACCTCCGGCGGCAAGCTCTACTCGATGAATCGAGACGGTGTTGTCCCGATTGCCGATGATCTGGGCGACGCTTCGCAAGTGGAATACCATCTTGAGTGACTGGCACCCAAAGAAGAATTTGAAACGGCCGATGTGCGCGGCGGACCCGCTCATCACTGCCCCGCCCTATCTGAGCCGCGTGAAGGGCGGCGAGGGAATTCGCTTCGAGCCGTTTTGAGAGTATCCCGCTGGTTCGGGGCCGACGCCGAGATGGTGGCGCGGGGTCCGAGGCGATCGGCACCATCCAGACGACGGCCGGCATTTCCTGCATCGGCCCTTCCGGCTCTCCCAGACCGCACGCCCGCCGTCATTTGCCCCGCGTCGGACCGGCCTGGGGCACGAGCCGTTTCACCGAGCCTCGAAACCCGTAGCTGATCCTGGGGATGGAGCTGAGGCGTAGGCTGGGCCTTACCTCAACCTCCTAGCCCGGGCGGAAGCCATCGTCCGGCTTCGCCCCGCCCTCCACCCCGAAGGCGCTCTTCGTCCCCGGCAACAGGCAATACATCAGAATGGCCGAGTTGACGGCGAGGGAAGGCAGCATCGCCTCGAACGAGGATTCCCCGAGCATCGCCACTCCACTCATCACAAGGTTGAGCGACGACAGCACGGTGGCGAACAGCCAGCCTCGCGCATCCACTGCCCATAGCAGGCGGAAGACCCAGAGATAGATCGCACCCAGCACAGCCCAGAGAAGCGCCGCCAGCCAATCGGCCCCGTAGAACCGATAGGGGCCCAAGGTAAACGGCAGCCACCCCAAGAACTGCAGGGTATAGAAGAGGGCGGCCGCTGCACCCAGAATCGCCAGCAGCGCCAACAGCGTGACCAGAAACGGGCGGTTCCTCTTCGTCGTCGCCATGCGAGGACGCTCTCCTTCTACTCGCGGATCACTTCTGGTTCCGTCTTCCTGTGTCCCTCAACCGACTCGGGGCTGAAGCGCCGACCTGTGCACGTCTTCTCACGATTCTGCGCGGGCGCGAGGGTGGCGCCGCGCCGGTCAGCCGCCGCGCCTCGAGCGGGACGGGGCGCCCAACTGCTCCAACTCCTCGAGAGCCTTTTCCAGCACTCCGAATCCTTTCTCCCAGAACTCGCGCGCCCGGACATCGATTCCAGCTTTCTCGAGGACGCTTATCGGGCTGTCCGATCCGCCCGCCCGCAGGATTTCCAGATAGCGCGGGATGAAGCCGGGGCCCTGGTCCCGATACTGCTGGTATAGCGCCAGCACCAGCAGCTGGCCAAAGGCATAGGCGTAGACGTAAAAGGGCGTATGGTAGAAGTGCGGGATGGCCAGCCACTCGGCGCGGAAGTCGTCGCTCAGCTCCACCGACTCACCGAACTGCTCGCGCAGGGTTTCGAGATACAAGTCAGAGAGCGCCTCGACCTGCGCTCCGTCGTGGACGCGCTGGTGGGCCTGCTTCTCGAAGACGGCGAAATAAGCCTGGCGCATCACGGTGGCGTAGTTGTCGTCCATTTGGCGGAAGAGGAGCGCCTGGCGCACCTCCGGCTCTGGATCGCTCGCCAGCAAACGGTCGATCAGCAACATCTCGCCAAAGGTCGAGGCGGTCTCGGCCAGCGGCAGGGTGGCGTCCTGAGTCAGCGCGCTGTGGCCGGAGGCCAACAGCGAATGGACCGCGTGGCCGAGCTCGTGCGCCAGCGTGGCGATGTCGCGCGGCCGGCCCTGATAGCTCTGCAATACCCACGGAGTCAGCCCGGGCTCGATCGTGGCGCAGAAGGCGCCGCTTTGCTTCCCGCGGCGGACCTCGCCGTCGTAGTGACGCTGGTCGAGCACCTTTTGCGCCAGGTGTGCCACTTGCGGCTCGAAGGCGTCGAACGCACCCAGCACTTCGCCGACGGCCGCCTCAAGGGCGAACGTTGCGTGCGCCTCGCCGATCGGGGCGTAGATGTCGTAGCGGCGCAATCGATCCACGCCGAGCCAGTGGGCCTTGAGGCGGAAGAATCGCTGAAAGATGGCCGCCTTTTCGCGGCAGACATCCAGCAACGTCTCGACGATATCATCCGGCAAGTCGTTGCCCAGATTGCGCACGGCGATGGGCGAGGCAAATCGGCGCAACTCGATGTTCTCGTTGCGCCAATCTCGCACGAGAGACTGATAGAGCTGGCCCAGCACGCGTTCGTCGGCGGCGTAGACCCGCAGGATTTCCTGGTAGGAGGCTGCTCGCACCTCCGGCCTTGGGTCATAGCGGTACGTTTCCGCCTCGCCGCGTGTCAGCTCCAGCCCCTGCCCGTCGACCTTCAGGCGGAAGGTGTAGCGGTTGGTCAGCGACTCGTACAGGGCTACGATCGCCCGTCGCCCCGTCACGTCTTTGAGATTGATCACACGTTCTTCGGGCTCGCTGAGCGTGAAGGGCGCCTCGCGCCTGAGGTTCAGCAGCCATTGGCGATAATCGCCGGCGCCGGTCAACAGCGCCTCGGCCGTCGCCTCCGACAGCGCCTTCCACCACAGCGTGAAAAACAGGGTCCGGTTGCCGACTTCGGCGCCGAGCTGGTCGGCTCGCCCGCGCATCGTCTGTGCCGCCGGGTCCTGCGTGTCCTCGGCGAACCGCAGATAGGCGAAGCCGACGTAGCGGCTGACCTGGCGCTGTAGGCCGTCAAAGGCCTGCAGGATTTCGAACAGCCCCTGGGGAGTCAGATCGTCCGTCAGGCGCGCCCGCTGCCCCTCAAAGGCCTGCAAAGTCTGATCGATCGCCTGGCGGGCATCGCGATACTCGTCGGATTCAAGACCAGGAGACAGGTCGTCCAGGCTCCATCGCTCAAGGCGGTAGTCAACCTTCGGCATCGGCACCTCACACGTTGAACTTGATATGGACGACTTCGCCGTCGGCAACGAGGTACTCCTTGCCTTCCAGGCGCAACCGACCCTGCGTACGCGCCTGGGCCAGGCCTCCTAACGCCAGCAGCTCTTCGGCCGGGATGACCTCCGCACGGATGAAGCCGCGCGCCAGATCGCTGTGGATCGTGTCGGCGGCGTCGAGGGCGCTGGCACCGCGCGCCAGGGTCCAGGCGCGCACTTCATCCTCACCGACCGTGAAGAACGAGAGCAGGCCCAGCAACTGATACGAAGCGCGAATCACGCGCCGTCGCCCCGGTTCCTCGATGCCGTATTCCTGCAGGAAGGCCTGTGCCTCCTCCGGAGCGAGTTGGGCGATCTCCATTTCGAGCTTCCCTTGCAGGCCCAAGACCGCCGTCCCCGCGCCGCCGGGCCCCAGATCCGGCATCGCCTGGCCCTCGGCCAGGTTGACCAGCGTCAGCACCGGGATCCGGCTGATCAATCCAAATCCAGATAGCAGCCGGGTCTCCTCGGTGGTGAAGCTCTGCGAGCGCAGGGGGTGACCCTCACTGAGGACGGCGTGGAGCCGCTGGAACAGGGCCTGATCGCGTTCGACGGCCGCCCGGTCGCGCATCACTTTTTGCCGCTCCTCGGTGAGCCGTTCTAGGCGGCGCTCGACCGTCAGCAGATCGTCCAGAACGAATTCGGCTTCCATCGCTGCCAGGTCGCGCGCCGGATCGACCCCATCCAAAGGATGCGGCACGGACGGATCGTCGAAGGCGCGCACCACGTGCAGGAAACCGTCCATCTGCTCCAGCTGGTTGAGCAGCGCGCCCGGCAGGCCCTCTCTTCCGGCGCGCGCCCGCAGGCCCCCGATATCGGCGTAGGTCACTTTGGCCGGCGTGGTCTTGCGCGGGCGGAACAGGACGCTCAGCGCCAGCAAGCGGTCGTCGGGCACATCGGCCACGGCCGTGTGCACTTCGGTCTTACCCGGCGCGTGCGGCACCCCGGTCGGCAGGCGGCTGCCGGTCAGGGCGTTGAAGATGGTCGTCTTCCCGCTGGAGGGCAGACCGATCAGGCCCAGTCTCATGACGGCTCCGCCGCCGAGGGAGGTTCTCCGGCCGGCCGCGGCTTGACCCGCCGCGCGGCCGCGGCTATACTTCGCGCGGCTGCCGAAGTGGCGGAACTGGCAGACGCGCGCGACTCAAAATCGCGTTCCCTCGGGATTGTGGGTTCGAGTCCCACCTTCGGCACCAGGCGATTATAACTTTCGAGGTCGCAGCTTGCTCGGAAACCGGGTTTCTTCGAGAAACCCGGTTTCTTGTCTCGGTTTCTTTCCGTCCACGCCTGTGGCACAATCCGGCCGCGATGTCCCTCCGCCTGTCGCGCTTCTTGATCGGTCTTGCCATCGGTCTGGCGCTCGGCCTCGGTTACGCCTGGCTGCTCCAGCCGGTGACCTACGTCGACACCGCCCCCGATAGCTTGCGCCAGGATTACCGGACCGACTACATCCTGATGGTCGCCGAGGCCTATCAGGCCGAGGGCGACCTGAGCCAGGCCTTGTTCCGGTTGGCGTCGCTCGGCCCCGAGCCGCCCTTGGTGATCGTGACCGGGGCCATCGATTTCGCCCAGGCGAACGAGTTCACCGCCGACGACACGCGCGCCCTGACGGAGCTGGCGGCCGACCTGCGAGCGATTCCGGCTACGCCGCAGACGAACGACTGATGAACCGCGCCGGCCTTGGCCCGCTGCTCCTAGGAATCCTTGCCGGGGTTTCCGCCGGACTGCTTTACGGTTGGGTGGTGCAGCCGATTCGTGTTGTCGACACTTCGCCGGCCTCGCTGCGGGTCGATTTCCAGGACGAGTATGTGGCGCTGATTGCCGTAGCTCATGCCGCGACAGGCGACCTGCCGCGAGCTCTGGCACGCCTGGCGTTGCTGCCCGCCGTCGGCAGCGAAGACCACATCGCCGCGCTGGCCCAGGCCCGGCTGGCGGACGGGAGGCCCTCGGCGGAAGTGCAGGCGCTGGCGGCGCTCGCCGCGGAGCTTGGAAGCGCCCACCCGTCTTCCACGATCGGACCCTCACCCACGACCCGGCCCGCGACGCCTCAGGCTTCGCCCACGCTGACGACGACGCGGCCCCGACCGACACCGATCCCGACGGCGACACCTGGCGCCCCCTTCCGCTTGAGCGAACGCCTGCTCGTGTGCGATGATCCGGCGCCCCTGCCGCGATTGCAGGTCGTCGTCCTGGACTCCGCCGGCGAGGGCGTGCCGAACGTCCTGGTGCGCGTCATCTGGGATACCGGGCAGGATCAGTTCTTTACGGGCTTGAAGCCCGAGCTGGGCATAGGCTTCGGCGATTTCTCGATCGAGCCCGATACCGAGTACACGGTCCAGTTGTCGGAGTCGGACGCGATCGCCACGGGGATTCGATCTGAAACGTGTACCGAATCTTCGGGCGCCAATCACATCGGCTCATGGCGGCTGACCTTCGTTCAGCCGGAGGCCCCGTAATGTGCTTGTGGGTCCTGCGCTGGGGAAGGAAGCGAATCTTGCCTGAGGCGGCTTCGAGGGGGAGAGGGATCATGGAGTCATTAGCACGCTGCATCACTCGTGTAAGATAGAACAAGGAGCTTGCCATCAGACTCCCTCCTCCGCGCACCTCCGTTCGACGTGCCTCTCCCGCGTGGGTGGGACGCCATCGCGCGGTACCTGCCGCGACATCCCGCCCAGAGCAGGCCGGTCGGCGGCGCTTGATCACCCTTGTTCTCGTGGCCACTCTTGCGGCCGCCACGGCGTGCGCCCAAGAAGCAGCCCCTAGTCCGACCGCGCCGCCTTCGCCCACCGCGAGCCCTTCTCCCACCGCGAGCCCTTCTCCCACCGCGACCGTCTTCCCGACGTCTGAGCCCCAACAGCTGTCGGTTCCGGGCAACGTTGAGGGAACGCAATTCGTCGCCCAAGAGAGCGGCGTCCACCGCTTCACCATCACCTCCGGCGCCTACTCTCCTTGTCCGCCGCACGTGGCCTATCCTGATTGCGGCAAGTGGCACGCCTACTTGGTCCTGTACGTGAACCGGGATATCGCATGGTCCTCCGAACCAGACAGTGATGGCTTCATGGGGCCCGTCGACGAGGATTTCACGATTGGCGACCCAACGTTCAGAGACTCGGCCGGCGAGGCCGAGGCGGCCTCGAGCTTGAGTCTTGTTGAGATCCCGCTCCACCAGGGTGATTTCCTGTGGCTTCTGCCTCAGGATGCCAAGGGAACCTACGTCGACAACACCGGCTTGATGACCGTCGACGTCACCGTCATCTCCCCCTTGCCCTAGCGCCCTCCGGGGTGCAGGTGGACGACAGCCGCCCTATGCAGTCCCCCATTCTTCATGATTGAGGCCAAACACTGCCGTCAAGGCCTTGTCTCGGACCACTGCTCACCGGCTACGGACCACTACTCCGCTTCCCCCGTCTCTTCCTGGGGCAGCTCCAGATCGACTCGCTCTTCCATCGTGATCTGGCCTCGCAAGAAGGCGCCTTCCTCCGTCGAGAAGGCCTCGGCCACGACGTCTCCCCACACCCTCCCGGTGCGCGTGATCTCAACCCGTCGGGCAACGATATCGCCTCGCACCGATCCGGCGACGACAACCGTGGTCGCTTTCAAGGTGCGGCAAATGACGCGGCCCTGTTCGCCGACGACTACGATTCCCTGCAAGGTGATGTCGCCTTCAAAGGCGCCCTCGATTCGCACCCCGCCCCGGCCGCCGACCTCGCCCTTCCATGTCAATTCGGCGCCGAAGACCGAATCGACTCGCTCCGGGCTCCCGCCGCGCTCCTGAGTCTCGTCCTTCTTTCGGAACATCCGTCCTCCGTTAAGATCTTCAGCCGCGACCGGCGGCCAGGACTTCGCGCCGCGCCGGAATGCCCCCGGCTCCATGGGCTTCTTCCACGGCGTTGACGACCGCCTGTGCCACCGCTTCCGCGGCGCAGGCGCCCACGAGATTGGCGTCGGCCCGCCGGGCGCCCGTCGCCAGGGCAAACAAGGTGTCGCCATCGAGAAGGGTGTGCGCCGGACGAATGGCTCGCGCCACCCCGTCCTGTGCCATTTGGGCAACCTTGTTGACCTCTTCCTTGGTCAGACGCCCGTTCGTCGCCACGACGCCGATCACGGTGTTCCCGCGCGAGGCGAAGCGCAGGACGGTGCGGCCGGTCGCAGCCCGCATCACTTTCTGGCTGTCGGCGAAGCGACCGCGGCCGCCGAGGCTGAACAGACCCGTCCGAACAGGACGCAGGCCGGCCAGGATCTCGCCCGTCCTCGGATCGACGACGTCACCCAGGGAGTTGACGGCAACTAACGCGCCCACGACGATCCCGCCTCCGGCGTCGACGCTGGCGGTGCCGATGCCGGATTTCATCGCACCCCTCATACCCAGGAGCTTGCCGACGGTCGCACCCATGCCGGCCCCGGCGTTGCCTTGTGCCGGCGGATCCGACGAGGCTCGCGTGCAGGCGGCGTACCCCATGGCGGCGTCGGGACGCACGTCGGCCCGGCCGAGGCCGAGGTCGAACAGGATCGCCGCCGGTACGATCGGCACTCGCGCCACCCGCACGTTGAAACCAACCCGGCGCTCTTCCAAGTAGCGCATGATGCCCGCGGCGGCATCGAGCCCAAAGGCCGACCCACCTGCCAGGAGGACGGCATGCACCTTCTGAACCAGGTGCATCGGACGGAGCAGGTCCGTCTCACGCGTGCCGGGCGCTCCGCCACGCTGATCCACGCCGCCGACCGCCCCTCTCTCACACAGGACGACCGTGCAGCCGGTTAGCGCCTGGGGGTCATCGGCGTGCCCGACGCGGATTCCGGGGACATCGGTGATGGCGTTTCGCAGTCTCACGTTACGGGTCTCAGCGAATCCCGCTATCGTAGTAGATGTCGAGCTTTTCCCAGTTACCGGCTGTGATGACCAGGGGAAGGGGCGAGGCGAACGGTAACCCAACTTCGCCCGGGCTCAGCGGCACGAGCATGTAATTGCCCGGCGCCAGCGGAATCCGGTACGCGCCCTGCGCGTCCGAGCGGCCGCGGGCGACGACGCGCCCGGAGGCATTCTGCACTTCGAGATCGGCCTCCAGCGGAGAATCCGGGCAGTCCACGCCCTCCTGAACCACGGGGCAGGTCGGCCCAACCCACACCATTCCCTCCACGCCCGAATCGCCCGTCGCTTTCGCCGTCGCACAGGCTGCCAGGAGAAGCCCACAAAGGAGGTAGGCGATGAAGCGTGGTTGAGGCGCCCTCATACCCGGCTATGCCTTGTAGCCGAACTTGCGAAGTAACGCCTTGCGCTCGGCGGCGTCCGCCTCGGTCTCGATCCCCAGCGTGCGAACCCCGTCAATGACGCCCAGCACCCCTCGGCCTTGTTCGGTTTCCGCCACGATCACTTCGACCGGGTTGGCCGTAGCGCAAAAGATCCGGCAGACCTCTGGCACGGCCTTGATCGCGTTCAGCACGTTGATCGGATAGACGTTGCCGAGCAGGATCACAAAAACGTGGCCGGCCCCAAGCGACTGAGCGTTGCCGGCAGCCTGGGCCGTAAGCGCCGGATCGGTGCCGCTCGTCCGAACGAGCGCCGGCCCGGAAGATTCGTTGAAGGCCAGCCCGAAACGGATGCCGGGGACGGCGCTGACCAACGTCTCATGCAGGTCTTCCACCGTCTTGATGAAGTGCGCCTGGCCGAGAATCAGGTTGACATCTTCGGCCTTCTCCATGCGCACCGTATGAAGCTGCATGGCAGATCCTCCTGGGAATCGATCACGGGCGGGCTCGTCGTCCGCCGGCGGTCGATCGGGCCCTCGGCCTTCCCCTCAGCGAAGCGAGGCGATGAAGGCGTCGATGTCGAGGGCTGGCAGCGTGGTCAGCTTGACGCTTCCGCGCGAAGCCAACTCGGCCGAGACTCTCGCCACGGTGGCGTTGTCGGCCGCCTCGACAATGTTGACGAAATCGTACGGGCCCAGTACGGCATATTGCGCCGTGACCTTGACGCCGAGCTTCTCGATTTCCTTGTTGACTTCTTTGATACGGCCGGGGTTGCCCTTGATCGCCTTGGCCCCGTCGTCGGTCAGGTTCGAGAGCATGATATAGGTTGCCATGTCATCCTCCGGAAGGTCTTGCCTTTCCATTGTAGCGCGGGGCCGTGAAGGCCGGGCGGCGGGTCTTTGCGTAGCCGCTGGCTTCAGCCGGCGTGGGCGCAGGCTAAAGCCTGCGGCTACGGTAGCTTCGCGATCAACTCCTCAAGCTGCCTCACGCTGCCCGGGCTGTGGCCGGCGTAGTGATTGTTGAAGTAGCCGAAGACATCGACGCCCGCTTCGAGGTAGCCCCGCACCCGGCTGGCCCACGCGGCCAGCTCCCGCGACCGGTCGATCTGCAGGCGATCGAAGCGCTCGATGTCCGACCGCCGCCCCAACCAGCGGATGACGGTGAAAGGCGCCGTCAGCCAATTCACCTTCGGCATGTAATACAAATCCTGCAGCACGAGCGCCGCGCTGCGGCTGGAGAGCACCGCATCGAGGTCCCGCGTCAGCCACTTTCGGTTGCGAACTTCGACGGCGTAGCGCGGCCCTGGAGGCAGCCGGCCAAGGAAGCGATCGAGCAAGTCCAGCCGCCCCGGCTCGAAGTCGTAGGCGAACTGCAGGGTCAGCAATCCCAGCTTGTCCTCAAGCACCTGCATCACGGCAACGAACTCGTCGGCCTCGGCCTCCGCCTCGACCAGTTTCTTGTCGTGTGTGATCGTCCGCGGAAACTTGGCAGCGAAGAGGAAGCCCGGCGGCGTCCGATCGTACCAACCGCGGACGACGGATGGCCGCGGCGTGCCGTAGAAAGTCGAATCGATCTCGACCGTCGGGAAGGCCTCGGCGTAGCGCTCGAGGTAAGCCGCTTTGGGAGTGTTCGGAGGGTAGAAAGGGCCGACCCAGTCGTCGAAGGCAAAGCCCTGGGTGCCGAGGAGGAGACGACCAGTCACCCCCTCGCCCCGCCCTTCTCCACTTGATGGTGAATACGGCCCTCCTCCAG
>Ga0209431_10002963_pt1 | contig 13628 bp, 13 predicted proteins | sample RifCSP13_3_FD_184021 | JGI IMG/M metagenome (GOLD analysis project Ga0209431, IMG submission 184021) | Soil microbial communities from Rifle, Colorado - Rifle CSP2_sed 13_3 (SPAdes) (version 2) | ecosystem: Environmental > Terrestrial > Deep subsurface > Rock core/Sediment | place: Rifle...
TAGCAGGGGGGGATAGAAATCGTGAAAGCTCAAGCCGGCTGTGTCCATCGGGGGTAACCATCATAGCAATCTCTACGCACTGTGAGCCCAATCCGGTAACGCGACCAGCCCATTCACCTTCAACTGTGGCTCGCCCTTCGAGCTTCAGGCCTATCTCCGTGAAAAAAGAGATGGCGTCCTCGAGGGATTCTACAACAATGCCGATATTGTGCATTCTTAGTAATTTGTTTTTTGCCATAGTTTTATCTTCTTATAAGTTAAAAGTCATAATCTCAATATAAGGCTTTCCTCAATTAAGTTTACGTCTAAACGTCTCTGTCATCATAAAGTTGTGCATAACGTCCGTCGGTATAGCCTGTCCCGACCTGTCGGTAAGCCGTTGCGTGATTCGAAGCGCTTTGTTGTCTAGATAGTACAAGGAACCCACAAGTGTTGACTTACGCAAACCCGCAGCCCGTAATGGCTTATACAATGTTAGCTTTAGTTGCTTATAATTTATATTTTATGCGAATTAAGAGTTGAAATGTTAAATTAAATATTCAAATAATCGAATATACTAAAAAGCCACGAAGTGGCTAAATCTTAATAACCGTGGGTGAAACCCACGGAAAGCAGTATACAAGTAACCTCAACCCTGAAAAGGTTGAATAAAAAATAAAATTTTACTCAATAAATTCAACCCTTCCAGGGTTGCGACAAGCGTCAGCCATTATCTCCGTGGGTTGCACCCACGGTTATTGAAATTAAACCCCTTCGGGGTTATTCATCAGTTACTGTTCATTTTGGGCTTCTTAGCTTTGATTTAGATCTTTTTCCTACTCTTAAGGCGCATTATATATATTTCACAATAGTTGAAACAGATCTTGAGGCAGTAAAAAATTATACAATTTCACTGGGTTGATGACTAATACTGGCCTTAAAATACACGTTTATTGTTGGTCAGAAGATCAATTCCGTAGCTTTTCACACAACGTTTCCCATGTATTCTGGTTCAGCACTGGCTTATTTCCTGCATTTTTGTCTGTACAATATTCAATTACATATTCACCTCTTTCCCTGGATTCGGGATGGCTGCTGATCCAGGTTAAATATTTATTGGTATTGATGTCATGATATGACAGTCTGTACAAAAAGTTTGCAAAAAATGCGGGATTAATTTCTGCCTGAATCAAATAATCAACCGCCTTGATATCTGCTTCTTTTTCAATATTTCTGTCAAACGCTGATGATGACAGCATTTTTGCAGTTTCTTGAATGATTTCAGTGCCACTATTACCTGTTGTCATTGAAATAAGAACAGATAACCCAGTTTCTTTTACAAGTCGTTTCATTATATGATTGAGCATAATATGCGCCAGCTCATGGGATATCACTCCACATAACTCTTCCTGATTTTCAGTTGCCAGAATAAGACCATTATAAATTACCAGATGTCCATCAGGCAGTGCAAAAGCATTTATTTCGTCCTTGTCCAGAATATGTAACTTAATATAATTAAAATCGATTTTGTTTTCACTACATAATTTTGCAACAAGGCTATCTATTACTTCTTTAACATACTGATCCTCAATCTCCGTCTCCGATCTGTTAAAGAAATCCCAGAAAAGTTCGCCTAATTTCTCTTCTGTATTTTTGGTGGCCTGTTCAACCCTAAAAACTTTCATCCAATCAACCCGATTTATTATATACCAGGTTGAAAAGAATAAAATAATAATGATTAGCCCCTGAATTAATGCTTTCCTCATAATTATGCTTTGCAAAAAATATTAGTCAGATTACCATAAAACCACCATTCGATATGCATGCCCTTTCTTGTATTTATTGCAGTATATATTGTTGCAATGAATTCCAGCAAATTGAAAAAAAACACGGTAATAAGATAAGCCATAAAATTGTTGGTAATTGTTTTCTCTCCAAACAGGATATAAATAGTCCACCAAAATGCAAAACTATTCATAAAAAATAATGAGAATTGAGAAAGTAATGCCTGAATGCAATGCCAACGAACAAAATAGGTACCTTTTTTATTTGCTATAAAAAATATTACTGTTGCTATTAGATTTACAATCGGAAATGGTAATCCTGCAATTACCGCAATTAATGACATGAGATAACTATTTGATGCCTTTTCAGCTTCATGTTCCCCTGGCTCATACACAAATTTTCCTGTTTTTATCATAATCCTTTTGAAATATTCCAGATCCAGTTGATGAGGACAAGTAACGAAAAAGTTATCGCGATTTTTGGTTTTCTTATAAAAACCTCGATACTAATATAATACTTTTGAAAGGTATCTTTCCTAGTAACCAGGTCATAAAAAATCCAAGGTGGTGCTACGGTCATAAGTAATACAATTATTAACCCAAACGGATTAATAACCAATGATTCGGATATATTTCCATGCAATAATGAAAGGGCCGCCCTGGTTGAGCCACAGGAGGGGCAAGGGATATCGGTTACGTGCTTAATCAGGCAAACCTCAATTGGATTTTCCTTTTCAGTATTGCCAGAAAAAAATGCAAAAAGCAGCCATGCATACCCTACTGCGCATGATATTAGGATGAATAGGTAAAGCCTAATCCTCTTAACCAACATTATTACATCATTTGTTGAAGCTTTGTCAGATTTTTTTCCCTTGTCGCACCCATTATTAAAAACCAATCTATTATGGCCCAAACTCCTAAGCCACCACAAGTCAGAAGCTTACCTATTCCAAGCCCTGTATCACCAATAAAAAATCTATCAATTCCCAATGTACCTCCCAGCAGGGAAACAATCAGACTCACAGTGGGATCTTTGAACTGCAGTGTTTGAACTATGTTCCATTTAGAATCATCAAGGCTAACAAGACGATCCCGGATCTGACCAACCTGGTGGCTTTCAAAGAATTTGCCGTTTGTCATAACAAACAGATCTACTTTTTGTGAGTCCATTTTTAGATTTATTTATTAAAATTCCTGCGTAATTATTAATATGGTGTTGCCTTGTCAATAGTAATATGTCAAATTACAATTTTAGGCTCTTCAGTATACTAATTATTATACAGGAGGTTTCATTTTTAAGACAATTTCGTCTCATTGGCCATAGGACTTGACTTGTCCATGTTCCATAATGCCTTCAAATAGAACATGTCCCTCATATTTGATATCGCTAAAATACCGTTTGCCCTCCGGCCAACAGGGATGTCATTACGATCAACCCGGGTTGTTATTGAATCGAAATGATGGTGGCCTGACGCGCTACATTTGACCAGCCAGGTAGTTCAATGTTTGCAGTCTTCATTTTTTATATTAAAGTCTTGTTGATCTGTCTACTCAATTTCCTGAAGAACACTTTGAAGATATGTCTTTGATTGAGGCGATATGGCATTGCCTATTAATTTTTGTAGAGCAACTATATGAGCTTTTTTCAACGCATCCTCTGAGGCAACTTCAATATCGGGGATAACACCGCCTTCCCAATTTTTTCCTGTCGTAGGGTTGATAGCTTTTCCAATGGGAATATAAATGTCAAAGTGGTCGTTAATTCTGAAAACTTTTCCTGCATTAGCACCTCCTTTAGTTTTTGAACCAATGATTGTAGCTCTTTTTAATGCTTGTAAATCGTAAGCAAATTCTTCGGGAGCAGAAAAAGTATTTTTGCTTGTAAGAATGTAAACAGATTTATTCAAATATTTATTTCCTGACACATAAGGCATTGTCCAATACTGTTTTACTCTATTATTTTCTCTCCAGTAAATAGTGTTAAGATGAACAGGTGTTTCAAAAAAGTAACTACATATCAATTGTATCAATCCCGGTGTACCTCCTTCGTTATATCGTAAATCAATTATAAGTGCATCCGTATTGGCTAAAAAATTCATTGCAGCAATAGCGGTCTCAATACCCCAATCTGTAAATCCGTTCAGTTCCATATAACCAATATTTCCCTGGAGCCGTTCAGCTTTTTCAAAGCCATAGTTTTGTGAAGCTGCAAATCTTTTAAATCTTTCACTCTCTTCTGGTGTTGGTTGATGATCTAGTTCAAGTGGAATTGCATCAGCATGAAATATAAGACCAAGGTGTTCATCGTTACTTATTTCTCTCAAGTGTTTGGTAAGAGTATCAGAGAATACAAAACCTTTGTTGATTTTTGCATAGATGCCTTTCTTGTTTCTTTCTTCAATAGTTTTTTTCATCAATGCAGCTACATCTGATGAAACATAATACCTGGTTAAACTATCCAAAGCACTCTGAATAATAGTATTCCTTTCTACCACCGAAATAGGAATGTCAACTTTTTGAATGGTATCCTTAACAAGTGTCTGACAGAATGCCGTGATTGTAAGTAGAAGCAGTGCTGTAATAGTGGTTGTTACCCTTTTCATTTTATTGTCGTCAGTGATTATAGTGATGACTCCGCACTTTGAGTTGGTCAAAGTTAATTTTTTGCAGTATACTCAAAGTTAGCAAAGTCGCCCAAGCATGACGCATAACAGTCTCGCATATGGCTTGTGGCGGATTTCGAAGTACATTTCTTTCCACCCATGACGAACCTGGCCAAGAGCCGAATACCTTGAATTTAGCATTTCACCCGCCATAAGCTATATGCAATGTTGTGCGTTCGTGCTTTTCTGCTTTATTCAAACATTATCTACTATTTACAAATTCAAATGTTCCACTTTTCATTTTTTGAACTGCCTTTTCACCTTCTTCGGTAATGCCCATTATTTCCGTAAAAACACCAATCTCTTTTCGTGTATCAAAAAACACAATTTTAGCTATTGGCGTATCGAAACTGCTTATAACAGAAAAACCCTTACTCTCGAAATCGGAAATAATCTTGTCAAGGTTAGTAATGCTTGTGCTGTAAGCAATATGTTGAACACCACCTGTAGGGTTGTTGTCTATATAATCCTTAAAAATACTTTTACCCGAAATAGGTTGAATGAGTTCAATAAATATCCCACCTGAATAAGCCATAGCTACAAAGTTTTCGGCACTTGAGGGGTTCCCGTAATAGGTTCCATCATACTCTTTTAATCGAGAGGTTACCGTCTCACTAAAATTGCTTACGCCAAGCATTTCCTGAAAAAATGCTTTCGCTGTTTCAACATCTTTCACCACCCACGCAATTTGAGTGAAATTTAATCTACCGGAAGATTTCTTGGTTGGGTTGTCCATAGAATCATTTTTTACTTGTTGAAATTATTAGAACGGTGTCTCCATAACATGACGCACAACGCCCGCGTGTATAGCCTGTCCCGACTTGTCGGGAAGCCGTTGCGTTGCCAATGAGCTTTGTTGTCTAGGTAGCACAGGATAACTAAAAAAACTGACCTACGCAAACCCGCTGCCAGCAATGGCTTATACAGTGTTGGCGTGTCGTTGTTTTCTTTTATTTCTTCATTTTATCATCGGCAGGTACTTTTCACGATTCTCGATAATTACCCAAAGGTTTATTGCTATCAGCACAAGTGCTAATGGAAGTCCTGATGGTGCGGTTATTATATGAGTTAAAAGTATTCCTATCATAACAGGAAAAATAATTATTGCACCAAGCGCTCTGTATTTATTAATGATAAAAAGTAATCCTCCCACAATTTCGGCAACTGCAATAAGGGGCATTAGCCATCCTATTTCCATAAATGCTTTCATTACTTTCATCATGTTTTCGGGCATATTTTCGGGCATGGGCATGTAATTAAAAAATTTATTTAGTCCCGAATTAATGAACATCAGTCCAAAAAGAATACTTACTACCAGGAGAATTTTCTTTTTCATAGTTTTTTTGTTTAATGGTTTATTGATGATCATTTATTAATCGTTGTCTATGTTAATCGCTTTGCAATGCACGCCAACTCCTTTATATAAGCGGGACACCCCACTTTTTATTTAGTTTTTGAAGTTATTGAACACGGTTTTGGGAATTTTTTTGCTTGCTGAGCTATAATTCCTGCATGAATTATATGAATGACCGTATCTCATAATTTATCAATTTCTTAATAACACCCTTTTACAATTTAAGTTCACATGAGCTACCCCGTTGGTACGTGAAAATAATTGCATTCTTGCAGTTCTACAAACAGGTCGCCTCTATGAGGCCTGAATCCTGTTATTGAACCGAAATGATGGTGGCCTGCCGTGCCACCATTGACCAGCCGGTTGCTGACCGCATCCACAAGTTCGTGAACCGCCTGGTAACTGTTTTTCCCACGTTGTCGCTTAATCCCTTCGGACGTAAAATCTCATGGCCCATGACAATGGCAATGTTTTCCTTAAACGTGATCTTTTCAATATTTCTTTCCATATAAGAATAAGCAATTCTCCCGGCCAGCAAGGACTTTTTTGTCTCTTCAACTGTTCCGACCCGGTTGGCCGGCGTGTTCACCACCATGTCCGGTGACCATAATTTGTTGAATAGCGCTGCCGTATCGACTTTCAACAGTGCTTCCAGTTCACGTTTTTCCAGATCCCTGATCTCATCCTCGCTATACGGCTGGGCACTGATGCCGGAAAGAAAAACAATAAGAAAAACCATTGTCAGTAATGCTGTCGCGGTCTTTTTCATACCAACCATTTTATTTAATTAACAATACGTCCTGTCCGTACAATAACAATCTGACGGACAATTTGGTTGGCAGCTGGTTGGGGTAAGGTGAGATTCCCTTATTTTTTTATTGCATTGATCAATACAAACGGGATACTCAGGTTAATCCCTCCTGCCCGTTGCGCCTGGCTGTTAAGCCCTGATTCAACGGCATCGAATATCTCTTCCAGCCTGACCCGGGGAAGTATTTTAATCCAGGATTCCATAAATGCCATGCGGATAAAATAATGGTTCAGTATGGCTGTGCCGCTGCTGAACCTGTAATTGAACAGGTTGTGTTCCACATCCTTCACAATAAACCCGTTTTTTTCGAGCATGGCAAGCAAAATATCCAGGGGCGGACGCTTTTGTGCGATATGCCGGTGCATTTGTTCAATTTCGTTTACCAGCTGCAAATCCGATAACACGCGCTCCAGTTCTCCGTAAAACTCGAACATGCTTTTATTCAGGTTCATGGTCTGGACAAACTGCCCGCCTTTCCTGCTTATCCTGGAACATTCGCCCAACACCTTTTCCCGGTCGCTTACATTGTTAATACCGTTGTTGCTTGTAATTAAATCGATTGAATTGTCATCCAGCGGAATTGATTCCGCCACACCTTTTATAATTTTAATGTTGCCGATACGGTAATGTTCAATTTTTTTATTTACCCGTGCAATGGCTTCTTCCCAGGGATCAATCCCGTATACCGTTGAACCTTCGCCAAGCCGTAATGCCACTTCGGTGAGGGGAAACCCTGTCCCGAACCCGATATCCAGGGCGGAAATATGCTGTTTATAGTCGATAAACTCCAGCAATTTCAATCCGAACGGCGCAGACCACAGCGGCAGTTCATCCAGTACATCCACCATTCCGTTAACATCAAAATCGTTGCTCAAATATTTTTTCATATTTCTAGCTTATACCCAATCTCCAAATCAACAGATCATCAAATCAACAGATCAACAGATCAACAGATCATCAAATCTTAAAATTTCAATCAATATACGATTTTTTTAGTACCGGGGTGATTTCTAGACTGGTAATAATTATATTTACCGCCGGGAAAATTTTATTTGTATTGATGTGTTCAAAGGTGATTCCATTCCTTATTGCCCTGTTTTATATAATTCCAGGTTCTCTTGTATCCGGACAGGATATCGATGACATCCGTTCACTCGACAACAACCATGCCCTTGCCACGGATACCGGAGACTGGAAACTGCACCGTGCTGTTAAGGAAATACTCCTGCAGAAAAGTAATCCTGTTGCGGTGTTATCACTTGGCGGAGAGATCCGGGAACAGCTCCGGTATTTCAACCATGTGAATTTCGGAGATGTAACGTCCGGATCAAGCGACCAGGATCTTTACCTTCAGCACCGTTTCATGCTGCATGCCGATCTCAGGGTAAACCGCAACCTTCGGTTATTTACCCAAGTAAACAGCTGCCATGTTACCGGGAAGAACACCCCTTCTCCCCAGGTCGACCGCGATGACCTGGGAATAATGCAGTTCTTCGCAGATATTGGTTTACATGCTGCAATTCCCATCCGGTTGCGGTTAGGCCGGCAGGAATTCGCCTTCGGACCGGAGCGGATGCTGGGATTACGCAACGGGCCAACAATCAGGCAGACTTTTGACGGTGTGCGGCTAACGCTTGGATCCAACCGCGTGTCGGGGGATTTCTTTGTAGTGCAACCGGTATCCTATCAATTTGGCGTATTTGATAATTCAAGGCGCAACAACGAGTTTGTATATGCAACATACTGGCAATTGTCGCTGAAAGATGAAAACTTTTTAGACCTGTATTATTTCGGGGTTCAGTCGGAAAACATTATTCTTGTTAATGATACAGCCAGGGATAACCGTCATTCCGCCGGAATAAGGTTCAGCAAGGAAACGGGGGCATTCTGGTATGATGCTGAATTTACCTTCCAGTCTGGTCACCACAGCAAAAACACGATCCGTGCCTGGCAGTTTTCCTCCTTGTTGTCGTATTCATGGCAGGATCTTTCCTGGCGACCACGACTGCAGATCAGGGAGGCGATCTTCAGCGGCGACAAAAAGCCGGGCGATGACGTGTTGAACACCTTCCGGCCTGTTTCTGCAAAACCTCCTATCCATGACCTGGTACCTGTTGGCCCGGCAAACCTGGTAGCTATGTCTCCGGAAGCCGAAATCAACCTGTTCGGGGATGCGTTTGTTCTCCTGAGCTATTATGCGGTTTGGAGATTTTCGGCCAACGATGGCATGTACCCCCCCAATGTGCGGGAAATGACGCGTGAACCCGATTCCCCGGGTGAAGAACGCGGAAAGACAATTACTAAGGGTATTGCAGCTGAGTTCTCCTGGGACATCAACAAGCACACCAATATATTGGTCTTCGGCGGCCTTTTCAGGGCCGGTGAATTTATCCGGAACACCGGTACGGGAAGAAATGTGGAGGCTTTCTCCATAAGGGCAACCTATAAATTATGATAAAATTGTATATTTGATAAGAATTAAAAACGTGATTATGAAACTGCGATTTATTAGTACACTGGTGCTTTGGACAGCATTTACCCTGTCAGTAACAGCTCAGCCGGGGAACCTGCCTGCAGGTGCCGTCAGCCTGTTTAACGGACACGACCTCAGCAACTGGGTCTTTCAGCTTAAAGATCCTGCCGTGGATCCGGCAGGCGTATTTACCATACAGAACGGCGTTATCCACATTAAAGGGGACCCTTTCGGGTATATGCGTACCAAAGAACAATACAGTGATTACAAGCTTCACCTGGAATGGCGCTGGCCCGTTGAAGCCACCAACAGCGGTGTGTTTGTTCATGCCCAGGAACCCGATGCCATCTGGCCACGGTGTATCGAATGCCAGCTTTTTGCGGGTAGTGCGGGTGATTTTATTTGCATGGCCGGAACCGACATGAACGAAAGAACCGATAAGTCGACAATTGTTGTAAAAAAAATGGTGCAGTCCAACGAAAAACCAGTTGGCGAGTGGAATACCATGGAGGTGATATGCAACGGAAATACGATTGAGGTGCATGTAAACGGAACGCTGCAGAACAAGGCCACCGGGGTAACGGAATCCAAAGGCAGTATCTGCCTTCAGAGCGAAGGAAAAGCCATTGAGTTCCGGAATGTTTACCTGACTAAATTATGAGTACACCCTGATTAATGCCGCTTTTTGGGCTAAAGCCCAATAAGTAACTGATCATCATTAAGAGGCTGTCAAATAAGTCAAAATATGAAAAACTCACGCAAAGCCGCTAAGTCGCAAAGAGCTGATTACCATAAATTTATTTCTTGGCGTCTTTGCGTCTTTGCGAGAAAAAACTACTTTTTAGACAACCTCTATTAAAATCTGCGTATACAGGCGTCCAGGCTGTATCCTTTGCAGTTGTTTTTTGTGATAGTGCTTCAACCACAACAACCATTTCCCCCCTGGGTGCCTGACTGGTAAAATGGGCAATCAACTCCGCAAAAGTACCCCTTACGGTTTCTTCATGAATTTTGGTAAGTTCACGCGATACGGAGCACTTCCTGCCCCCGCCCATAACCTGCTCCAGTTCCTTCAGTGTTTTGATGATCCGGTGCGGTGATTCATACAGGATAATGGTGCGTGTTTCAGCCGCTAGCCCGATGAGACGGGTCCTTCTGCCTTTTTTGTGGGGCAGGAATCCCTCGAAACAAAACTTATCACTCGGAAATCCCGAGTTCACCAGTGCCGGGATCAATGCAGTGGGTCCCGGAAGGCATTCCACGGGGATGCCTTTTTCAAGGCAGGCACGGACAAGCATAAATCCGGGATCGGAAATCGAAGGTGTACCGGCATCGCTTACAAGCGCTATGGTCTCGCCGGCAAGGATACGGCCCGCAATTTCATCCGTCTTCCGGTGTTCGTTGAATATGTGGTACGATTGCACCCGGGTGGTGATCTGATAAAGTTTCAGCAAAATGCGCGTGGTACGGGTATCCTCCGCCAGGATCACATCCACCTCTTTGAGCACATGCACGGCACGGTAAGTAATATCTTCCAGGTTTCCAATGGGAGTGGGCACCAGATAAAGTTTACTCATGCTATTCGTTACTATGTTTCCTGCTGATAATTTCGAGGAAATGCTGTACGACGTCACTTTTCATGTCCCAGTTGAAATGCCCTACCAGGTAATTATAAGCCCCGTTGAAACCGGACGCTGTGTTTAACATGTCGATTGTAGTTTCAAATGCTGCCGGATCGCCATTGAAAAGTTCCCGGACAAAAGTAAACCTGTCGTTAATCCCTATCGCTGTCATGATATCCTTTACCGGTTTTACCTGTGCCAGTGTATTCCCGTCTTTCGAAAGGGTTTCATGCAGGGTGGGATTTCCCTTGAATGTATCGGAAAGCGTCCGGGCCTCAACCACAGTTTTTTTCTCAACCACGGTTATCTCCTTATCCACGGTTATTTCCTTATCCACCGTTATTTCCCTATCCACAGTAGTTTCCCTATCCACGGTTATTTCCCCGGTAACGGTTTTTTCCTCAGCAATTACCGGGACCGGTGTTTCTTCAGCCGGTTTCTTCATCACCAGCATAAGCTCATACATATTCCTTAGTTTTTGCAGGGCAAGGTCAATTTCAACCGATGGGATGTTGCCATTTACGGGAAACCCCTTAACCAGATCTTCGATCTCATGCAGGCTTTCAAGCGCTGCCTCCAGGGTATGACGATAGCTCATGTAATTATGAATTTGTTCAAAATTAGTTAAAATAGTTAAGTTATTGGTTTGGGGTTTAGGGTTCAAACATAAAACGTAACTTTGTAACGCCGACTCGCATACGGATAGTATAAAACGCATTATCTTTCCTGCAAATTCGATGTTTTCCATGATATCTTACACCCTTGAGGAGATTGCCGCCGCCACGGGCGGAAGGACGGAAGGTGAGGCCGGCCTTGCTATCAGCCGGGTATTGACCGACAGCCGGACTTCGGTTGTTTCGGATTCGTTCCTTTTTTTTGCGCTTACCGGTCTTCGTCATGACGGTCACAGGTTTATCCCTGAGCTTTACCAGCGGGGTTTGCGTGCATTTGTGGTTTCGGAGATGCGGGAGCAGTACAGATCAATGGCCGGCGCAGGTTTTATACTTGTCGGTGACACACTTCGGGCTTTGCAGGAACTGGCACGTTTTCACCGTGAAAGATTCACCTGTCCCGTGATAGGGATTACCGGAAGTAATGGCAAGACCATTGTAAAGGAGTGGCTGTACCACTGCCTGGGCGACAGCATATCCATTACCCGCAGTCCGAAAAGCTACAACTCCCAGGTTGGTGTTCCCCTGTCGCTTTGGAATCTTGATTCCTCAACCGGGCTGGGAATATTCGAAGCCGGGATCTCCCTTCCCGGGGAGATGAAAAACCTGCAGCGCATGATCCGTCCCGATACCGGTATTTTTACCAACATCGGAGACGCCCACCAGGAAAACTTTGCCGGTATGGAACAGAAGGTTGCTGAAAAGCTCAAGCTTTTTTACGGATGCCGGACGCTAATATTCTGTAAGGATCACCAGGTAATCCGGAAGTGCATGGAACAAACCCCTGAACTTTCCGGGGTAATGCTATTCAGCTGGTCGGTAACCGCGAAGGCCGATGTACAGATAGCCGGCATTACCCGCGATACAGGCAGTACCACTTTTAAAGCAATTTACAGGGACAGTTCCTATGATATAACCATACCCTATTCCGACAGCGCGTCAATCGAAAATGCCATGCATTGTCTTTCCCTGATGCTGCTGATCGGAACGGACAGGGAAAAGATCGTGACAAAAATGGCCGATTTGCCCCCGGTGGCCATGCGCCTCGAACAAAAAAGCGCCATCAACCGGTGCACGCTGATCAACGACAGCTACAATTCGGATATCAACTCCCTGTCGATTGCGCTTGATGTACTGAACCGACAGGTACAGCATCACCGGAAAACCCTGATACTCTCGGATATCCTGCAAAGCGGAAAGCAAAGCGGAGAGCTTTACAGCATGGTAGCATCGCTCGTGCACGATAAAGGCATATCACGGATCATCGGCATTGGCAGCTCCATAAGCGAGAATGCACAGCTTTTCACAGTGCCTGGTGATTTCTACAATACCACGGATGAATTCATTGCCGGTTTCAGCCCGGAGAAATTCTCGGATGAGGCAATCCTGCTGAAAGGCTCCCGCCGGTATGAATTTGAGAAGATCTCGTCTCTCCTGGAACACAAGAAACATACTACGGTAGTAGAGGTCAACCTGGATGCCCTCGTGCATAACCTCAACTACTTCCGGTCGCTGCTGAAGCCCGGCACACGAACCATGGTGATGGTAAAGGCGTTATCGTATGGCAGTGGCAGGCATGAGATTGCCGGTTTACTGCAGTTTCAGCGTGCCGACTACCTGGGTGTTGCATTTGCCGATGAGGGTGTAAGCCTGCGTCAGGCGGGCATTACCCTGCCGGTTATGGTCATGAACCCGGAGCCCGAATCCTTTGACACGATGATACAATTCAGGCTTGAACCGGAGATTTACAGTTTCAGAATCCTGGACATGTTCCATAAAGCCCTTCTCCGCAACCAGGAAATCGGATACCCCGTGCACCTTAAGATTGATACCGGCATGCACCGTATGGGATTCCTGGTTTCGGAAGTAAAGACAATGTGCCGCGAACTGGTCCGGCTGAAAACCATGAAGGTTGCTACTGTTTTTTCCCACCTCGCCGGAAGTGACGAAGAGGTATATGACAGTTTCACCGAAGAGCAGATCGATACATTCGGGAAGGTTTCGGCCCTGATCACCGATGCCCTGGGATATCCCGTAATCAGGCATATCCTGAATACTTCGGGGATCGAGCGTTTCCCGGCCGGGCAATTTGAAATGGTGCGGCTCGGCATCGGCCTGTATGGCATCAGCAATACCAATCCCGGCAAGCTTCGGAATGTGAGTACCCTGAAAAGCACCATTCTTCAGATTAAACCTGTTTTGCCCGGGGAAACAGTGGGTTACAGCCGCAGGGGCAGGCCCGGCAAGCCCTCATTGATAGCCGTGGTCCCT
>Ga0209431_10002967_pt1 | contig 13624 bp, 13 predicted proteins | sample RifCSP13_3_FD_184021 | JGI IMG/M metagenome (GOLD analysis project Ga0209431, IMG submission 184021) | Soil microbial communities from Rifle, Colorado - Rifle CSP2_sed 13_3 (SPAdes) (version 2) | ecosystem: Environmental > Terrestrial > Deep subsurface > Rock core/Sediment | place: Rifle...
ACATAGATAGCCTTATTAAGCAATTTTTCAGTCATCGATACCTCCAACTAACTCTTTTAACGACTTAATCTTATTCTTGGTCATGTATTCTATCAAATCCTCTTTGATTTTCTCATAGATTCCAAAGCCATGCCTGTACCAAGCCGAACCAATACCGACTAAGGTGGCTCCGGCCAGCATCATTTCGACTACATCATGAGCCGTTTCCACTCCGCCCATGCCGATAATCGGCAGGGTAATACTATTATAGATGTCCCAAACACACCTGACGGCTACCGGCCTGATTCCCGGGCCGGAAACGCCACCGACAATATTTCCCAACAGCGGTTTTTTCCGATTAATATCAATGACCATACCAGGCCCAACTGTGTTAATGGCAGTAATGGCATCGGCCCCTTCTGCCTCTGCTGCCTTGGCCACTTCACCGATGTTATTAACATTGGGACTAAGCTTAGCTAAAATCTTGGTGGTCTTTTTGACTGCTTGGCGCACGGCTTTGACAGCGGCCGCCGTTGATTCCACTCCCATACCCAACGGCTGGCCCAATTCGTCAGTGGTGTTGGGGCAGGACAGATTTAGCTCAATAAAATCCGGGTTAATTTTCTCCACGGCTACTGCCAAATGGACAAAATCGGAGACGTTCACGGCAAACACAGAGCAAATTACCGGAATTTTGGTGGCTTTAATAAACTCGGCCCATTCACCCACCCCTTTTTTTACCCCCGGATTTCTTAGCCCGACTGAATTTAAAATGCCGTGGTCATATTTAACTACCCGGGGCATGGGGTTACCCAGACGCGGCTCCATGGTCATGGATTTGGTCGTCACTCCACCCAAACCGTATTTTTCCGCCTGGTAATGGGCGGCTACTTCCTGCAAAATCCCCGAAGGCATGACTAAGGGATTGTCAAATGCAACGCCTAAAAACTTCACCCCCAGACTCATAAGTCCACTTTACCGTAAAGTGTCCAACCGGTAAATGGCGACCAGCGGCACTTAGTTTTCAAATCCGCTTCACGCAAGCGATAGGGTTTGTCCGGATCAAAACTGATGGTAGTTTTTTGCGCCGGGATCTTAAAAATCTTTCGGGGCCTATCATAAAGCCACTTTTTCACTTCACTCAAAGAACACTTTTTCTGTTTAACCCCCAAAAGCATGAGGCCTAATGTTGTTTCCAACCCCGGCACACCAAAAGCTGGTTTTGAACCTCGTTTTTCCTCTTTAGTGTGAGGAGCGTGATCGCTTTCAACTATATCGATAGTGCCATCTTTTAATCCCTGCCACAAAGACTTTTGATCAGCAGCCAAGCCCAGTGGTGGCTTCATGATTTCGCCTTTGGGCAGATACAAATGATGGGGGGTCACACCGGCAGTGATTGCTAACCCGGCTTTTTTAGCCATCTTAACCAGCTCCACTTCCACTGCCTGGCTGATGTGGCAAACGTGTAAACGCTGGTTATAGGCAGCCGCCAGTCCGATCGTAGCCGCCAGCTGTAACCCTTCGGCGTGGACTAAAATCGGCTTGCCTTTGGGCCAAGATTTAAAAACATTAGTGAGTAAATTGATGTCCTCAATCAGCATCTCACCGGTAGTGTGATTGCAGTACAATTTTAGGCCAAACACTTTCGGGTGTTTGGCTGCGCTGACAAACTCCCTAGTATTTTTACCATTAGTGCCGAAGTGAAAACCAATGCCGCAAACCGCTTTTCTGGAAAGCCGAATTTTTTGGTTTAACCGCGCCATTGTCAACGTCGGCACCGGGTTATTGGGCATGTCGATAATAAAGCTAAAGCCTCCGGCAACGGCAGATTCAGATCCGGTCAAAAAATCTTCTTTATGAGTCGCCCCCGGCTCCCTTAAGTGGACATGAACATCAATTAAACCCGGCCAAGTAACTTTGGCCATAACTTATTTAATCTTACCGGTTAATAAGGCCAGTAGCGCCATCCGGGTATAAAGACCCATGCGCATCTCTTCAAAATAGGCAGCCCGGGGATCGTCGTCAACCTCATAAGAAATTTCCCCTACCCGGGGCAAAGGATGCATCACAATCATTTTCTTTTTCGCCAGCTTCAACCATTTGTTATTAATGTCGTACTGGCCCTTTAGGTTGTTATAAAGTTTTTGCTGAGCCGGTGTTTTAAACCACTCTTTTTGGATCCGGGTGACGTACAAAACATCAAGTTCCGGCAGAACCGAGGCCAAATCACTGGTTTCAACAATCTGGGCTCCCCTTTGTTTTAACTCTGCCACTTCGTTTCTGGGCAATTCCAAAACTTTGGGGGAAATAAAATACAATTTCGCCTTTGGGTCAACCAAAGTCAGAATCTTTGATAACGATTTGACCGTCCGGCCGTTTAATAAGTCACCCAGCATACCCACTTTTAATCCTGTCATTGTCCCTAACCGGCGGTAAATCGTGTACAAATCCAACACTGCCTGGGTGGGATGCTCCAGCTTGCCCGAGCCGCCGTTAACAATCGGCACCGAAGCAAAATGAGCCGCTTCAAAGGCTGAATTGTCCTCCGGGTGGCGCATGACAATGATGTCGCAGGCAGTAGTTTGCTCAATCGACATGATCGTATCGGGCAAACTTTCACCTTTAGTCACCGACGAATAGGCCTCCATGCCGTGGATGGCGACCACCCGCTTGCAGCCCAGCCAACGGGCGGCTGACAAAAACGAAGTAAAGGTTCTGGTTGAGGGTTGGTAAAAAAGCTCAGCCATGGTGACGTGTTTTAAAATATTGCTGTTAACTTTGGATTTGACTATTTTCTCCATTTGACCAGCCACATTAAAGACTTTGGCCACCTCAATTTTATCCGTAAACTGGCGGATAGACACCATATCTTTACCGGCAAATTTACCGTTAAAGGCTTCAACCTTAAAGCCATTAAGAGGACTGTGAATCAAAGATTTAGCAGCCATACCATTAATCCTTTCTGGGCGTGAAGCCGATTTTCGGCCTCAGCAAAAACAACCGATTGGGGTCCGTCAATAACTTGAGAAGCCACTTCCTTGCCCCGGTAAGCGGGCAGACAATGCATAAAGATAGCTTTTTTATCAGCCAGCTTCATTAAACTCGGGGTTACTTGGTATGGCGGAAAAACCTTAAGTCTTTTTGCCGCCTCAGCCTCGTCACCCATGCTGATCCACGTGTCAGTCACCACCACATTGGCTCCTTTAGCTGCTGCTTTAGGATCATTAGTTTGTTCAAATTTAGCTTGAGTCTTCTTGGCCCAAACTTTTGCTTCAGCTGCGATCTTTTTGTTCATCTCATAGCCTTTGGGTGAAACAACGGTAAAGTCACCACCCATCATCAAACTCATTAATGCCAGCGAGTGAGTCACGTTGTTGGCCCCATCACCTAAAAAGACGATTTTTAAGCCGCTAACTGTCCCCAATTTTTCTTTGATGGTCAAAAAATCTGCCAGAATTTGGCAGGGATGCTCTAAATCGGACAAGCCGTTGATGACCGGCACGCTTGAGCCGGAGGCTAACTCTTCAACTGTAGCGTGGGCAAAAGTCCGGGCCATGATTAGATCAGCCATTGAACTGGTAACGATGCCGACATCACTGGCAGATTCCCTTTTACCCATCTGAATGTCGTTAGGGCCTAAATAAATGGCATGTCCCCCGAGTTGAGTGGCACCCACCTCAAAAGAAACCCGGGTTCGTAAAGAGGGTTTTTCGTAAATCATCGCCAGAGTTTTTTGCAAAAAAATAGGCCGGTTACGGCCTTTGGTTTTTAACTCTTTTTTTAGTTTTACCGACAAATCCAATACCTCTTTAAGCTCTTTCGGGCTTAAATCTGTAATTCTTAAAAAGTGTCTGGTTTTTTTCATACCCTATAATAAGCCGAACTCTTTAGCTTCTGCAATTTGCTCATCAGACATGAGAGTAAGTCTGTCACGACCAAGAAGCTGATCGTGTACTCTTAAATGAGGATTGCTGGAATCAGTTGGCTGGTCGCCAACAGGAACTTGGACGATAAGTAGGTCTCCATCATTATCGAAAAATTTGGCAGCCTCTGGAGGTAGGTGGGAAGTATCAATTTTCCCCTTATCAACCCCTCCTCCTGGAGCACCATCAGCCTCAAAAACTATTTGTGGTTTCCCCAAATTTTCAACTCTTGACATCTGTACTCCTGTTAAAAAAACGCCCCTCAGGGCGGTTATTTTTTTGTAATTTTTTTGGTGCGAGTTGATTGAATTTTGTCATTTTGGCTTAAAAAAACCAGAGCGTTTGGCTCTGGGAGTCTAAATTAACAAACAGCTAATTATTTGTCAAGCTTTAATTTTAATTACCCCGAGTAATCTTTTGGTTACGGTTTCAATTGTTCCTACCCCTGAAACAATCTTCCAATGCTTAAATCGTTTTGCCAAAGCCCTGTAAACCTGGCGGGAGCGCTTTTGGTAATTTAAGCTTTTCTCTGCCTGGTCAGTGGTTTTTTCTCCCTTTAATCGCCGACGGCTGGCAGAAGGCAATACATCTAAAACCAACACCAAATCCTCTTTGGGTAAGCGATGAAAACCGTACTCAACTTTTATCAGCCAATCAACGAACTGTCGCTGTTTGGGCACTGGTAATTTGGCCGCCTGATGGGCAAGGCTCGCTGAAACATACCGGTCAGCCAAAACCAAATAGCCTTTTTTCAGCCAGTTAACGATCTCATCTCTTGCTTCTCTTCGATCCAGGGCGTAGGGTAAAGCCCCTAAATACGGGCTAATCCTGCTAAACTCACCGAGTTTACCCTGAAGTAACTGAAGGGCCAATTTACCGAAAAACTGGTCATAACGGGGAAAGGCAATAGTTTTAACTTTAAATCCCTTTTTAACAAAATGTTTTTTTAAGGCTTCAACTTGAGTATGTTTTCCTGAACCATCGATCCCCTCTATGACGATAAGCTTCCCTTTCATTTATATCTCCAACCCAGCGCACTTAATTTCTTTAACACCCCTTTGGTTAGTTTCTCTTTCGGACCAGTGTTTTTGGCAAAGTTAAAGTGGTCGGTGTTAATCGGCACCACCACCACATCAAGCAAGTACTTGGTCCCGGCCAGCCAGGCTTGGTTAACCCGTTTCATCACCAAAAAGTAGTCTTTGTCGACGGTTTCAAAGGGGCGCAAATTTGCTTTGGCCCGGGACAACACAACGGCGTCGCTGGCGGTTAAATAAAGCAAAGTGTCAGCTGCCGGCAACCGGCTCCAGTCAAAACTGTAAAAGTAATTAACGTAATCCTTAAAATGAGTTAAGCTCATTCTACCCATAATAAAGTTAGTCAAAGCGTAGCAAAAATCCATCTCCGGATGAACGTCCTGGATCCAGACCGACCTTCTGTCTCCCATTTTTACCTGCTCAAATTTTCTTTTGATAAACCATTTTTGGGAATTTAATAAAGCCAAAGAGGAATCAGTGTAGCTTAATTTTAAATGAGGATTGTGGCGCCAGTCTTCCAAAGAAACTGTCACCGGCAAACCGTGACGCTTAAGCTCGCGTCCTAAAACCTGAACCGCTGTGGTTTTACCTACCCTCATGGTGTCAGCGCCGACTTCGATTCTTGGCCAACGTTTGTCGTCGTACTTTAAAGGTCGCCTTAAATAAGGCAGCCTTAACTTGTTTAAGTAAGCCCGGGATTGCTGGCTCAATTTAACCGTTTTTGGCAATCTTAAGCGGTTTAACCACTGGCCGTTACCGGCAGAAGCCACATGGAGTAAGTGGTAGTGCTCGGAGCAGGCTGCGCCATAAACATCGGCAGCACCAACGACCAATTGGCCGGATTTTTTCATTTTGGCAAAAGTGTAACGAGCCGGATTTAAGCAAACGCCGTTTTCGTAACGGTAGTCACAGCGGGCCCGGCCTTCAATCACTTCGTCGGCAATCCGGGCCAGCTTCATCGTCGGCCCGAACTCTTTTCTGTCCGAATCCCACATCAGACCGGCAGCACAAACGTCAATTCCCTGGTTTAAAATCCTCTGGACAATCCTAATCAATTCATCATTAAAAAAGTTAGTTTCGTCGATTAAAACCCGGTCAATTTTTTTGCCCCGGATAAGACGTGATAACTCATTTGGTTTGGTTTGATCGATTAAAATCGCTGTGATTTCGTCGCCATTGTGGTTTCTTAAAACCTCTTTTGTGGTGTAACGGTTATCAATGACTGGCTTAAAAGCTAAACTCTTGCCTTTTTTGTGAAACTGTTCAATAAGCCAGGTGGTTTTGTCCGACCACATCGGGCCGTGTCTGACTGTGAGTTTTCCCCGCCGCATCAGATAAGACTATAACTTCCAGCTGGCCCACTTGCAAGTTGGATAGTTGGCACAGCCATAAAACTGTTTGCCCCGGCGGCTTCTTTTCACTACCACCTGGCCGCCATCCTCCGGGCAAAGCTTGCCTTCGACAATTTGTTTGTAGGTAGCGGTGTATTTGCACTCGGGGAATCTCGAACAGCTTAAAAACTTGCCAAATCGGCCGGTTCTGATGACCACTTCTCCTTCATTACAGGTGGGGCATTTTTCTCCTGTCTTTTCAACCGGCACTTTGACTCTTTCGGCTGTAGCAATCACATCTTTAACCTTGCCCTCAAACGGGCCGAAAAAGTTGGTCAGTAATTTCAAGTAAGTGGTGTCACCGCGGGCAATCGCATCCAAATCAAGTTCCATCCCGGCAGTAAAGTCATAGTCCATGATCTGGGGGAAATATTTAAGTAAAAACTCGGTTACGGCTTGTCCAATGGCCGTCGGGTAAAGCTGACGGTCTTTTTTTTCGACATAATTGCGGTCCTGGATGGTGGATAAAATCGGAGCATAGGTTGACGGCCGACCGATCCCTTTTTGCTCTAAAACTTTAATTAAACTGGCTTCGTTGAAGCGGGCCGGCGGGCTGGTAAATTTCTGCTCAGGAATCACTTGACCAAGCTGCCAAATCTCATCTTCATGGACTTCGGGCAATGGTTCAAGTAAATGCAATAATTTCTGGTTTGCCTGGTAAAAGCCCCAAAACTTTATCTTTTCGCCTTCAGCGATAAGTTTATTAACCGGATCAGTATTGGTAGTCACCACCACTTTGGTTTTAGTCACCAGCGCCGGGTTCATTTGGCTCATCACTAACCGTTCCCAAATTAAGCGATAAAGCTTGTTGCCGGATTGACCATCCTCGACACTCTCACGGGTGACATCGGTGGGCCTAATTGCTTCATGGGCACCCTGAGAATGCTTGCTTTTGCTGGAATAATAACGGGCTTTTTGAGGTAAATATTCCGGCCCGAACTTAGTTTTAATATAGTTACGGGTGGCTGTTACTGCCGATTCTGCCAGGTTTAAACTGTCGGTCCGATGATAGGTAATTAAGCCTTTTTCGTAAAGCTGCTGGGCCTCACGCATGGTTTTTTTGGCGCTCCAGCCTAAGCGGTTAGCCGCCACCCGCTGCATGGTAGAAGTCATCAAAGGCGGCCAGGGATTGCGTTTGCTCTCGGTAATTTTAACTTCAGCTACTTGGTATTTTGATCCCTGAAGTTGTTTAATCAGTTCTTCAACATTGATCCCCTTGCCCGGCTTTAACCAAACAATTAATTCCCGGCCGTCTTTCGTTAGCTTCACCTGAATTTCCCAATATTCAACCGGCGTGAAGGCGGCAATCTCGGCTTCTTTTTCAACGACCAAACGCACGGCCACGCTTTGAACCCGGCCGGCCGACAACCCCCGTCTCACTTTGCGCCACAAAACCGGTGACAGCTGGTAGCCGACTAAACGATCCAGCACCCGTCTGGCCGCCTGAGCATCTACCCGCTTTAAATCAATTTCACCGGGATGGTTTAAGGCCTCAAGAATCGCTGATTTAGTAATTTCATGAAAGACAATCCGCTTAAAAGGGGCTTTGACCTTTAACACTTCCTTGATGTGGAAAGCAATCGCCTCACCTTCCCGATCTGAGTCAGTCGCCAGAATTATCTCCGTGGCCTTTTTGGCTTCAGCCTTTAATTTTTTGACCACCGCCCCTTTGCCTTTAACCAAAACATAATCCGGGACAAAATCGTGCTCGACATCTACCCCCAGTTTACTCGGCGGCAAATCCCGTACATGCCCCATAGAGGCTTCAATCTGAAACTTATCTCCCAAAAATCCTGACAAGGTTTTGGCCTTGGTGGGCGATTCGACAATCACTAACTTCATGGTCTTAATTCTTCCAGAATATCATCAACTGTCAACACCAACTTGGCGCCCTGCTGAATTAGCTCAGCCGGACCGATGGCGGTGGGCGAATCAATCGGCCCGGGAACGGCAAAGACTTCGCGGCCAAAATCGGCCGCGTACGACGCCGTAATTTTAGTCCCCGATTTACTTTTACCTTCAATCACCAAAGTACCGGCAGTTAAACCAGCCATCAGCCTATCCCGGGCTTTAAAGTTATTTACTTTAATCGCCGTTTTTAAGGGGTATTCGCTTAAAAGCAAACCGCCTTTTTCGAGAATTTCTTCGGCCAATACCCGGTTCTCCGGCGGGTAAATCTTGTCCAATCCATGAGCTAAAACAGCAATGGTTTTACCGCCATGGTTAAGACAGGTTTGCTGGGCCCAAGCGTCAACTCCGCGGGCCAAACCGGAAACAATTACCAGGTTATTGGCCACTAAATCCCTAACTAAAAATGCAGTCACTGTCCGGCCGTAAGAACTCATCGCCCTGCTGCCGACCACGGTAATTGCCGGCTGATTTAGCAGCTTTAAATCGCCTTCGGCATAAAGTTTTTGGGGCGGCTTATCAATTTTTGCCAGTAATTTTGGGTAAACTTTATCGCTTATAGAAATTATAGTCATGGTTGCCTCGAAAACCAGTAGGTTAATAAATCTTTAGCCACTGGAGAAGCTTTCTCCGAACCCTCACCGGCTGCTTCTAAAAGCACCGTTACCGAAATCTGAGGCTCATCAAACGGCGCCATGACTGTAAACCAAGCGTGGGTTTTATCATCCGGGTCGCCAAACTCGGCCGTACCGGTTTTGCCGGCCACACTGATGGTTTTGCCGTTAACGGCAAAGTTAAAAAAGGGGTAAGCCGTTCCCCCGGTTTCAGTTACCTGCTTTAAACCTTCCTTAACCAGGCTTAGATTTTTATCATCAATGTTTAGCTTTAAACAATCCGGCGGCGTGTCTTTAATTAAATGCGGCCGGCACCAAACGCCATCAGCCGCTACCACGTTGACCATTTGGTTGACCTGCAAAGGCGTCATTAAAATATTCCCCTGGCCAATAGCGGAAATATACGTATCCCCCAAAAACCAGCGTTCTTTAAAGTAATTTAACTTCCACTCCTCATCGGGCATCAGGCCCGCCCCCTCTCCTGCCAAATCAATACCGGTAATCTTGCCGACGCCAAAATATTTTGCCCAATCCGACAAATGCTTGATCCCCAATCTTTCTCCCAACTGGTAAAAGAAAATATCGTTACTTCTGGCTATTGCCCGGACTAAATTTAACATTCCTTCTTTACGGCCGTATTGGTCAAAATACCAGTTACCGTAGCGGAAAGCACCCACCCTTAACTCCCCGGTGTCTTCAATTAAAGTATCGGCATTAATTTTGTCCTCCTGCAAGGCAGCTGTGGCAGTGACAATCTTAAAAACTGAACCTGGAGGGTAAGAACCACCAATCGCCCGATCAAATAAAGGCAGATCCGGGTGATTAAGTGATAAGGCCACTTTGCCGGGGTCAAAAGCCGGGCTGGAAACCAAAGCCAAAATCTCCCCGGTTTGAGGGATGGAGGCAATTAAGGCCCCTTTTTGGTTTTTTAGTAACTCGTAAGCCTTCCTTTGTAAGCCCAAATCTAAAGTGGTGGTAATGTTTTCACCGGCAACAGGCGTTGTCCGGCCAATTTCACGCAAAGTTTCCCCGCTGGCAGAATTTTCGGCAATCACCGCGCCGGCATCGCCCCGCAGCTTATCATCGTAAAAGCTTTCCAAACCCAGCTGGCCGATGGTTTCACCAAACCAGTAATCGCAGTCAGAGCTTTGGCGGCAAGTGATCCATTGCTCCTGACTGACAGTAGCCACATAACCCAAAACGTGGGCTGCCGCCGGCCCTAAAACATATTCTCTGCCTGAAGGAGCGTTTCTGGCTAAAACTTCACCATGGCGATCATAAATTACTCCCCGATCGGCCGGCTGAATCGTTAACTTAACCCGATTTTCGTCAGCTAAAGTGCGATAGTAACTGCCGTCAACCACTTGCAATAAAATCAATCGTCCTAAAAAGAGGGCGACTATAATTAAAACCAATAACTCTAATGCTTTAACTTGACGGTGCTTGACTTTTGGGGCAACCATTTTTTAACCAGCCCAATTATTAAACCGATAAGCAGCAGCATTAAACTGGTTTGACCTAAGCGTGAACCTTCAATTAAGTCCACCATTAGTCCCAAGAAAAAAAGTATCAACCACCACATCAGTTTATGATATCATTAATTGATTATGAGCTTGAAAATTCTTTGGCGTTCAACCGTATTTGTAGTGACACTGCTGCTAATTTATTTAGCCTTTCCTATCTTGATTGTGCCCTCTTCGCTTCCGGCAATCCAGCAAATTATTATTGAGGGGTTAAAGCCTGAAACGGAATTAACCTACGCGCCTGATTATTTCGGCGTCAATGAAGGAGTGCCAATTCAGCAAGTAACTCTGCCTATCCCCCTGACCTTGTCAGAACGTTTTGAAGAATTAAAAAACCTGCACCGAAAGGGGATGGATTTAATTCTTAATCGCTGACAATATAGGCATTAACTACTGCCGTCGGATCAATCACCCAGCTAAGCTTGGCCCTCTGGTAAACAGCCGCTTGTTGGTTCACCACTTCGCCCACCCGCCCCAAAACTAAGCCAGGCAGAAAGCCATCACCTCCGGCAGTCAAAATTAAATCCCCATCAGTTAAACGACTGGCTTGAACTACCTGCTCCAACCAGGCGGTTTGGCCATCACCGGTCACTATCCCAGTGGCTCCAGTTGCGGTGACCGCCTTAACAGATAAATCCGGGCTGAACAATAGTTTCACCGTTGATTGGCTTCGGGAAACTCCCACCACCCGGCCTAAAACGACGCCATTATTAATCTCTTTCTTCTGGTAAGCGATCACGGTTTGGCCGATTTTTACTCCGCTTGATTCACCCACGGCCAAGCTGATCGTGTCGGCTGACAGCTTAACCACGGGAGAAGGCAAAAACTGCCAACCGGGCGATAAAGGCGCTCCCAATAAATCTTTTAAGCGGGCATTTTCCTGCTGCAAGTTTGAAACCGTGGCTTCTAAAACGGCTCTCTCGCCAGCGCCTTGGTCAACCAAAGTTGTAACCTTGGCTTGATAAAATCGCTGTCTGACCCAGTTAACACCCGGCAGAACAAGATGAAGATTAAATAACCACAATAAACCGCTGACCGCAAACAGTCCTAACCATAGCTTCATTTAAGGCCCCGTTTGACCCTGACTGCTTCGAGAAGTTGGTCATTGGCAAGAAGCTGGGCCAAACCTTTAACCACACAAAGTTCCGGTTCATCGGCTACCCAAACCGGCATTTTAGTAGCCTCGCTAATCACTTTATCGATACCGAAAAGTTTGGAGCCGCCGCCGCACATACCAATACCATGAGCCAGAATATCCGCCACCAACTCCGGAGGTGTTTCTTCTAAAGTATCAGACACTGCCGAAACGATTTCTGATACCACCGGGGATAAAGTCTCCCGGATCTCTTCACTTTTTAACTTTAAAGACTTGGGTAAACCTTTTTCCATGTTCCGGCCCCGAACCACGTGGCTTTTTTCCTTGTCAAAAGGCAAGGCACTACCGATGGCAATCTTGACTTCCTCGGCGGTCGTTTCACCCAGAAGCAAACCATGTTTTAAGCGGGCAAACTTAATGATTGCCTGGTCCATCTCGTCGCCGGCCACTCTTAATGACCGGTTTAAAACAATCCCCGATAAAGAAATCACCGCAATTTCTGTTGTCCCCCCACCGATGTCAACGATTAAATTGCCTTCAGGCTTGTCAACCGCTATCCCCGCTCCTAAAGCCGCCGCCATCGGCTCTTCTACCAGCAGGGCAAGTCTTGCTCCGGCGGAAAGGGCCGCATCCTGAACCGCCCGCTTTTCTACTTCAGTCACCCCGGCAGGAATACCGACAATTACTTTGGGGCGGGCTAATTTTGGCAGTAAACCAACATGCTGATGGATAGCCAAAAAATAGTGTTTCAGCATGGCCGTAGTCGCGTCAAAGTCAGCGATAACACCGTCAGCCAAAGGTCTGATCACTTCGATTTCAACCGGGTTTTTGCCGACCATTTTTTTGGCTTCGCTGCCGACAGCCAGCAAGTCTTTGGACTTTCTCCTTCGAGCTACCACGCTGGGCTCTCTGACAATGATTCCTTTACCCTTAACTAAAATTATAATGTTGGCAGTGCCCAAATCTACCGCCAAGTCGAAACCTACCAGACCAAATATGTTTGCAAGCATAAACAGTGTCAATTCTAACATGTTATACTTTCACTCATGAATCCGGATGCTTTGATTCGCCGCGTGATCGAATATTGTTTCTACTGTCTGTTTATCATCGTCCCTCTGATTCTGACCCCCTATAACTACGAATTGTTCGAGTTTAACAAAATGCTGACAGTTTACTTTTTCGCTATTGTTATTGGCGCTGCCTGGATTTGCCGAATGGTTGTTAATCGGCGCTTAATTTTTGTCCGGACCCCGTTTGATATCCCCCTTTTATTGTTTCTTTTCTCCCAAGTAATCTCTACTGTTATCTCCATTGACCCCCACACCTCACTCTGGGGCTATTACTCCCGCTTCCACGGCGGTTTGCTGTCAACGATTGCCTACCTGACTCTTTACTATGCCTACGCTGCCAACATGGCCGGAAAAACTAAAAACGTAATTACTGTTGTTTTAACCACTGCCGCCCTGGTTTCCCTTTACGGCGTCTTGGAGCGTTTGGGAATTGATAAAAAACTCTGGGTTCAGGATGTCCAAAACCGGATCTTTTCAACCATCGGCCAACCCAACTGGCTGGCGGCCTATTTGCTCACCTTAATCCCTTTGTTTTTAGCTCAAAAATCCCGGCTCTTAAAATTAATGGTCTTGCTGCCGCTTTCGGCTATCTGGTTTACCCGGAGCCGCTCGGGCCTTATGGCCGCCGCTTTAGTAATAGTCATCTATTTTTTCTTACTCGCGGTAAGAAAGTATTCCTTAAAATTACTGCTGGTACCTTTAATTTTGCTTTTGGCCTTAGGCATTTTTCGCCGGCAATATCTAGCTGAATTTTTTAACCCCACCGCCATCCGTCAGGACATTGCCACTGAAAATCTTACCAGAAAAGCCGGCTCATCTTCAATTTTAATCCGCCGGGTAGTCTGGAGCGGAGCCCTAGAGATTTTCAAAGCCTATCCTGTCTTCGGTTCAGGTGTAGAAACATTTGCTTATTCTTACTACAACTATCGCCCGGTAACGCATAATTTGCTGTCTGAGTGGGATTATTTGTATAACAAAGCTCACAACGAATTTTTAAACATGTTATCGACCACCGGTGCCATCGGCTTGATCACTTATTCGTCAATTATTATTTGGTTTAGTGTTTGGGCCTTGAAAAATATCGCC
>Ga0209431_10002968_pt1 | contig 13623 bp, 18 predicted proteins | sample RifCSP13_3_FD_184021 | JGI IMG/M metagenome (GOLD analysis project Ga0209431, IMG submission 184021) | Soil microbial communities from Rifle, Colorado - Rifle CSP2_sed 13_3 (SPAdes) (version 2) | ecosystem: Environmental > Terrestrial > Deep subsurface > Rock core/Sediment | place: Rifle...
CGATTGTCGCGGACGGCTAGGTGTTCGGGGAGATCGATGTGGACTCGGACCGGGTGGACGCGTTCCGACCCGAAGACGAGAAGTTCCTCAACGTGGTGGCGGACGACCTCGCGCGGTATCTCAAGTCCCGAGGATAGGGTTCCCTCGCCTCGGGAAGCGCTGAAACCGTTCCGTCCTATTCCCGAACGACCTCGCCGATTGCCATCCGGCGAAGGACCTTCGTGATGCGGACCTTGACCTGGTCGCCCACCTTCGTCCCCGCGACGAACACGACGAAGTTCTCGATGCGAGCGAGCCCGTCGCCTTCGCGCCCCATATCCTCAATCTTCACGTCGTACACCTTGCCTTCCTCAACCGGGGCGGCACGAAACCCGCCGCCACCAAACGCCGACATAAGCCACCTTCTTCTCTACCCGTAAGGGTAGGGCTGTCGAATCAGGAAGTCGCTATAAAAACCTATGGAGCACGGATTCCTCGGGCGCTCAGGCCTTCTTTGGCACACCAGTGTCGTAATCGTACCCGGGCCGGACCATCCGGAGGGACAGGATGAGGAGGACGATGCCGACGAGCAGGACGACGAGGCCCAAGCCTGCGACGAGGCGATTCACCCAACCGAACTCTTCGTAGGCGAGGCCCCCGATGGGGATCTGCAGCGCGTCGTGGAGCCAGCTGCCGAGCGAGAGTCCGGGGCCGCCCGCGAGGACGAGGAGGATGCCGCCGAAGAACAAAAGCTTCTCGACCCGCGAAGGCTTCGCTTCCTCCTCGGGGGCCGGCTCGGCCTGGAGGAGCTCTTCAGAGAAGATCTCGCCGCACCGCGGGCACTCCTTCGCCTCGGCCTCGACCTGCGCGCCGCAGCTGGGGCACTCGGCGACCTGTTCCATCTCGGCGGCGATCGCCACCACGAACCTTCCGATGGCACGCCTCCCCTCTTAACTCTTTCTTCCTCAGTATCGGGAAAGACCCCCGGAGACCCGCGGAATCGCGCGCGCAACTCGCGGGCGAATCCTTTTATCTTGGGGGCTCGCGTCGTGAACGTGTGCGCCAGCAGGACCTATGGTGGCGGCTGGAGTGGCATCGCGTGCAGGCGATGCGGGGCATCGGCGGACAGGTCGAAGACCGCGGCAACGTCGTCGTCGTCCTGAACCAGAGCCTGCCGGCGAAGGGGTTCAACTTCGCGTGCAAGGTCGACGCGGGGGGCACGTCGAAGGACGCCGTCATCGAGTACGTGACCGACGCGTTCCGACGGAAGGGGCTCGTCCCCCACTTCCAGCTGTGGTCGATCACGCGGCCGGACGACTTCGGCGTCGACCTCTGGCAGCGCGGATTCAAGGAGGACGGCGAGCTCGACGTCATGGTCTGGAGGCGCGCCCCAGCAGCGGAGGCCCCGAAGGACGTTTCCGTCCGCCCGGTGCACGGGGACGGGGACATGGCAGCGGCGGTGGACCTCGTGCTCGAGGGGTTCGGCTTCCCGAGGGAGTGGAAGGACGTCATGCTCTCCTCCTTCACGGACGAGGCCGAGGACGTTTCCGGCCAGACGATGCTCGCGGAGATCGACGGGAGGACCGTGGGCGTGGCGGCGCTCCTCCGAACAGGCGACCGGATCACGGGGCTGTACAGCGTGGCGACCGCGCCGGAATTCCGGCGCCGAGGCGTCGCGACCGCCCTGACGATCCGCTGCATCGAGTCGTTCCAGAAGTCGGGGGACGAAGTGCTCACGTTGCAGGTCCAGAAGGGGAGCGACGCGCAACGCCTGTACGGTAGGCTCGGGTTCGAGACCGCCTACACGCTCAGCCTCTACTCGCTGCCCTAGCCCGGTTTCTTCACGCGGCGGGCGAGGGCCGGCGCGAGGCTCCCCGCGGGCTCGCGGGCCTCGGCAGGCATGGGGGTCCCGGCGTCGTCGCGTTTCCAGTGGTCCGAGACCCTCTTCACGGAGACGCCCGTGCCTTCGATCTCCACGACGACTCCGTTCCGGAGGTTCGCGGTCCACGCCGCCTCCGCCTCGTCCGCGGTGACCGCATAGTAGGGACGCTGGTACGCCCACCAGATCACGAGGTATTTCCGAACTATCGTGGGGCCCTTCGCCCTGGCCATCGAGCCGTCCAGCCAGGCCCGATTGAAAAGGGTTGTCCCCACTAGTCCGAGAAGCGCGCGCCGCACCGGCAGCGGACCGCGTCCGAAGCGACCTTCGCGTTGCACAGGGGGCACGCGTAGGAGATCCGCACCCCGGGTTCCTCGAAGATCGCGCCGCACACGCAATGGGTGGCGGCACGGTCGACGAGGCTGGAACAGATGGGGCACTGGAACCAGACGGCCTCCTCGGATCGCGTGAGCGCCTCGAGCTCGGTCCAGAGCGCGTCGAGGTTCACCTTCGTGGTCCGGTACTTCGGGGTTGTGGCGCGCGTTCGCGCGGGCATCGTGGAGCGCGTGCGCCTGGGCATCGCGTCGCGCGTATGCACGGGCATCTCGAGGAAGGACGTCAGGCAATCCCGGCACCTCGGGGCGCCCCCTTCGTTGTACTCTCCGCACCGCGGGCACGCCACCCAGTGCTTCGTGCCGTCAATGTGTTCGCCGACGACGGACCCTCTTGCGACGCTCATTCCCATTCCAAGTCCCCCGGGCGGGGGCGCATCTCGGACCGCGGGCATAAGAACTGGGCCCCAATTGTCTTCGATGATTCTCAAACGCGTGTCCACGGCATCGGGCGGTCGCGCCGCAAGTCACATATAGGCAGGATTCGAATCGTTCCGCGGAGGGGGTTCGCCGTCCGGATTCACGTCTTGGGGATTGTCGGGGGAATCCTCGGCTTCGTTTCGCTCGGGCTGACGTGGCTCACGGTCACGTTTGAAGGGGAGACGGCCTCCGGGACCGCCTTCCATGTGTTCGATCTCCTCAGCCTGCTCGGGCCCGCCTTCGACGCATCCCCGGGACTCGGGCTTTCGATTATCTTTCTCGTGGTCGGCGTGATCCTCGCCATCATCGGGACGATCGTCGCCTTCCTGCATCCCGTCGGCGGCGCGGCCCTCGTGGCATCAGGTCTCACAGGGCTCATCGGGGCCCTATGGTTCAGCAGCGCGTTCTCCGCGGTTCCCGGAGCTTCCGCGTCCCTCGGGATCGGCGTGATTTTCGCCTTAGCGGCGGGTGCGGTCGCCTTGGGCGGATACGGGGCTCCTGCCCTGATCCTCTGGCCACGGCCGGCCGTCGGCCTGCCGCCGCCTCCCGCGATCCCCGGGGCACTCGCCGGCGCACCTCCTCCTGCCGATCCCGTCCCATCCGAACCACCGCCACCACCGCCCATGGAGGCCGCACCTCCCTTCCCCGGTCCCGCCACGTCGGCCCCGCATGAGCCGAGTTGGGTCGTCAAGATCCAGAGGGAGATTCGCGGGGTCGAGGAGGCGATCGGCAAGGAGAGGGCTTCGCTGTCGCGCGTCGAGGGGTCATTGGCGAACGGCGACATCGACAACCCGACCTACGTCTCGCTTTCCCAGGACCACTCGGAGCGGATCGCCGCGCTCGAGCGTCACCTCGCGAAGAAGCGCCTCGAACGGGAGGCCGGCGAGAGAGCGCCCCCACCGCCCGACTGATTTCCTCGATGATTGCGGCCTCCGCGGAGCCTTTAAGTCGGAGGGGTCCTTCGAGGCCGTTCCCATGGCGAAGATCCTCGTGGCGGTGGCATGGCCCTATGCATCGGGGCCCCGCCACATCGGGCACGCGGTCTCCACGTTCATCCCCGCGGACATCTTCGCCCGGTACCATCGGATGCGCGGAAACGAGGTCCTCGTGGTCGGCGGCTCCGACATGCACGGGACGCCGGTGACCGTGCGGGCGGATGAGGAGGGCGTTTCTCCCGAAGTGGTCGCGAATCGCTTCCACGCGCTCCACACGAAGAACATCGAGCAGCTCGGCGTGCGCTATGACCTGTACTGGAACACCGCGGACCCCAACCACAAGCGGGATGTGCAGGAGATTTTCCGGACCCTGCATCGAAAGGGGTACATCGACGAGCGCGTGATGACCTCTCCGTACTGCGGGTCGGGAAACCACTTCCTCCCGGACCGCTACGTCGAGGGCGAGTGCCCGATCTGCCACTTCAAGAATGCGCGGGGCGACCAGTGCGAGAACTGCGGGCGGCTCCTCGATCCCTTCGAGTTGATCGGTCCTCGGTGCCGCATCCACGGCACGCCTCCGTCGCCTCGGGAGACGAGGCACGCGTTCTTCCGGCTGAGCGCGTTCCAAAAGAAGCTCGCGTCGTTCGTGGGTGGCAAGGAGCACTGGCGGCCCGACCTCGTCACCGGCGTCGATCGCCACGTCAACGCCTTCCACCTCCTCCGGCCTCCGGTCCTCTCCGCCGCCAAAGCGTGGCTCGCGGAAGGTCTCCTCGACCGCCCCTTCACCCGCGACCTCGACTGGGGGATTGAGGTTCCGCTGCCCGGCGACGAGTGGAAGTCGAAGCGGATTTACGTGTGGTTCGAAGCGGTCATGGGATACCTCACCGCCAGCCGAGAGTTCTGGCGGCGGAAAGGCGAGCCCGGGCGGTGGAGGGAGTGGTGGTACGACGCGGACGCGCGGCACTACTACTTCATCGGGAAGGACAACATCGTGTTCCACACGCTCATCTGGCCCGCGATCCTCATGGGCTACGACGAGACGCTCACGCTTCCTTACGACGTCCCCGCGACGCAGTACATGAATATATCCGGGGAGAAGATGAGCGCGGGCCGCGGGAAGGGCGCATGGCTCCCGGACATGCTCGAGACGTACGATCCGGATCAGATTCGCTACTACGCGACCGCCACGATGCCCGAGCTCAAGGACACGGAGTTCATGTGGGAGGACTTCGCGCAGCGGAACAACTCGGAGCTCCTGGCGGTGTACGGGAACTTCGTGCATCGAGCGCTCACGTTCGCTGCGAAGAACTTCGACGGCTGCGTGCCGGCCGCGGTCTTCCTCGACGCGACGGACAAGGCGATGGTGAGGAACATCGAGGAGCAATGGCGGAAGGTCGCGCAGAACGTGGAGTACTGCCACTTCCGCGACGGCCTTCGCGAGGCGATCCAGCTCGCGCGGTTCGGGAACCAGTACTTTGACGCGAAGGCCCCTTGGGACCTCGTTCGGACGGACAAGGAGAAGTGCGGCACCGCGCTCCACGTGTCCCTCCGGGTCGCCCGTGCGTTGGCGGTGGTCATGGCCCCGTTCCTCCCGTTCTCGTCCCAGCGCCTCTGGCACGCTCTCGGGTACGACGACGACATCCACCGCCAATCGTGGGACGCGGCTCTCGAGGACGTCCCCGAGGGGCAGGCACTGAGGGTCGGGAAACCCCTCTTCGCGAAAATCGAATTGGAGGCCAAAGCGACCGCCAACGAGTCGGACCGCCTGGATATCCGCGTCGCCAAGATTCTGGAGGTCGCGGACCATCCGAACGCGGACAAGCTGTACATCATGCAAGTCGATCTCGGAGACGAGCGGCGCCAGATCGTGGCGGGGATTCGCGAGAACTACACGAAGGACCAGCTCCACGGACGCAAGGTCGCGCTGCTCGCGAACCTGCAGGCGGCGAAGCTGAGGGGCGTGGAGTCGGATGGCATGCTCCTCGCGGGCGAGGACCGGAACGAGGTGGGCCTGGTTCTGCCGCCCGAGGATGCGGCCATCGGCGCGCAGGTCTTGGGGAAACGGGGCGCCCCACGAATCTCCTTCGAGGAATTCCGGAAGCTCAAACTGCTCGTCGACAATGGGGGGCGAGTGTTCTTCCTAGGATCCGGGACGGAACGCGTTCCGCTCGATGTCGGAGGGCAGCCGGTCCGCGTGGACAAGGGAATTCCCGACGGTGCTTCTGTCCGCTAGGCCGCGAGCGTCAACAGGTCCTCGAGGAGCCGGTAAGTGAATCCCCAGATTGCCCACGGGTGGTGGACGAACGCGGGCATCGGCCGTTCCCGTTCGCGGATCTTGATCGTCATCGTCGCGCGTGTCCGCGGGAGCTCCTGAAGCGGGATCCACTGTACGGAGGCGACCTCCGGGCCCGGCGTGGGCGCATCCGCGCGGTCCCATGCGAACACGAACGGAAGGACGAGCATCTCCAGCCGGTTCGCAGGGGGACGGGCCTCGAGGCAGCCCAGGAGTTCTTGTTCCACGAGCGAGAGCCCGACCTCCTCCTCCGTCTCGCGCCGGACCGCGGCGAGCAAAGGCTCCTCGGGGTTGCGCCGCCCGCCGGGGAACGACCAATGTCCGGACCAAGGGTCGGTGTCTCTCCTTGCCCGCTCCATGACGAGCACTTCTGGGGCTGCGCGGTTTCGAAGGACAATCGCCACGACCGCGCGCGCGTCCGCGTACCGTTCGAGCGCGATGTCCGCCGTCAGAAGTCTGCCGCGCAGTTCTGAGAACACCGATCGGACAATCCGTACCACCGCCAAAACCGTTGTGCCCGACAAGCCTTAAGTGGACTCCGTTCGTGCCCGCGGTGGTGCGCCTCGACCTCCACTCCCACTCCCGGTACTCCCCGGACTCCAGGCTCGATCCCGTCGAGATCGTGAAGGTCGCACGGTCGCGCGGGCTGGACGGAATCGCGATCACAGATCACAACGCCGTCGGAGGCGCGGCGAAGGCGCGGGAGTACGGGCGCGGAGTCGGTGTGACGGTCGTCCTCGGCACGGAGGTCTCCACCTCGGAGGGGCACGTGCTCGCGTACGGCGTGAAGGACGCGATCCCGAGGGACCTCTCGCCTCGAGAGACGGTCGAACGCATCGCGGCGCTTGGCGGCGTCCCCGTGGCCGCGCATCCGTACCGGTTCTGGTCCGGGTTGGGGGAGGAGGAGACCGTTGCAACCGCCTTCGCGGCGTACGAAGTCCGCAACGCGCGCACGCTCCGCGGAGGGAACGCGAAAGCTTCCGCGTTGGCGGCCTCGCGTGGGGTCGCGGGGATCGGCGGGAGCGACGCGCACTTTCTCGAGGAGATTGGGCGTGCGGCGACGGTTATCGAGGATGCGTCGAGCGAGGGCGAGGTGATCGAGGCGATCCGCCGAGGGGCGGTTCGCAGCGAGGGCGTTGACCGCGGCGCGACCGCCACGGTGCGCTACGTGACAAAGTGCGTCGGCCAGTGGATCTTCCGCGGGATGCGTCGCATCTGAAACGTCTTATCCGAGCGCCGAGGTGTGCCGTTCGACATGCCCGCGCGGAAGGGGAAGGAGTCCAAGCCCGCGGCCGCGGACGAGCGGGAGTGGCGGGACTGGTGGGAGCTCCGGAACGAACTCGGCAGGCGGCTTGGGAAGCGGGGCGCCACGGGCGACATCGACCCGAGCCTGTTGCGCGAGGGCCGCCCGGAACCGGAGAGACGCGCGCGAAGGCGCTAGAGGTGTTCCTCGACGCGGCGGGAGAAGCGCCCGACCTCGGTGCGGACCATCGCGAGGTCCGCCTCCCGCGAGGTGCGGAGGACGAAGATCGCCTTGGGGCCGTTGTTCACGATGAAGATGCGGGAGCCTTCGAGCTCGATGGTCACGGTGTCGAGTCGGTCGCGGAGCTCGCTCGTGGCGGTCTCCGCGGCGCCGAGGAGGATCGCGAACATCGCGACGAACGTTTCCGTGTGCGCACCCTCCGGGACGGAGCCCGCGATGTGCATGCCGCTCCGCGACACCAGGACGGCGTTGTGGACGCCCGGGATCCCCTCGATCTCCTTCAGAATCGAATCGAGCGCGGTGATGTCGGCCATCAGCGGCCTCGGAACTCGGGGGTCACGGATTTCGGGCGGACACCCGCCTTGCCCCTAATGAATCTTTTCGTGCGCGTCGTGGGGCGCCCGTTCCCTTGGGCGGCGGCCGCAGCAGTTCCGCCATCCGGACGGCGGCCACGACCGCGAGGGCCGAATTCTCCACCCGCGACTCGGCTTGCTCCCACGTCATTTCCGGCCCCGTGATGCCCAGGCCGACGGGCTTGCCGGTCTCGAGCTGCAGGCGCATGAGCGCGGGCGCGACGCTGTCCGCGAGGACCTCGTCATGGATCGTTTCCCCTGTGATGAGCACGCCGATCGCGACGACGGCGTCCACGTCCTTTCGGGCGAGCAGGGCCTTCACCGCGAGCGGGATCTCCCATGTGCCGGGCACGCGTACGACGTCGACGACCTCCGCCCCGATCTTCTCGGCGCGCGCCTTCGCGGCCTCGAGCATCTGGTCCGGGATCGGCGCGTTGAACTTACTCGCGACGAGGGCGATCCTCACGGACGTCGACCCCGAGAGGTCCTTCGTCCTCAAAACCTTGTCTCTGCCCGGTCCCGGCCATCGCCGCCAGCTCCCCGGGCTTGAACACCATGCGCCAGGCGTTCACCGCATGCTCCCGGGACCGCCGGTCGCACAGATATGCGAGCTCGCGCGCGTCCTTCGCCTCCGTCTCGTACACGAAGACGCCGAGCACGTGCGTGTTCGTCATCAGCTGCACCTGCTGAAGCGCGTGGTCCGCAACGTTCGCGCACTCCCGGTCGATCGGCGCGCCCCCGACGTAGCCGCACGCCACGACGATGTCGCACCCGTCCTCCTCGATGAGCCTCTTGCACGCGACGGGTAGGTCCTTGACCCCCGGGACGGTGACGCGCACGACCTCGAACGCGCCCGGCCGGCCCTTGAGCTCGTCGGCCACCGCGCCTCCCATGTCGAACCGGGCGAACGTCGTGTCCGCGATGCCGATCCGCTTACGAGCCTTTCCGGCGGCTTTCCTCGTCACGCTCGTACTCCTGCAGTTTCTCCCTCAGCTTCCAGTATTCGGCGACCTTCTGGATGATTTTCCGCGTCCCATCGAGGTCCCCGACGAAGTGCGGGAGTCGCACGACCTTCGTGTCTCCGAGCCCGCGGGCGCGGCACTCCTCGAGGATGCGCCCCTCGTCGTGCGCCTGGTCGAAACCGAGGGCGATCACGTCCGGGCGGATCTGCGTGAGGATCGCGTAGATGTCCCCCTCGTTCCCCAACGTCGCGCGGTCCACGGGCTTCAGCGCCGCGACCATCTCGACCCGCTGAGCCTCCGACATAATCGGACGATGCTTGAGACGCTCCGCCGTGCTGTCGCGCGCGACGACGACCACAAGCTCGTCGCCGAGCTTCTTCGCCTCGGAGAGGTACTCGATGTGCCCGGGGTGGAGCAGGTCGAACACGCCCGTCGCCATCACACGGACCATGCGCGCCACGCCTCGAGGATCTCCCGCCCCTCGAGGTACACGAGAGTTCGAGCTTCCGCATATCGTTTTGCGTCGTCCGGGCCCAAGGCGCGGCCATCGTCCCCGAGCATCTCGCAGATCGTCGCCGAGGGCGTCATCCCCGCCATCAGGAGGAGCGCCGTCACGAGCTCCGTGTGCCCCTTCCGCTCCTCGAGCAACCCCGCCGCGGGATTCAGGAGGACGACGTGGCCCGGGGCGCGGAACTCCTGGGCGAACGCGTGCATCGCCCACCCGTTCTCTCGCTGACCAGCTTCACGCGCAAGGTCCGCGAACCGGGAGATCGTGCGCGCGCGGTCCGCGTCCGTCACGCCTGTGAAGGTGTCGCGATGGCTGACCGTGATCCCGAACGCGCTGCGCCGGTCGTAGGGGAGGGACGAGGGCACGAGGTCCCGGAGGATCGGATACTCCCCGGCGGAGGCCATGAGCACGTCCGCGAGCAGGGGGAGGCCGAGCTTCTCGCGCGCGTCGGGCGGGACGGTCGTGCAGATCCAGCCACCCGCGTCCTTCCGCATCGTGCGGATCGTGTGCGGCGTCACGAATTCGCTCGCGATGGCCAAGTCCGTCTCACCCTCGCGGCCGTCGGCGTCGTACACGAGGACGAACCTCCCGGCGCGAAGCGCATCGAGCGCGAGGGAAACCGCGTCCATCGACCGTTGAACACCTTGCGGGCTCATATGAACTTTGTTGTATCTACCATAAATTCGGTCAATACTCGTCGGGGGAAACCCTTTACGAACCGCTCCGATACCCTCGCGTGCTGGGTGAAGCCGAGGTCCGGAAGGTCGACCGGAGCGGCATCGTGCGGGACCTGGCGGCGCTTCCGGACCAGTTGATCCGGGGGCTGGGGATCGGCGGCGATCTTGGACCTCTGGCGGTGGGTCGGCGCGTGACGGTCGTCGGCATGGGCGGCTCCGCGATCGCGGGCGAGGTCCTCGCCGCATGGTTGGGGGCGGAGCGTGGCCTCCCCCTAGAGGTGGTCAAGGACTCCGTCCTCCCGGCCTGGGTCGGCGACGGCGACCTCGTGGTGGCGGTCTCCTACTCGGGGAACACCCTGGAAACGCTGGCGGCGACGCGCGAGGCGGTCGTCCGAGGCTGCGACCTTGTGGGCCTCTCGTCCGGTGGGACTCTCGGCGACTTGTGCCGGGGACGCGGCTACCCGTTCGGGGCGCTGCCTGCGGGGCTCCAGCCCCGCGCGGCGTTCGGCACGTTGCTCGGCGCGTTGGCGGGTTTGCACGATGCGAACGTGCACGGCGAGGTCCGCCAGGCCGCGGAGATCGTCCGGGATCTCGGGAAGCCGCTGGGACCGTCCGTGGCCGCCGCGAGGAACCCCGCGAAGAAGCTCGCGCAGAAGCTCCGCGGGAGGACGCCGATCGTCTACGCGACCCCGACGTACGCGCCGGTCGCGCGCCGCTGGCAGACAGAGTTGAACGAGATGGCGAAGGTCCTCGCCTGGGCGTCCGTCCTCCCGGAAGCGGACCACAACGAACTCGTCGGGTGGGACGGGGACGCCGCCGCAAGGCGCTTCGCCCCCGTGTTCCTGCGCGACCCCGAGGAGGCGGAGGACCACGCTCGCATGATGGACGCCACGCGGGACCTGATCAAGAGGCGGACGAAAATCGAGGAGGTTCGCTCGAAAGGGCCCTCGCTCCTCTCGCGCATGCTGTCGACCGTGCAGCTCGGGGACTTCACGAGCGTCTACCTCGCCGTGCTCCGAAAGGTCGACCCGACGCCCGTGGCGGTGATCGGGAAGCTGAAGGACCGTCTCGCGAAGACCTGACGAAGCGGACGTCCGTCCGATCCCGTCAGAACATCGTGTTGTCGTTCGAGGCCTTCTCCGGGACGTCCTGCATCACGTCCCAGTGCTCGACGATCTTTCCGTGCTCGAGCCGGAAGATGTCCATGACCGCGGTGCCGCGCGCTCCGGGCGACGGGACGAATTGGCTGTGGACCGCCACGAGGTCGCCCTCCGCGAACACGCGTTTGAAGTCGACCCGAAGGCCTGGGATTGCGGACAGGAACCATTCGATGCCCTTGATGAATCCGTCGCGACCATCGCCCACGGACGGGTTGTGCTGGCGGTACTTCGGTCCCAGGTACTTCGTGGCGGCTTCGTCCGGCTTGCGCTGGTTGAACGCGAGGTCGTAGAAGTCTCGGACGATCCGTTTGTTCGTCTCGAGTCTGGTATTCGGGCGCCCCAGGTCCCGCCCCGCCATCGTTCCTCCTCCCCGCGCGCGCGATAGGTCTCCACCTCATGAAGGTTGTGAGGGAGGACGCCGAGGGGGAGATTCGAACTCCCGATGGCCTTGCGGCCAACTAGCTTTCCAGACTAGCGCCCTACCGAGCTAGGCGACCTCGGCACATTTCCCGGCTTTCAGGAACAGGGAGCTATATTATGTCCTTTTTCAATCAGGTTCCCGTGGGGACCCTGGGGAGGCGAATGCCAAAGAGACGATTGGCCGTTCTCGCTACGGTCGTGTCCTTCCTTTCAATCTTCGCAGGATCGATGGTTCTGGAAGAATCTCGCTGGGAATTTAGGTACGTCGAGGGCGGGGACGAGCACTCGTACTGGGATCCCGAAACATCGAACCTCTTCATCAGCGGGTATTCGTACGTCAGCCTCTTGCGAGAGGCCGGTTCGCAGTTTGTCCGCGAAGGAACGGTCTCCTTCCGCTCCCCACAAGGCGAACGACTGCACGGGGGCCCCATCGCATTCGATGGTCGATGGGTCTTCGTCGGAACTTCCGAGGGAGCTTTGGTTGCGATAGATTACCTTGACTTTCCAAGGGGGGGTTCATTCTCGAACCTTTCCTACGTGGGCCACGGAGGACCGGTCTACTTGGGTGGGATTACTACGCCAGGCGGACTCTCGATTCGGGCGATGGCCCTTTTCGAGGGCGCATTATTCGTGAGCGGGACGGTGGACTACCCTGACCCCGGGGGCGTGGTCGGCGTGGTCCTGGCACTCGACGTGGAGGATCCAGCGACGATTTCGATGGATCGATCGTCTGTCAAAGTACTTTACAGTCTGACGTTCCAGGGGGAAATCACCGACCTTGACCTTCAAGATGGGCTGCTGTACGTTCTTGAGTGGACAGGGGAGGGGGCCGTCAACGAAGGTCGAATGCACGTGGTCGACGTCTCGGTTTCGCCGCCTGTCGAAACGAAAGTGTGGAGTACACGCCCGTCCTACGCCATGGATATCGAAGGAGCAATTGTGGCGATCGTTAGCGCGTGGACGAATTCCATCTCCTTGTATGATGTGGCCGGCAATTTCGGACGGTCGCGCACCCTCCCCGGAATCCCGGTCGACATTCGGTTGGATTCGGGCCGGGCCTACGTCAGTTGGTTCCTGAACCCGTTCGACGAGCCGGGTCTCAGCATCCTCTCAACGCCGGACTTGGATTCGTCTGTGAACATGGGATTTGACCGGTTTCGCATCGACATCGGCCATGTTCAGGTCCTGACTGAGGGCATCCTCCTTGTGAGCGATCGCGGGATGGCCGTGGTCACGCTAGCATCCCGGCCCGCGGTGTTGGTCAACGGTTTTGTCCAGACGCTCGTCCTTGCCTCAGGGATCGTCACTGCATTTGCTGCCGTCTACTGGACTCCCCCGGTCGACAGGGGAACCTTTCGCGATGGTCGAGAGTCGTGAGTCGGCTGGTGGGAGGCATAGCTCACTTGGAGTCAGCGCCCTCAACCCGTCGTCGGCCCGACGGATGATCATGAAAAAGGAATTCCGCCAGGGGATGGGGGTCCGCGACCCCCAGGTTCTGGTCGTGAATCTTCACCATCGTGCTGCGGAACGCCTCCCTGTTCCTGGTCATGCGGACGGCGAAGTCGTCCGCCTTCGCCTCGCGCCGGCGGCTTAGCAGGTTGACGATCGGCCCTAACAGGGTGGACATCGCCGCCACGGCGAGACCGACGATCGGAAGGCCCGCGATGTCGTGAATTCCCACAAGTCCGAGAGGAACGACTGCGGCGCGCAGCATTCGGTCCACCGCCAAGAGCCCGACGAGGGAGACCGCTGCACCCGCAGCGGCGAGGCGGGCCATGTCGCGGTTCACGTGGTGCGCCAGCTCGTGCGCGATCACGGACTCGACCTCGTCGGGCGTGTACCGGTTCAGGAGCGTGTCGCTCAGGATGATTCGGCGTGTCCTCCCGATGCCCGCCAGCCCCCCGATCGCCCTCGTGGTCTTTGCGGACGCGACCATGCGAAAGGCCCCGACGACCTTAGCCCCTGCGCGTTCTGCGAGCGCGTTGAGCCGCGCCGCCAACACGTCGTCTGACAGCGGCTCGAACTTGTAGAACAGTGGGGCGAGCACGACGGGCCCGATCCATGTGAGGAGGAGGCCGACGAGAAGGCCGAGGATCCAGGCGTACAGCCACCACAAATCCGGCGTCGCCGCCAAAAGGAAGTACAGCACCTCGACCATGAGG
>Ga0209431_10002969_pt1 | contig 13622 bp, 13 predicted proteins | sample RifCSP13_3_FD_184021 | JGI IMG/M metagenome (GOLD analysis project Ga0209431, IMG submission 184021) | Soil microbial communities from Rifle, Colorado - Rifle CSP2_sed 13_3 (SPAdes) (version 2) | ecosystem: Environmental > Terrestrial > Deep subsurface > Rock core/Sediment | place: Rifle...
AAAGGGCAAAAAAACTAATCTTGATATGGTTTTTAAAATTTACTATAAAGAAAATTATGGCCAATTCACCAACACCCTTTTAAACCGCTTCAGCCAACTCAAACCTTTCTTTTTCAAAAAAATTTCTTGGCTAATTTTATTGCCCTTATATTTTCTCGCCACCTTAGCCTTTATTTTTGCCCTAACTTGGAAATTTGCCCGGCAACAAAAAAATTGGTTCCAAGCCCTAATTAAATTAAGTACAATTTTGGTAATTATGATTAGTGCAGCTTTTTTGGTCTATTATAATATTGAGCTCATGAACCTTAGGGTTGTTAACTTACACTAAAGTCCAGTTTTTTTTACGGCCCGAAAAAGTTGGCGGGTGGTGGAAAATTGCGAAAATATTTTTTGGTCAGAAATTTTTCTCGTTTTTTGAATCTTCTTTCTTTTCTGCCAAATTTTTGGCAAACTCGCAAAAAAGGCCGCCAAGCCGCGAAGTTTGATTTTTAATTTTCCTTTAGGAATAAAGTATAATAGGAGTATAAATTCGCTCAAAATGATTGCTGGCGAAAATATTAACAAACTCACACTTGAGTAATTTTTAAATAAGGTCGCCAATCGATTTTTTTCCAAATAAAAATACTTATAGTCGCCTTTTGAAAAATGATATTTATGATATATTATCGATTTTGGCGCAAAAATAATTTTATAGCCTAATAATCTCGTCCGCCAGCCTAAATCCACATCCTCTAAATACATAAAATAATCTTGATCGAAACCGCCTAATTTTTGCCACAACTTTCGCCTAATTGCCAAAACACAGCCAGAGGCGCTAAAGATTTCGGCATTTTTTTCAAAGCCACAATCAGGCTCAAAACAATTTCCCGCCCAAGTAAAACCCAGAAAATGGGTCAGGGAACCAGTTGAATTAATTTGATTTTTTCGATAGATTTTAATTTTTGGCTGAACAATTCCAATTTTTTTATCCTGGCAAAATGGCGCCAATAATTCTAAAAGCCAGTCCCGGCTCACTAAAGTATCCTGATTTAACAAAACCAAATAATCGCTCTGAGCAATTTTAGCCCCCAGATTATTTGCCTGAGCAAATCCGAGATTTTGGCGGTTTTCGATTAATTTAACTTTGGGAAATTTTTTCGCCACCATTTCGCCACTGCCATCCGTCGAAGCATTGTCAACCACGATAATTTCAAAATTAGTTTTTGTAAATTCAAAAATCGTTCTCAGACATACTGCTAAGTCATTTTTGGCGTTGTAACTGACAATAATGATACTTGCTCTCAACGTCTTCATTTTATAACTTACGTCTCACAATATTATTAATTAATTTTATAAACCTGCCAACCGCCGGCAGAAAAAGTTTGTTCATAAACTTTAGTAAAATCTTGGCTGAAATTTGGATCTGCTAATATTTTATCCCGGTTATTTTCATTTTTCAAAATCATTTTTAATAAGCCATGAAAATTTGGCTCATTGGTGATAAAAGTCGCCGTAGTTTTCATCACCACAAAATTGATGTTTTGCTTTTTTAATTCTTTTTTCAGCTCTTGAGAATTAACCGCCCCAATTTGGTTTTTGAGCTGAAAAGCGTCAAAATAAGGAAAATCAATATAAAATGGACAAAAAACATTAAAAACCAAAGCTTTTTGACCGGTCGGTAAATTTTGGCGGACAAAATGTTTGGAATCGTAAAATTGCCATGGATCCGGTTCTACTACCCGGGCGATAAAATCGGCTCTTTTTTCTTGGCCAAAAAAGACCGGCCAAAATAATAGTGAATTTTGTTTTTGCAAAAGAAGATTGCTATATAAAATTAAAATCAAGACAATCCAGGCTGTCCATTTTAAATAACCATTTTTAATCTCAAAGACGAACCAAGCTACTACCAACAAGCCCAAGCCTGCGGCGGCCATAAAATAGCGCGGATCGCGAACTGGAATAAAGGACCAGCCCCAGAACCAAAGCACGGTTACAATTAAGGTCGTTTTAACCAAAGCTGGCATTTTTTTCCAATAAAATAACGCCGGAATTATCAAAGCCAAAAAAGCGATTTCTTGGGTTAGAGTCCGCCAAATTAAAGCTGGCAAAGTTTTAACCGCCCCGCTCAAAAACCAATTCACCATGCTTGTCCCAGCTTCGGCATGTTCCCAATCCGGCGAAACTGATAAAATTGGATAAATCGGGTTGCCGGTTTGAATTAAAGCGGCTAACCACCAAGGCGAAGAAATAATTAAAAAAGTCCCAGCAAAAATCAAGAAATTTTTCAAACGTGGTTCTTTTTGCCACAAGATCAAGAAACTTAAAATTGACAAAGTGATCACGCCGTATATTTTTACGCCATACCAAAATCCTAAAAATACTGCCGAAATTATTAACCATTTTTTATCTTTGGATTTTTCCAGCCAGCAATAAAAAGCCAGAAAAGTCATTAAACCGAAAAAGGCCGCTGCTAAATCAACATAAGCAGTTTGCGAAGCAAAACCAACTCCTGCCAAAGAATAAAACATCAAGCTTGCCAACAAACCAATTTTAGGCTGGAAAAATCTTTTGCCAATTGCATAAATTGTCAGCGTGGCCATAATTCCAAAACTAAAATGAATTAACTTGGCAATAGTTTCAGTCTTGGTAAAAGCCATTCCCCAAACATATAATGATTCCACTAAGCGTGGAAAAGCCGAGGTTAAATTAAACCAACCCCAATTAATAAATCTAATTTGATGATTTTGCAAATATAACTTAGGCTCAGTTAAATGATACCATAAAGCATCAAAATTTTTTTCCGGGCCCAAAGCGCCCATTAAATAATAAAAAACCAAAAAAACAAAGCCAAGAGCAATAAACAAACCAAAGACATTTTTTGGCAACTTAATTTTTCGATAAGGGATCGATTTTAAAAAGGTCCAGATTTCCCCAAATGTCCAAATTAGCAAAACCGCGGTCAACCCCCAAATCACCGGTTTATATAATAGAGAAACTGAGCCAATAACAAAAATTAGAATCCCGATCAACCCTAAACCTAATCCGGTTGAAAACAACCAATTTTCCAAAAGCGATTTAAAACTAAATTTAAACCGGTTGAGAATTTTTTTGCCTACCCCAAAACTGATCAAAAAAAATAATAGGCTGAGACCTAAATTATATAAATTATAAATGATAAACATGGTGCCTGCATTATAGCTGATTATCTTGTTAAAATCAATAACATATCATAAAATACTCTAGATTCGTTTGCAGATAAATACTAAGGCATAATTCGGCTTGTCTATTTTAAAAAGGGTTGTTTCTTTCATCGTGATATTCTTCCCAAAAGTTTTCAACATTATTTTGGAAATATTTCGACGTCCGATAAGTGACATTTTCTTATCCCCGCTAATATACCGGTCGGCGAGGCGACTCAAGGACGATCTGAAAAAACCTGGTTCAATATCCTTGATAATTATTCTCACCTCATTTTGGTCACCAACCATCGTTTTTAGTTCGGAAAAAAATTCTTTTCGCGCTTTTTGGGGAATATGGTGAATTACATCGCTAATCAAGATAACATAAGGTTTGAGTTTATCTTTAATTTTAAACTCAGCCATGTAAGTTTTGGGGTACAGTTCGACTCTGGGCAAATATTCTTTCTTGACCAGATTACCGATACCTGGGCTTGGATCAATCAAGATCACTTTAATATCAGGTCTTAGCGATAACAAATAATTCAGCGGTTCGCCATCACCTCCTCCCACATCAACAATTGTTGCTTTTTGGTGGATATGAGGCGAAATTGAATACGCCACGGCATTTAAATCAACAAAAATTGATCGATAAATTCGTCCAAAGATATGGAAATATTTCCCAAATAATTTTCGTGCAATTTGTCCAATGGTTATTTTTTCTCCTTATAATATGATACGCACAATCATGTCCCAAAAAGATAGAATAGGTTCAGGGACTGCTTTTTATTATATCATGCCGTGCCCATATCAAAAATGTCGCATGGTTGATTTTTTGCGGGCGATTAAATTTAATGGCAAGCCAAGCAAAGTCATCGTTATTGCCAGGCCAGTTCGGCTAATTAATTTTTGAATGAATTTATTTTGCCAAAAATAAGAAATGATTTTGTGAATTAGTTTTTGACTATTTCGGAGCTGGTTTAATTTTAGTCTTGTTGAATCTGGAAAAAATATTTTTGGAACAAAGCCGTTTTCCCACAAAACATTATCCCATATATAATTAGGAATAAAGATGTTCATTGACACCATATAATTTTTTCTCTTTAGCGCCAAAGTTTTGCCGCCATCTTAACCAGCCACGCACCGGTTCATTAATCACCATCAGCTGGCCATTTTTTCTTAAAACCCGACTAATTTCTTGCAAATGTTGTCGCTAAATCATCAGCGTGGTGCAAAGAAGCTGAGACGATAACATAATCAAAAGAGTTATTTTTAAATGGCAAAGCTTGCATATTGCCCAAAATTCGCTCAAAGAAAATTTTTGGCAAGTATTTAAAAATTATTTCTGCTGTTTCCAAGCCTTGATATTTAACCCTCGAAATATCAAAAGCTATCACCTGCTGGCTTTTTTGGGCCAAAAGCGCCGACAACCAACAAATTCCCGCGCCTAATTCTAAAATTTGGTCGTGGGCTGTAAATTTGATTGGTCCAATCACCTGATCGTAATTTGCCGCCGTATCTTGCCAATATTTTTCCTTTTTTTAATCTTTGGCAATTTAATAAATTCAGGATCTGCGAGCCATTTTTTAGCTTTGATTACTGCAGCAATCTTTTTTAAGCCCTTTTTTTCTTTAACAATCCCCTGACTGGGTTTGATCAAAAAATCAGCAATCCCTTGATTAATATGATAACTTTTACCGCATTTTGGACAAACAATTTTTGCGATTCTAATTTCTCTTAAATCTTGTTTTTGAATTAAAACTTTTAATTTATCTAAGCCACAGGCTGGACAAATTAAGCGTTTAGCGGTTTTTAATTTCATTAATCCTCAATAATCAAGATGATTTTTGCAGGTTGGCAATTTTTTGGGCCGCCACTAAAAAACCGAGAAAAGCCCAAATATAAATTATATATAAAGTCGAAAAGAAATTAAATTGCACCAAAATGCCCATAAAACCACAAATAGCACCTAAAATAACCGCTTTAAGCCATTTATCTTTGCTGATAAAATATGCCTGAAAAGATTTAATAAATATCACCACAAGCAAACCTGCAAATGCCAAAAAACCAATTGTCCCGGTTTCAGCTAATATTTCCAGATATTGATTATTGACTATCCGCCAGGTCGGAGCCGTAGTTTTAGTTTGTTGATTATAATAAGTCCCGAAATTTCCCAGACCAAGACCAATAATTGGATGTTCCAGGAAAGCTTTACGGGCGAGCTGATAATTAGAAAGTCTTTCTTGCGAAGATGGTTCATTTGTGCTTTTAATCGGCGCTTGGCTATGGACAAAAAATTGCTTGGCGGCTGGTCCTAATAAAATTAAGACCGAGCCTGAGGTGATGGCAAAAACTGAAATAATAAAAATGAGTTTTTTAATTGACCAAAAAGATTTTAGCTTAAAGATTAAAATTAGCAAAAAACTCGCTGCCAAACCGATCGCGGCGCCTCGGCTTGAAGTGAGCAAAAAATCAGTTAACAGAATCACAAAAAAAATCGCTAAAAAATACCATTTCATTTTAATTTGATCAGACACAAACAAAACTGCGGTAATACTCAAGGAAAAGATTAAATAATTTGCAAAAAATAAAGGTTCAATAAATGTCGCCTGAATTCTGGGGAAACTTAAGACTAAATGAGTATATTCAAGGCGCAAACCAGTCCAGCTGGTAGATAGCCCATATTTATCGCCCAAATATTGGTATAAGCCAAAAAGTGAAATTACCACGATAACGCCGAAAATGATATTGAGGGCAAGTTTTAGTTTTTTGATGTTATCGATTAATTGTACAATTAAAAAATATCCCGAAATCGCCAAAAGCGTAAAACCAAAAACGAGCGCCGTTCGAGTTAAATTTTCTGCGCCAACGGCTGACACCATCAAGCTGACTAAAAAAAGCATCAGCCACCAAAAAATCTCAGGCGCTCTGAGTTTAAAAGATTTATTTCTAATGATAAAAATCAAATACGCCAAGCCCGTCGCCGCAATAATTAGTTGATTAATTTTAACCGTATAGCCGGCAATTTCCAGAGAAGGTAAACGCTCAAATGGCAGCACCGCTATCAACACTAAAACCCCCAAACTTGGTTTTTGGGCAAAAAGCAATCCCAGCATTAAAATAAAATATTCAATCACTAAAATAATCAAGGTTTGAGAACTGGAAAGTTTCAAAACTGATTGGCAAAACCAATAACTAATTAGTATTGCCGAGGTTGCTAAAACCGCAATTGTGAGATTAATAATTTGTTCTTTATTTTTAAATTTTGCCATTTGATAAATTTTCCTTAAATACCTTTTCTAACTTCCTGGTTGCTTTACCCCAACTGTATTGTTTGATGTGTTGGTAGCCAGCTTTAGAGATGTCTTTTAAGAGTGGTTCATCTTTGAGGAGTTTGAGGATGGCACGGGCTAAGGCTTTGGGATTCTTGGGAGGAACCACTAAGGCGGTTTGATTGGGAAGGGTGTAGTCTGGGATACCACCCACGCGGGTGGCGACAACGGCAGTTTGACAAGCCGCAGCTTCCATGGGCGGGAGTTGGCAACCTTCGGAATGGGAAGGAGACACAAAGATGTCGGCGTTTGAATAGATTCTTTTGAGTTGGGATTGGGGAGGGTTATGGTAGAAAGTCGCTTCATCGGGGACTTGGGAGTTTTTGGGATAAGCGGAAAGAATCATCAGTTTAAGGTCTGGATATTGTTGTTTGGCTAAGTGGTAGGCTTTGAGGCCATCTTTGAAACCTTTGATTTTAAGGGGAGAATAGACCATTAAGAGACGGCGGGGTTGATGATAGATCTTTTTGGGGTTTTTGAATTGTTTGAGATTAATACCATTGGTAATGGGACCTTCAACTCTTTCACCGGTTTTCTTTAAAATCAGTCTTTTTAACCAAGAAGCAATCACAATTTTAGTCATGGGCAGTTTGTAGGTAGCATGGACTTTGGCAGCTGGCATTGCCCAGGTTTCATAACCTTGGATGAAATAGAACTTGGCTCCACACTCCAAGGGCAGCTTCGCTACCCAAGGAGCAGTTTCTACGGCGGTGGCCACCACCACCTCGGCTGAAGGAATATATTTAGCATCCAGACTTGGAACACGTAATAATTTAGCTCTAAGAGGAAACCAATCTGCTTCAGTTTCTTTTAAAATCTCCATTTGCCAATAATATTTAAGTTGGCGTAATTTTGCCTCGATCGGCCAAACAAAATTATTCCCGGGCTTTATCTTGCCGGGATAGATAATTTTAACCTTATGTCCTCTTTTCACCAAATTATTAGCATACTCAAAAATTACCCTAACACCACCGCCAACGGTAATACCAGGGAGGATAAAATTTATTTTCATTTTTCTTGAACTTGATTATACCCGATTTTATTACAAAAAGCAACTAATTAATCGGGGCGCCATTTGGAATATAATTTAACAAACCATCATTAATGGTAAAATAACCGCCAAATACCGCCGAAAAAGAAGCGAAAGCCGAGGCTGATTGTAAATGCCTTTTAGTGCCATTATCCACAAAATAAATTTCCGGACCAGAACCTTTGATAATCCGTGTTAAATCTGGCGAAACGATATTTAAAATTGCTAAAGTTCCATTATCAAGTTGGGTAATACTATTCCAGCTAAATTGCCAGGCATTCCAAACATCGGCGGAATTGACATGTGCTCCGTAGCCTCCCAACATCGCATAAACAGGGGATCCTGATCCCTTTGCTAACATCATTAAATTTCCCCCAGCAGGAACTCGGTTTAAAACTGTGCTAGAAATTGTTTCAATACTGTTCCAATTAAAACCCCACATTTGCATCAAGGTATAATCATTAATATAATATCGTTTATTGCCAGCCACTAAATATACGGCCGCCGAAGATCCCTTTGTCAAATAACCAATTGGCGTGCCGGTCCAAATTCCGGTGGCCGCGGTATAGGAAATTGTTTCCAAATCTGACCAGGAAACCCCATAATAACTAAAAACTTTTGAAGATTTGAGATGATGTTTGGTGCCCCGATAAATCAGATAAACCTTTGCAGATCCACTAATTTTAACAAGCTTAACCAAACTGGTTGGGACATTAATCCGACCATGACCATAATAAATTGTAAAATAATTCGTCCCCATACCAGCCACTTTTTCGGCACCGTGAATCAAACGATTATAAACATCACTATAAGTTGCGCCCGGGTATTTCGCTAAAATTAAACCTGCTAAGCCGGCAACTTGAGGAGATGCAAAAGATGTCCCAGAACCAGCATCGGCATATCCTCCTCCAATATCAGTGCTATAAATTGACTGACCAGGTGCGGTCACATCAACTTCAGGACCGGAACATGAAAAGCTTGAAACAACATCTGAGCTATTTGTCGAGCCAACAGCAATTACATTTGAAAAGGCCGCTGGCCAATTAACACCCAAATTTTCACCAATAGTACAATAAGGGGTATTGCCTGAAGCTGCCACTAAAATTAAGCCGGCTGTGACAGCGTCATCAACTGAATTTTTTAGAGATTGCGAATATGAATCTCCGCCCAAACTCATATTAATCACTTTCGCACCATTATCAGCCGCATAATTAATCGCCGCAATTAAATCAGATTCAAGTCCGCTCCCAAATTCATCTAATACTTTCAAAGGCATAATTTTTGCTAACCAATCTACCCCAGCCACACCTTGACTGTTGTTGGTCGAGGCGGTGGCCATACCAGTGACGGCGGTGCCATGACCTTCATCATCAGATGGAGCTACATCAGAATTAACAAAATCCCAACCCCTCACATCATCAATATAGCCATTGGCATCATCATCAACACCTGGTATTCCGCCAACTTCAGCAGTATTAGACCAGATTTTACCCGATAAATCAGCGTGATTATAATTAGTGCCGGTATCAATTATGGCAGTGGTGGTTGCAGCAGATCCGGTTTCCAGCTCCCAACCGGAGGCGGCTCGAATTTTTGTCAAATGCCATTGATTTGAATAAAGAGGGTCGTTTGGGGTCACAAAACTCCTAATTTTCCGATTAAGATCGACTGACTTTACCCCTTTTTCTCTGGGAAAGTTCTTTATACGATTTGAAAAAAAGGTAAAACCTTCTTTTTCAAAATTAAACTGATAAATATTATGGCCAAGATTCTTTTGGCTAATGATTTCTTGTTGATGTTTATTTAAAAAAGCCGAAACCGCTTCAGAATTTTCAAAAGAAATAATATAATTATCGTCAATCAAATTTGGATTCTTGGCTGAGGCTGAATCAGGCTCAAAAAATAAAAAGGGGGCAATAAAAGCGAAGCATGTTGCCCACACGGTTAATTTATACAAAATTTTAGTTAATTTCATCTAATGTCACCTCCAGTTGGAATTGAATTAAATAAGCCACTATAAATCGTAAAATATCCGCCATAGCGAGCCGTATAATTATTAAACGCAGAAGCGGTAATTATATGACGTTTTCGGCAATTCTCCATAAAATAAATATCTGGTCCCGGACCTTTAATCATCCGCGTTAAATCAAAGGGTACCCGATTAATTTGAACCATGGTTCTGCTGTCTACATAGGTTAAATCAGACCAGCGAAACTGCCAAGCATTCCAAACATCCGCGGAACTTACGTGTGCCCCATATCCGCCCAACATGGCATAAACTTCAGGACCTGGTCCCTTGACTAACATGGAAAGGTTATTACCAGCCGCATAGGCATTTAATATTGGCGCGGAAACGGTACTGATATCGCCCCAACCAAAACCCCATAACCGCATCACGTCATAGCTTGGCACGTAATGCTTCGTACCACCAGAGACTAAATAAATTCCCGGTGAAACCGATGATTTAACCAGTCCGCCAACCGGGATTTCGGTCGGAATTTGTTTTAACAAGCTATCCGGCACTTTAATTAAATTGTTCCAACTGACGCCAAAAATACTAAAACTGGCGACCGAAGTGATATGCCGTTTATACCCGGAATCCACCACATATACTAAAGAACTTGAACCTTTGATCAGCCGAGTAATTTTTCCTTTATAGGGAATCGCCGCCATTGCTTCATCGGTAATTACCGTCGCCGTTCCTGATTTATAATTCCAAGCAGCCGCATCTCTCGACGACCCAATCAGCCAACGATAACCGGCCGCTGATAAAAACACTCGCGCATCAGTGGCAGTTTTAATTGCCACCGGCTTAAAAGGATCTGGGAAATTTGCAAACCAATTATAATAATATTTCCAGAAATTGTAATTTCCCCAATAAATATGCGGGGTATAAACATAAAGAACCTGAGTTGCACGAGAACCAGGAGACATAACCTGACCATCAATAATTGGATAACCGCCCCATTTGATATTTCTGTCATAACGGTCCCTTAACCACCAAGTTGCATAAGCAATTTGCTGGCCAGCCCCGCCATAATCAATCGCCCGTTGCCGGGAAGTGGCATAATCTAATTTAAAACCTGCCATGGCTTCGTTAAAACCATAGAAAATTGGCCAAGCTTTTCTGGTATCACTGATTTGACCTTGAGTGATTGAACTTGATTCTCTTTGCATTAAAATTATCAACACTTCTGGGTTAATGCCGTGCTGTTGGGCTTCTTGATAAATTAGGGTAGACATTTTCATGCCATACAAATTTTCTCCGGAACCATCATTATGTTGACGAACCGCCACCGTCCCCCAACGTGCGTTTCCAGCCCCGTCCCGATAAGGAAAAGGGACATTTACATATTCTGGAACCGTATAGTTAGTAAAAGCCGAGCCCTTATTCAACATAAAAGCTTGAATTTGGGCGGCGGACTTGGCATTTTTATTCGTAAAATCCGCATCCGAAATTAGCAGGTTGGGGTTAAAGGTGGCAGAAACAGTTGCTGCCGAGGCCTTTTCCGCTTTTTCAGGCATTAACCACCAATTTGCTGAAATTAAAATTGTCACTAAAATTAATAATATTTTTTTCATCGCCCCTCAGCCGCTGAAGGCTCGAGATTTAAAATATCTAAACTATTTTGTAAAGTCATGTTTCCAGGGTTATTATTAATCCCTTGCTCTAAAATGGTTTGGGCTTTTTCAGCTTGCTTTTGATCCTGATAAACACCCGCCAAGTTCAAATACGCCGTCACATTATGTTTATCAATCGAGATTAAATTTTGGTATTGTTGAATCGCCAAATCAGCCTCACCCCAATCACGATACGTATTGCCCAAACCTAAAATCGCTTGGGCATTTTTTGGTTCCTTGGTCAAAGCCTCTTCATACAAACTGGCAGCTTTGGTATAATCTTTTGCCAGATAAGCAGTTTTGGCCGCTTCAATCAAATCATTTATTGATTTAGAATTTGACGACGCCGGTTCGGTGGTGCCTTCTTTCTCCGCCACTTCACTTGACTGATTCCCTAAAACTGAATTTTCTAAATTTGTCGATGAAGTTGATTTCTTTTCATTTTTTTGTGACCAATACCAAGCGATTAACGCCACCAGCGCGATTACGGCAACAACCAAAATAGACCATAAAGTGTTTCTGTTCTTCATCAACCCCCTTTAAGGACAATTCAATGTATCAATAATTATAACATATTCAAAAATGCCGTCAAATTTCAAAAAGCCAATTTTAGCGAGTTCGGATTGGCAAAGAGAGTATTTTCCAAAGCCAATATTGAAATATTCCAAAATGTTTTTTAATAAAATAAGCTTGGCTAATATAATATAATTTTTTTCTTTTATTGTCAGTTTTGAGGCTCATCCCGCCCAAGTGAATAATTTTAGTTTGTGGTAGATACCAAACTTGAAAACCGCGTTTTTTAGCCCTTAAACACAAATCTTGATCTTCAAAATACATAAAATATTTGCAATCAAAACCTCTCAATTTCGAAAATAAATCTTTTCGAACTGCCATCGCCGCCCCGCTCACCCAATCAACCCGTGTTTGTTTTTTGGGCAAGGCTAAATTAAAAATAAATTTGTCTCGCCAGTTTAAACCGGTTCTCCATTTTAATTTTCTAGTCCAAAAATCAAAAAATTTCCCGAAAATTAAATTTTTCAAATTTAAAACATTACCGGCTGCAAATGGTTGAATCTGTTTATTGCCCAAAAGTAATTTTGGTCCCAAAACCCCAGCTTTTGGTCGCTGGTCAAAAAATTTAATGATTTCTAACAATGCCGATTTTTGCACCAAAGTATCGCTATTTAAAAAAAATAAATATTTACCGGTACTTTTTTTTGCGGCCAGATTATTGGCCCGGCCAAAACCTAAATTGCGCGAATTTTGAATCAATTTTACTTTTGGAAATTTTTCCGCCACCATTTTAGCAGATCCGTCTCGAGAAGCATTATCAATCACAACCACCTCAAATTGAGACTGCTTGTTATCAAATTTATAAATTGAATTTAGAGTTTCAAAAAGTAATTTTTGGGTGTTATAACTGACGATAATTATTGAAAGTGTAGGTTGAGTTTTCACCAGTTTCTCCTTTCGCAAACGCCCGATATCCGGCGATTATAGCTTTGATATTTTTATAATTTCCAGCCAGCAAATCCTTAATGATCATTTTTAATAATTTCCAATGGAAAAAGACTAAAAATAATATTTTTTGGTTTATATTTGCCCACTTGGCGATGACCAGCCAAATATTGCGAATATAATAATAGGATTTGATCGGATTTTGCGCCCCCGAGCTATATGAGTCATAATGCCAAACTTGGGCCGCTGGCTGATAAATAATTTCAAAACCAGCTTTTTTAGCTCTAAATGACCAATCCACATCTTCGCTATACATAAAATATTTATTCGGGATTAGCCCAATTTTTTCCAACAAGTCTCGGCTCACTAATAAACATACCCCCGAAGCAAAATCAGGTCTTGAAAAATAATTAAATTGACCCAGGTCTTCTTTCAAATTACCCCGCAAACGCGCTTCGCCGTATCGCCACACAAATTCACCACCGGTATATTGAAGAATATTTGGTCTCTGCGCATAAAAGACTTTGGGGGCGATCATTCCCGCCTCAGGAAAAATTGCGGCTGCCCGGAGCATTTCCGTTAAAAAGTTTTTCGCAAATTCGCAATCATTATTAACCACCAAAAAGTAATCAAAATCCTGTTTTTGCGCCCACTTTAAGGCTTGGTTGTTTCCTTCAGCATAACCTAAATTTTTGGGATTTTTTAAAAGAAAAATTTTAGCGCCAAACTTTTGTTTTAAATATTCAGGGCTGCCATCGGTGGAATTATTATCAGCGACAATTATTTTATAATTTGGCCAATCGTTTTCAATCAAACTTGCTACGCATTTGGTGGTCATTCTTTTTTGATTCCAATTCAAGACAATGATGGCTACTTTGATTTGAGAGTCAATCTCGGGTTCGAGTTTTGACAAAAATATCCCTTCTAACTTCCTGGTTGCTTTACCCCAACTGTATTGTTTGATGTGTTGATAGCCAGCTTTAGAGATGTCTTTTAAGAGTGGTTCATCTTTGAGGAGTTTGAGGA
>Ga0209431_10002971_pt1 | contig 13616 bp, 14 predicted proteins | sample RifCSP13_3_FD_184021 | JGI IMG/M metagenome (GOLD analysis project Ga0209431, IMG submission 184021) | Soil microbial communities from Rifle, Colorado - Rifle CSP2_sed 13_3 (SPAdes) (version 2) | ecosystem: Environmental > Terrestrial > Deep subsurface > Rock core/Sediment | place: Rifle...
ATCAGTTCAAATAATCTTTAATAATCTTGACAGTTCGTCGATAATTATTACCTTTATCAATACCTAGATAGTTAGACGCAAATTTATAACCTTTAGGCGCATATTTATTACGTATTCTTTTATCATTTATAATGAGCTTTAATTTTGACTTTATCTCACCCGATTTCAATATAGTCGCGAAAGCGTCCTTATTTTTCTTAAAGAATGTATTACCATCATAGGGATTGAAAAAAATACTTGGTTTACCTATAAGTAGCGTATCAAAACCAGCTGTAGTACTTTCAAAAATGACTATATCCGCTTCCTGCAAGCAAGAAATAAGAGTTCTGTCATTTACAAAATGTGCGTTAACCCCCATTTCATCGACTAAAGCTTTGAGATTCATGGTATTTTGATGATCATGAGTTCTTACCATGAGTTTGAGATTGTCTATATCTGCGAGCGATTCGAATAATTGTTTTTGGTAATAAGATACTAATCCTTGTTCAAAAAAGTGTATTGTTGCCAAAAAGAGAACATTCAGTTCATCACGATGAAGTTTACTTTTAGACGGTTGTATGAAACTGTGAAATGGTGACTCGCCTATTAGAATTTTGTTCTTAGGCAGATGTCTTTGAGTGTTTGTGTAGTTATTTGCCAAAAAGCACTTTTTGGAAATAGAACTCCATACTATATAATTATCGCTAACGGGAAGCGAGTAAGGAATTGGGGTAAAATCTGCACCATGCTGGAAAGATAGTGTTTTAATCTTTAATTTTTTTGCCGAATCAATAAAAGTTAAAGCTTTTGTGTCGGGATCAGTTATAGTTAGCAAGAGTTTTGGATTAATAGATCTCAGAATTTTATCAGCGAGCAACTTTTCAGTAATAATTTGACCAAGCTCCTCAGAAACATACTGCCTAATCCTATTTCTTATGTAGTCTATTATTATTTTTCTTCTTTTATATTTTGGATAATCAAATAGAATCCATTCCTTGTCTTGTATCAGTACTTTATGAACATGATTAGCTTGAGCGATTATTTGATCATCGATGAGTCTTTCTTTTTCAAGATATTGTCCAAATAATCTATCAAACTTTTTTTTATATTTATAAGTTACGCTATAAGTCAGAATTTTATAGCCTATTTTATTTTTGTTTAAGGTTCCTACAAAATTGGCTATCTGTAAAAGATGGCGAGGAGGAGCAATAATTAGCAAGTCGCAACTACCTTGAAGATGCATTTTTCTTATATATCTTGTACTTTGTATCAATTTCCCAATTCTCGATGCGAGTCCAGTTTTCATAACTCTTTCTTCGAAAAAGTTTACACGTATACTTTTCTCCTTAGCACATAAAAAAAACGCATGAGGTATTAAGTTTCCACTAATCACTGATGCGCTTTTATAATCAGAAAGAGGCGGAATGATGATTTTTTTCGGTTGGTATTTTCGAATTGCTTTTTTGGCAAAATCCAAAGACCTATCAAGCTCCATTAAGAAAAAACCCAGCCTATCATGAATAAATTTATAATTTTCATTTCTATACCAATTGTGAGTTAATTTAAAATTACTCAGAAAATAACTTACCCCCGAGGTGTATCCGTCTCTATTAATTAGAGAATATAGTGGGTTTTTCCAATAGTTAAATTTCTTTTTAAGAAAAAATTCCGCTTCTAAGCTCAATGCTATAAAAATTGCATTTTTTAAATTAAACTTTAGAAGCTGTATTGCTTCATCTTTAGAAGAACAAACGGCTAAGGTTCTACTAATCATTTGAAATTTTTTTGATAGTTTCAATAATTACAGATGAGTAAAGGGGATACAACTCTGAGTACACGTCAGATTCCGTCTTAGACTTTATGTTTTCGATTTTTTTAAATTTCTCAATTATTCTCTCGCCTTGATCTATCTCTTCACTCATCCAATGACTAGCAACAGATGCTTTTGGATTTCTGTCTAAAATCAACCTTCTTATGGGTCTTGATCCTTTGTATTTATAGAGACAGGGATGAAGGTTAATACATTTTAAGTTGCGTACAATATTTGCATCAAGTATCTTTTTACCATGACAGCAGAAAAAAAAATCAATTTTACTTCTTAATTCCTCTATGAATTTTTTTTCGTCGAGCGAGCTTTTTGATTCAAGTTTTAAATTAAAATTTTTTGCAATCTGCGCAACTTTGTCATCTTCTGCAATTACAAATAACACTTTGATCTTATGTGCAAGCAAAGTTAAAAGAGTTACAACTCCTGCCGTTTCTCCTCCATAGAACATTATTTTCATGGGATTATTTTACAATTAAGTTCCAAGAAAGGGGAGTGCCGCGTTCAATGTTAACTTTCGCAAGCTTTCCCGTTATTTTCTCATAATACTTCGGGGCTAATCCATCTCCTGGTCTGATACATCTAATGTTATATGTTGTGAAGGTTTCCCCCTTTTTAATATCGGATACAGCAAAAACTGATTGTGAGAATCGTCTGCCATTGTAAGCTTCTGCGCTGTTCGCAGGTCCATATTTAACCTTACCGATAACTTTTTTTGCAACTGAGGTTCTGAGAACATTTGTTTCTTTTTGTGCATTTTTACGAATTTGCTTGACCATAGTTTTGAATTCGTGAGGCTCGATAGAAAAAGAAGCATCTGGTCCTCCCATCGAACGTTTTAAAATCAGATGTTTTTCAACAATAGAAGCACCAAATGCGGCAGCGACAATAGGAATCTCAACACCACCATTGTTATCCGAAAAACCCGCAACAACTCTAAACCTGTTTGCAATGTCTGCGATTGTTTTGAGATTGATATCAGCAAAGTTTGGTTTTGAGGAGTATGCAGTTACACAATGCAGGACTGCTATTTGGTTTGTGCCGTTTTCTTTAAGTGTTTTAATTGCAAGTCTGATATCCGAAATACTCGAAAATCCGGCAGAAAGAATGACTGGCTTACCGGTTGAACCTACTTTCTTAAGGAGTGGAATATGGTTGGCTTCGTAAGAAGCAATTTTGTAAACAGGAGGGTCAATTTTTTTTTCTAAGAAAGCAACGGCTGTTTCGTCAAAGGGTGTTGAAAAAAGAATTAAACCTAATTCCTTTGCAAGCTTGGTAAGTTTTGGTTGCCAGTCCCATGGGGTATACGCTGTTTTATAAAGATCATAGAGTTTTTTCTTATTCCACTTGCTTGGAGTATCGAGACTATTCACAAGGAACCATTGTTTATTACTATCGATTGTTAAGGTGTCTGGGGTATAGGTTTGTAATTTGACAGCGTCGGCACCCGCCTTAGCAGCCTTGCTTATCAATTGTTGAGCTTCTGAGTAATTTTGGTGATGATTGCCAGAGATCTCTGCAACTACAAAACAAGGATGTTCTGGTCCGACTAGTCTTTTTCCGATTCTGATTTCCGGTCGATCCTTTACATGCTTGTGCATATTCCGGGGATGATAAAACTTAATCATACATTCTGATTTTTTGAATTTCATCAATCTGATTTGGATAGTGTTTTTTTAAATCGGCAATTCCCTGAGCGACAACAGTTTTTCTAGAAGTTATACTTTTTGAATTTCTAATATAAGTAAAAAGTGGTTTTGGGATGTACGAATGTTTCCAAGTTGTTGGATTCCTTAAAACAAGATCATATTCAGGAAAAAGGGTTTCTCGGAAATAACCTGTTTTTTGAAGGACATTTCTTCTGTACATCGTTCCCACTGCTACGCTTTCATAAATATTTTTGGGATGAACCCTGACGATCTTTGTGCCGGTTTTCTCAAAATAATCACTATATACGAGATTAACCCTCTGCTTATTGTCTAAAATTGATACTTCTTCTTTGAGAAGATTTTCCCCAAATTTGTCATCAGTATCTAACAAAACTACATACTGTGCTGCACAATACTTAAAGCACTCATTCGCTGCTTTTACATGTCCAATATTATTTTTAGACTTTAAAATTCGTATTTGAGGGCAGTTTTTAAATTTTGAGAGCAATCTTAATGTTTTATCGGTAGACGCATCATCAATAATAATTATTTCAAATTCTTCTTTTGGGAAGTTTTGGTGGAGTGCACTTTTTATTGCACGTTTTATGGTATGTTGGCTATTGTAAGCCCGAATAACTATAGAAACCTTCACGTTTGTCCGATCCCCTTCCCGATCAAAATATACCCGTCTCCTTTTAATTTGGGGCCAAGTCTTTCAGTAACTTGAAAGATACAATCCGCGTATTTTTCAAGTCTTGTCTTAAGTACTCCATTGTCGTTAATGTGATTCAAGATAGAATCTTTTAATCTCCATTGATGAGTTTTGTCTCTTTCCCAAACTCGTTGGTCTCTAAATCTATCTATTAAGAAGTTAAACCCGGATTCTGTTATTCCTATCCAATTCAAAAATAGTTTTAAGTATTTTGGTTTTTTCTTTTGATAAAGTTTCACTTTTTCTATGCCCTCTTCTCTAGTTAATCTTTTAAGTCTGATTTCTCTCGTTGCATGGTCAGATACTTTCCCAAAACCCCACTTTAGATATTTGATGTAATCATGAACATCAGAATAGTTAAAGCAATCAACATCGTTGTATGTATCGAATGTTCTAGTTTGTTCTGTAGTCCTGTAATCATAAATTTTAATCATATCCTCATGCTGTTTTTTTGAGTCCCATCGGATGTAATTACTAAGATAGATTCCCCTAACTCCCACTTTTTCGATTTCCTTATCATTGGGATATATAAAAGGTCTTACATCTTCAAATTTTAGATCGTTATACTTGGCAATCAAATCTTCAGCCTCGTATCCCATCAAATCGTGTTCCTTACGGTATTTTCCAGTCATTTCAACTTCATTTAAGTGAGAAAACATTCCTACTTGATCGCAGCCTTGGTGTACACCCCAAATGATGAGCGGAATTTTAAATCTTACAGCAATTTGAACAGGGAAGACGGTCTGACCGGCAATACAGTGCCAATAAATACTGCCCATCTCTTGGAGAGTTATTCTCGTAACCTTTTTGACTATTTCAGGATTTACCGTGAGTGTTAATAAATCACAGTCAAATATAGTTTTGAGGTAAGCCAAGTTTCTTATACCCAATGGGGTATTGTATTGTTTATTGTAGGTAACAAGGAGGGGGTTCAAACCGTAGAGGCGTTTTATAGTATCGACAATAAAGTATGAATCCCTTGCACCTGATACTGGAATGATACAATCATAGTTCTCTTTTGCACTATTTTTGTAACTAAAAAGAATTCTTTTTAGTTTTTTTTCTCTAAAATTCCAATTTAAACTGTCTTTTTCCTCATGGATTCGGCATCCGCTACAAACACCGTCATCGTCGAAAGATATATTTAATGGGTGATTAGCAGGATATAAACACCTGACACAGTATTTCATAATTTTAAATAGTTTCTGGAGGACAATACTTGAATCTTTGCTCAGCAAGATAACTGTCAGACATTTTGGCTATACTACCGGTATCGTCAAATTCGAAAGATTGGTAGTCTGCTTGGGTATCAATCCTCAAATCAATACCTTTTTTCTTTAAATAAGCCTTAGTTGTAATAACACTATGCTCTGTAAAATGGAAAAAATTTGCTGCCGCAGCACAGTTAGCTTTGCCAATTGTAAAAGCTTTAGAGAAGTCATCGGGATTCCCAGCACCCCCGCAAGCAACCACGGGGATATTAACGCAGTTAGTAATCTTATGCACCAAGTCCAAATCAAAACCTTTCGCAGACCCGTCACGATCAATACTATTTAAAAGAATTTCCCCTGCTCCTAACTTAGCAAGTATTTGAGCCCATTTAACTGGATCTTTTTCCACAATTTGCAATCCTAAATAAGAAATAACATGGTATTTCCCTTTGACCAGCTTGATGTCGATAGAAACGACTATACATTGATTCCCAAGTACAGCAGCAGCTTTATTGACCAATTCGGGCGATTTTAAAACTGCAGAGTTTATCGCTACTTTATCTGCTCCGAATCTAACTAGTTTTTGCATATCCGAAACTGAATTAATACCTCCACCTACCGTTAAAGGTACGAAACATTTCCTGGATATATATTTAATAGTTTCAAAATCAGGTTTTAGCCCCTTTTTTGTTGCTGAAATATCCAAATAAATTATTTCATCAATACCCCATTTGTTTAAAAATTCGACGGCGATCTCAGGTTTACCGATCGGCAGATATTTGTGAAAACCAATGCTTTGTACACAGAGGTTATCTTTTACGACAACGACACCGCCCAGCCTTTGTTTTAACATTTAAAAGATGTTGCAGTAATTAAAAAACCCTTTATAAAGTCTAAGGCCGTTGATTTGACTTTTTTCTGGATGGAATTGGACGCCAAATATGTTATTGTTGGCAATTGCGGCTGTCATCTTATAACCGTATAAAACAACGCCAGCAACGTTTTTTTTGTCGCAAATGACATGATAACTATGGTCAAAATAATAATTTGCGTCCCCAGTAACCCTCGAAAAAAGTGGGTTTTTCAAAATGACTTTAATATTATTCCAGCCTACATGAGGGATACTGTTTCCTTTTTTCGGATGCATTTTAACAACATGTCCTTTAATCCAACCTAATCCTTTAAAATTACCGTTTTCTTCCGAGTCCTCTGTCATTATTTGCATCCCTAAACAGATCCCTAAAATCGGTTTGTTCCTTCTCAAAACTTCTTGCTCCAGAACGTCGATAATTTTTAGTCTAGTTAAATTTTTCATCGCCTCTCCGAATGCGCCAACTCCCGGAAGAATGTAAGCATCTGCTTTTAAAATATCAGATATGACATTTGAGATTAAAAATTTATACCCTAAAAAATCAAGGGCATTTGCAATTGATTGGTGATTACCAAGTTTATAATCAATTATTAATATTTTTTTCATTGTAAAGGCGTTTTTAAAGCCCATTTCCCTTTACGATTTTTCTCCCAAATTTCATGATTTCTGAAACTTTCAACAACCTGCCAGAATTTTTTCTCAGAGATTTCTATATAATTACAAAACATCAATATGTATTTGCGACCGCATTTCCCATCATACTTTTCAACAAGTTCAATTGATTCTTCGCGTGTCATCCTACCGAACCTTATTTCTTCACAAACTTCGTCAGTTACCTGTCCAAAACCGTACTTTATGTGTTTAATCATTTGGTTAACAATTACAAAATCATCATCAAGGGCGTTAAAAGGAAAAATGTGTCCAGTATTCTTGGGAATATCTTCTCTTACTTCTAGTCCTCTTGCTATTGAAAAATTAGCGTTGTCAAGTTTTGAAAAATCCTTCCAGTAATAGCCCAGATATCGGATTTTTAATTTTCCCCATTCCATTTCTTCATCTGAGGAGTACCGATACCATAAAGCCTGTTCTGTGGGAACACCCTCGTCTTTTAACAGGTCATCTGGGTTACCGCCCGAAAGAGTATTCGAATACTTCATTCTGTTGGCATCTCCAGTGATTGACTTGACACCCAAGTCACCAAGTTGAATTGCAGGGTTTTCACCCAAAAATATTAAAGGTATTTGATAAGCAATAGCTACCTTAGGAGCGCTGGCATATAAAGCCATCTCTGTTGATCTTGCCCAGTTCCCGTATTTTAAAAAACTTCGGCGCATAAGTTTTTTCCAGACTTGGGGGGCAGGACCAACAATTATTGTGTCAAAACCCAATGAAATTAAATTACTAATATTATGGGTTCCCCTTGTTGTTATTTGTTCAGGTGGATAGCTGCAGCAGACCAAAAGAGAATTTAGACTTAGTTCGTCCCTAACATAAACTGCTTGTCTGGTGCTATCTTTTCCTCCACTAACACCCACAATACAGTCATATCCAGATACGTTATGCTTTCTTCCAAAGTATGCTAATTTTTGTAGTTCTAACTTTCTTTTGTCCCAGTCAATCTCTTCTCTTTTTTCTGCATACCTGCAAGCAGGACATACACCATTAGAGTTAAATTTGATGCCTGGACGAGTATCCGGCTGAACACATTTTTTGCAATATCTCATTTACCGGCTGTTTTTAAACTCACCGACTAATATTCCATATTCTAAAATATCGACAAGCTGTCCGTTTCTGAATAAAGCCTTTCGTCTTCTTCCTTCCAGGGTCATTCTTAAAGATAAAGCTAGTTTTTGCATTGAGAAATTTTTTGAAGATGTACCGCAGTAAATTCTTGAAAGTCCCAGAGTTTTAAAACCGTGCAACAATACCAAGCTGGAAGCTTCTTTTGAGTATCCCTTGTGCCAATATTTTTTTTCTCCTATTAAAATTGCAAACTCAGCACTTCTATTTATATAATCAATTTTTTGCAATGAGATATTGCCAATATGCATGTCGCCTTGTTTGGTAACGATAGCTAAGACCAATATATTTTTGTCTTTTTGACTCTTTTTTATATAATCAAGCCCTTCCTCTAAGGAATATGGGAACACATGGTGGGAGTTATACTTATTGACTTGTTCGTCATTAAGCCATGAAACATAGTTACCCTTGAGGTCTTTTTCCTCAAGAGGTCTGAGATAAATACGTTTACCCTCTAAAAAAACGTTCTTCATTTTTTTACTTTGATCTTGCTTTTTTTAAATCGCTCAAATTGTCAATGTCGACATTTTCATCTTCTTCCATCACTACAAATTGCACATTACTTTCGTCTACTAATTTATTCATATTAATAAGTACCTCGTATTTTGAAAAATATATCGCACCATTTTCTCTTAAAAGTGGATTATAATATTGTCTGTTCACTCGCTTCTCCGGATAAAGCGGGTGATATTTACCTTTTTGGTCACGTTTCCAAAATCTTCCCCAATCATAAACGGCGCTTACAACACTGCTACAATCATTTTTTTCGAAAAGGTCTAAAGCTTCTTCAACACGTTTCTTATTTAAAAATGGAGAAGTCGGATACAAAAGCACAACTATTTCGGGAATGTAATCTTCCTTCTTTTTAAGATACTTTAAACAATGCTGTAATACTGGAAGCGTTGGTGTCTCGTCATCAGCAAGCTCCTTTGGTCTCAAAAAAGGAGTTTCAGCCCCATATTTATTTGCTATATCTCTAATTTCTAAATCGTCTGTTGAAACTATAACTCGTTTTATTCGCTTGACAGATCTTGCAAGGAGAATTGGCCAACCGATTAAGTGTTTCCCATGAACCTTAAGTAAATTTTTTCTAGGGATTGATTTAGATCCACCGCGCGCAATAATTATTGCTATGATGTCACCTTTTACCATATAACGATATTATATTAAAAATATTAGTCTTGGCATTTGCGACCAGTAAGGGAGTAGTTGTTGTGTTTCCTAATTTACTATTGAAATATTTTTCAATTAGAGTTTTCAAATCAGCAACATTAGAAACAACAGTCTTTATCCCTAAACACTTTTTTATAATGTTAAAATCCCCTTTTTCTCCAGAAAAGTAAGAGATTACAGATTTTCCCATAAGATTTGCTACCAAGAGAGCAGCAGAGTTTATTCCAATAACTAATTGCGAAGAGGATAGACAATTTTCTAGGCTGCCCCCGTCAAAAGTTACCCCCAAGTTGTATTTCGAAACTATTTTTTCAAACTTGTTGCGAGATTCGCTGGGATGTGGTCTAATTATCAACTCATACGGACTTTTAATATTTGCCAACACCGACAACAATGCATTTAATACTATTACTTCGTCCACTCTAAAATGTTTAATATTCTTTTTGTGATTTATTTTACTTAGTGGCTGCGACACGAAAACAATCTTATTCCTTCTTGCTTTTCTATAAGTTTTTTTTCTGAACTGATCAAAATAAGGGTTACCTGTTATTGCAATGACTTTGGAATAGAATCCCTCTTTGAGCATTTCTTCTTTGGCAATTTTGTCCATAACGCATATTTTCGTTGGTAAAAATCGGAAATCTTTTTTTGACGTTGAAAATCTTTGCCAGTAGTTTGACCAAAAATCCAGAATGTATACCGATGGAATATTATAAAGCTTGGAAATATTTAATATTTCTTTGTCAATTGTCATGCCGAGACTTGATCCGGAAACAAAAACATCAGCCTCAAAGTCATAGACCAATGTAGTTAACTTTATCGAGTTGGTGCTATCACCGTTTTGAAAACTAATATTGTGGGAGGACAAGATCTCTTTGGAAGGTCCACTAGCAATCACCAACAATTTGTGACTTTTTTGAAGTTTTTTGATTAGGGGATAGATGCAATTTCCTGCACCTGCGTCATTCGCACTAAATATTATTCTCATAATCTGCGAGTTCGCTTATGTTTTGCAAAATCTTCTCAACGGCTTTAACGAATAAATCGATATGTTTGTTTGTTCTCGGATATTGGCAGATTTCCGTATAAGTCAACTCCTTTTTCCATAATCTTTCGCAAACGGGGCATAACCCGGCATTATATGTCGGCGAGCCAGAATAATAATTATTTTTAAATGGGAACGAAGTATTGTTGAAAACCTTTTGCTCTTGAAACATTTTTATCAAGTAAAGAGGTTTTACGTATCCCTTTGACATTGGGAAGCCCTCAGCTGTCATTGCGTCGACAAAAGTATCTCTTGAAATTCCTACAATGTTTCCGTTGAACTTTATTGGATACAGGTAGTAAACATGTTTGTTCCCATCTTCTGCATGGCAGGTCTCTAACCCGGTGTAACCACTGAGTTTTTTTGTGAGGTAGTCGGCTAGATTAATTCTGTGTTTAACTAAAAATGGTAATTTCTTAATCTGTTCCCCTGCAATCACAGCAGTTACTTCTGTCATTCTAAAGTTGCTTCCCATAATTGGTCCCAATTTGTAATTTTTCATTTGATCGACAATTACCTCTCCGTGATTTCGGTAAAGCCTTGCTCTAGCTGCATAATTTTTATTGTTTGTTACCAGAAGCCCTCCTTCACCGCTTTGAATTATTTTATGGACGTTTAAGCTGAACACGCCAATATCTCCGATTGTTCCACAAAGCTTCCCTTTGTAAGTTGCACCGAATGCCTGAGAATTATCTTCAATTATTTTTAATTTGTGTTGTTTGGCAATCTTCAATAGCTTCGAAAAATTCGCAGATCCTCCAAATAAATTGACAGCTATAATTGCTTTCGTGTTCTTAGTAATATTTTTTTTGACAGCTTTTGCATCAAGACAAAAAGTTTTATCATCAATATCGGCAAATATCGGTACCGCCCCATTTGCGATAACACATGTCGCCGTTGCAGACATGGTATAGGGTGGTACAATCACTTCGTCTCCAGGTCCAATTGATAGCGCACCGATAGCTGCTTGCAGTGCTGTGGTAGCACTGTTAAAACTTACGGTTTCTTTTACCCCTAACACTTTCGCAACGTTAGCTTCCAGCTTGTTAACTTCTTCTCCGCCGAAAAATCTTTCATCCCAATTGGCCACAAATCCCGACAGAGGTCCTTTTTTCATAACCTTAACTACAGCATTAATTTCCCGATGGCCGATGATGTGGGTGTCTGGCAATTTACCTTGTAATACAGGCTTGCCACCTAAAAGCGCAAGTTTCATTCTAATTTTATGACAAATTTGGTCGTTTTAGTCCCTCGCTAGCGATTCTGACGACTTCAAGCGCATCCAAATCAGAGAATAAAGGCTTTTTAGCATTTATATATACTTCATATAAATTCGAATAAACAGAATACAGGCCGGCAGAAATATCTAAATTAATCTCTTTCCGATTCGCATTTAAAGTATTAGTTTTGTCGCTTTGGATTTTCCAATAAATATATGCTTTGTCGTTTCTCATCGAAATAAGGCATTTTTCCATGAATAAGTCCAGAGCGAAAATATTATAGAATTTATGGTTTAGGCCATGGAGATATCCGAAACTTTTTCCAAAGCCAAGCGTCATATCAAGACTTGGATCCACTGCAGCCGAGATATTTTCTTGGAATCCCTTGGCGTAAGAGTTTTTAGGCAGTAATTTTATTAAGATTGCCAACAGATGCGTACCATTATTAAAAATACCCTTAGTATATGAGCCGCCAAACGATTGAATAGCTCCAAAATCGTTCTTTCTAACTTTCCTGATAAGCTCAAGATAGGAAGGATTAAAATTCCTGAAGTAGTTGAAAAATAGAAGTACTTTTTTTTTGTGTGCTTTATTAATTAGCTTTACTGACCCCCTGTAGCTATAAGATATTGGTTTTTCGCAGAGTATCAGCCGAATGTCTTTTTTAATTGCCAGATCACATATTTCAAGATGGGTTTTAGTGGGGGTTGAGACCACTAAAAGATCAAAGTTTTCCTTTCTTAACATTATTTTAAAATCACCATAAGTTGGTACAGTCTCCAAAGTGGTACTTTGAAAATCGTGCAAGGATTTAAAATCGCTATCACATACGCAAGATAATTCGAAATTTGGATGATTTTTGATAGTTTGGTAATGTGTTGAATAATTCATCCTTGTGGTAACGTTAGAATTTAAGGCATACTTGAATCCGATATTACCTAATCCAACAATTGCCGTTTTGATTACCTTATTCATGCAATATTTTCTTTAGAGTTCCAATAACATAAAATTGTTCATTTTGTGTTAAAGCTGGATAAAGCGGTAATGAAAGAGCACTGTTATAATAATTTTCGGAAACCGGAAACGTTTCGTTGACACCCACGAATTGGCGATAAAATGATAAATAGTGAAGTGGAATAAAATGGATCTGCACACCAATCCCTGCATTTATAAGTTTTTGATAAAGTTCCTTTCTGCTAATTTTAGTCTGGCTAGAGTCGATTCTAATTGGGAATAAGTGCCAGCCACTAATTGAATCTTTTTTCTCGATAGGCAAGATCAGTTGAGGAAATTTTGAAAGCGCTTCTTTGTATTTATTCCACTTGTTGCGTCTTTTTTTTATAAATGTTTCGGCCTTTTTCAACTGGCTTATTCCAAGAGCTGCTTGGATATCAGTCAGTCTGAAATTAAAGCCAACATTTTTAATGTCGTAAAACCACCCACCATATTTATCGTGTAATTCTCTTGACTTTATAATGCCATGATTTCTTAAAAGAGATATTTTTTCAAAATACTCTTTGTTGTTAGTCGTAAGCATTCCTCCTTCGCCCGTTGTGATCGTTTTAACCGGATGAAATGAAAATATTGTTATATCGGCGATCGATCCTATTTTCCGGTTTTTATAAATGCTTCCAAATGAATGTGCGGCATCGTCGATAAGCTTAAGTTTATGTTTGTTCGCTATTCTTTTAAGTTTTGACCACTCAGCAGGGTGACCTGCAAAATCAACTGCTATGATCGCCTTTGTATACTTGGATATTTTCTTTTCTGCCTGTTCAACGTTTATCGTCAGGGTATCCTGGTAAACGTCCACAAAAACAGGTTTTGCGTCGCAATGAATAATACAACTCGCACTTGCCGTGAATGATAGGGTAGGAACAATAACCTCATCACCACTTTTAAGTCCCAAGGCAAGACACGCAATATGCAGTCCGGCGGTTGCATTTGAGACAGCTACGGCATATTTTGCTTCTGCATAACCGGCAACATCTGTCTCGAATTCCTTAACCTTAGGTCCTTGAGTAATCCATCCAGACTGAAGAACTTTATTAACAACTCTTATATCGTCAGCGCCAATAGACTGAGTGCTATAAGGAATAAAACTTTTAGTCATTGAGGCTTCTTAACATTT
>Ga0209431_10002978_pt1 | contig 13597 bp, 14 predicted proteins | sample RifCSP13_3_FD_184021 | JGI IMG/M metagenome (GOLD analysis project Ga0209431, IMG submission 184021) | Soil microbial communities from Rifle, Colorado - Rifle CSP2_sed 13_3 (SPAdes) (version 2) | ecosystem: Environmental > Terrestrial > Deep subsurface > Rock core/Sediment | place: Rifle...
TAGATTAATAATATATAACAATAGAAGAAAGCTTTGTCAATAGGTTCTCGTGACAAACTATAGTACGTTACTAAAAAATTTATTATAGATTATCCTAAAAAAGTATAGTGTTACCCTCTTTTAACACTAAATGGGTATTATGAAACCTGAAGATACAAGACTTACTTGATCTTGCTATTGGTCTTTTTGATGTTCCTTACAGTGATTTGAGTCACTACGCCTTTTTGAATATATATTTCTATACTTCCAAAATATTTGACACTTTTTAATGCTAGTGAAATCTCATCTACCAGTGCAGGAGATATCTTTTGACTGGAGAAATTTGTTGACGCCATTGGACTAAAATTCGAGCGGGATTTTCTCTTTTTCTCCCTCAATTTCACCTATCCGAATAATTAAACTCTTATCCGAATCATTTATTGGAAAACCGACACGAGTATATTTAGTAGAAATTGCCTGAACCTCTACCGGATCGTTATGAATATCGGGAGCTAGCCATTCTTCTTCGTTACCATTGACAGATAGCCTTACATAATCCTTGGTATTTATTGTTATGGATTGCTTATAGTCGTTTGAAATCTTGAGGTTAAGAAGCAGAAAGGTTCTTCCTTTAACAGCTGTTGCGCGTTTTCCTTTTACTATTATTTCATCTCTCAACTCAACCTTTTCTACCATATACTTAACTTCGGCAATCTTTTCTCCCTTAGCGTCTTTTAAAGGAAATGTAAATTCTTTGTTTATATCAAAAGTCTTTTCTGCCCCTGCAACTTCAAATTGATTGTCGGCTCCCGTACTTCTATTTCCCAATAGTCTAACTGCAACGACAAATACTACAACTAAAACAGCAATCACAATTAAAGGTTTAATATATTTTTTAATTGGAAATCTTGGCTTTCGTTCTTGGAATCCACCGCTTACTGATTCAACTGATTGTCGACGTTTTTCCCTCATGGCTCGTATGCGACCGAAAATTGTAAAGAAATATCTTTTTAGGTTTGCGAATAAAGAGGTAACTCGCACCACCCCCCGGTTAGCCAGTTGGACAACTTTAGGAAGAAAACTTGGTATAGGAAGAGAAATCTGTAGTGAAATATTTTTAACAGCCATAATTCAAAATTAGTGTTTATTAAAAGAAAGTATTGATCAGGAAATATTTCTCTCATTGGAGCAGAACAAACAGTGAAAGTATGTTAACTGAGACCATTGGAGTTGTCAATAAGATATTAAAAGCAGATACTTTTATTTAACAAACACCCCTAGATGTTAAGAGAGACTTGTATCGTAGTATTTACTTCGGCAGTTTTCTTCTCAATTTCCACTCTTATCTCTTCACCATCTTTTGCACCAACCAATTTATTTAAAACATTATCGTTTGTCTTAGTCACAACAAAACTTGTAACAGTCATCCCTTCACTTTTTATTTTATTTTTATACCAGTCGGTTATAACATCTACATTAGCGCTACTTTCTAAAGTCACTGAAGACTGGGAAAGAATTTTCACCTTTGATTCAGAATACAGATATTTTTCAAACTTTTGAGACTGTTGACTTGTTGTGGGAAGATTAGTAGAAGATGGTGAAGGGGATATCTGAAAATTTTCTTCAGTTGAATTTGACTTTTCGGTAGGTAAGTCAGAAGTTGGTAAGACATCAAGCTGATCATAATTTTCTTTGCCTAAAACTTTTTCCTCTGAAGAATCTTCCACTTTCTGGCTAGCAAAAATACCGATTGCTAATATACCAAGAGCAAGAACTGTAATAATTATATGCATTTCGTTTCAATTCTACACTATCGGTGCAATTGTCATTCAAGTTGGAAATTTTTTGCCAATTTTCTGATTTTTGGGTGCATCTTTGGCAACACTTTCCAAAGAAGATAAACTGTTAAGACGCTTCCAAGCGTATCAAAAATAACATCACGCATTTGTGGATCTCTTCCCGGTGTCAAAGATTGATGAAATTCATCGGAAACTCCATAAAGGATTGTGAATAATACCGAATATACTGCTGCCGTTTTTTTGGCAACCTTACTTTGTCTAAATGAGCGGTAGATCAATACGGTAAGAATTCCGTAGAATGTTATATGAAGACTTTTTTTAAAAAGAAAATCTTTCCAGTGAATTTCAGTTACCGGATTTGCAGGAAGAGAGGAGAAAGAAAAAATAAATAACGCCCAAACGAAAACAGGCGCCCAAAGATTAATAGTCTTTTTTACTTTAGTGAATTCCATTTTCTTAGACTTTATTTATTAAATTGTAACCTAGCTTTCCATTTTACGAAAATGGGGTAAAGGGCAATTCCGATTAGAAAAATCCCGGAAACAATAAAAACGACTGCTGCCAGAGGAAATTTGTTGCCATCACCTTTTTCTTCTTCTGGAGTAGGTGAAACTTTCTTGGAGGAAACCTCCTGAATCCCCAGAACATCTGCTTTGTCTTCGTCATCTAATGTATTTTGTGACAGCTCATCTTCATTTTGGGAAACACTTGTAACCGTTATCTTCTTGTAAGTTGTCGGAGTAGAACTTAAAGGCTTCGTAGGAGCAGGCGTCGGTGTACTCGTAGGTTTTGGAGTGGGAATTGGGGTAGGAGTTTTGGGAGTATTAGTGGGGGTAGTAGTTTCTGTTGGTTCCAAGGTGGGACTAGGACAAGGTTCAAGGATATTGTCCTTATTTGAAAGCAATTTAGTTTGATTAGAAAAATGGTCTATCCAATTGGTTCCTTCTACGCCATTTTGCCATAATCTCCCAACGGACCCATTAGAAGAAGGTGAACAAACACCTCCTTTGTCACCGTAAGATATTTCCTCTACGCTATTGTCTGGTTTATAAAGCCGTATAACATCACCGTCTTTATTGAGATAATTACGAGCATCTACAATTAGAAATTCACCTTTTGAAATACTTTCCACGGATGGAAAAGTTGCCATCTCTGACTCATCTCCCTCTGTAGTCAAATGGGTCAGTTTATACCCAGTTAGAGTTGTGTCTTCTAAAGCATAAATCTCTATCCAGTCATCATGGGAAGTTGAGGAACTAAACTCATTTATAACCACCTGGGCGGAAGCGATCGGGACCAAAAGCAAAAAGAAAATAATAACGAGAAGAAGTGTTTTACTCACCAAACTTATTTAACAATTTTAATAGTTAATATGCAAATATAGAGTGTCTAGGTCGGAATCGGCGTGTTTCACCCGAACATAGCGGAGTCTGCAACCACTACTACCCGAGTAACTTCCTCTATAAAGTGTTCCGTCTTTGATTGCCCGAACTTCCGAAGAAGACAAACTACTTATATCTACACCGTTATGAAAATTGTACCAAACAGTATGACTTCTTATCGCAATTGTATCTGCACCATAGCCTTGATTAAATTTTATTGTCGGATCTAGTGGCCAGTTCCAACTTCCTGATGGGTTGAAAGCATCGCCCCCTGAGTTATCTTGATGACTTATTCCTGCTTTCAGATAGTTAAATGGGTTATCCGTCACACCCCCAGGTTTTCTCACAGTAAAATGGAGATGTGTACCATTTGAATTACAGGATTGCCCTTGAATAATCGTTGCAATTCTCTGCCCGGCAGATACTTTTCCCACTTCTTCTTCCTGTCCTTTTCCGGCAATAATAGCCTGGATTGCTTCATACTCAGCTCTTGATTGAGCCAAAAGCTGTTGATATTTTTTCTCGTCATTTTTAGTTACTCTTAAAAGTTCGTTCTTTGCAGCTTTTTGAAATCCAAGTATCTTTTTATGGTCCTCCAATTCCTTTTGAAGTACCTCCTGGTCAATTTTCTCCCCCTGATAGTCTAATTGCGCTTTTTCCAAGCGGACCAATAAATCCCGATCAGCTTCCTGAATCTTTTGCATATAGTGATAACTTGAAACTGCACTTTCCAAGTCAGGAGAAAATAAAAGCATGAAGGTATCAGCATTAACCCTAGACATCTTGTATGTCTGAACAACTCTTGATGCGAACGCTTTTGTTAAAGCTTGGAGTGAAGTTTCCAGTTGGTCTATTCTCCCCCCCAGAAGTGATATTTTTTCTTCAGTTTGCTCAATTTTTAAAGAAGTAAGTCGGATCTGGGCATCATATTGGGCGATTTGATTTAATAAAGTGGAAGCCTGGGATTTTAACTTCTCAATTTCTTTTTGATACTCATCAATTTGTTTTGTTAGCTCTTCTAATTTTTGCTTCTCTACCTGAGCATCAACTTTAGAATTTATACCAAGAATAACCCCTGAAAAAAAGAGCAGCGTAAGAAAAAAGAAAATAAACAACCGAGGACTAAAAGTCCTCGGTTTTCTCGCATAAGCTCGAAGAGTTTGTTCACTTCCTTGCTTCTTCCGTGGAATGAGATCCCACGGATTTCGCAAGGTTTGAATAAGCCTTACCTTTTTCATCTACGTTTTACTCGCGACACTGCCAATGCGCTTCCTGTGAGAGCCAGAAAAAGTCCCACAAATATTTCTCCCCCAAATAGAATGGCGAATAATTTAAAAAGCTCTAAAGTATCTCGAGGTAAAACAGGGATTTCACCAAAATAAGAGATAACTGTTGGAGTTAAATAAAGTACGGCTAGGAAAGCTAACAACCACCCCACAACTACACCCATAAATGCATAGATAACCCCTTCTAAGATAATCGGACTTCGGATAAACCCCGGAGTAGCACCAATAAGATCAAGTATTTCAATTTCCCCACGCCGCGTCGTCATTCGCATTCCGATAATAACAATAAGAACCAAAAATGATGTACCCGAAAGTAAAAGCGCGAAAGCTCCTCCCCCAACTCTTATATACCAGGTAATTTTTCTTAATCTGCTAACAACATCCGATAAAGTATCTTCTCCTCCCAGGCTTGCAGTAAAGCCTATCTGATCAACAAATTCTTCCTGTTTCACACTACTTATAACTTCTTCTGCAAAGCTAAGATCAGTCAAAGAAAATTCTAAACTGGCAGGAAAAATTGACGGACTGACAAGCTCTGATAAAAGAGGATTATCTGCAGTTGCCACTTTATAAATTTCGAGGGCTTGCTCCTTTGAGATAAAACTAACCTCAGCTACCCGAGAATCTTGCTTTAATTTAGTTTGGAGATCAGCAACTTGGTCAGTTGTAGCATCATCTGAGAGAAATGCGATTACCTGGGGCCGTGTTTCGAAATACTTAAGTGTTTGACTTGACGCATAAATCAGAATCGATAAAAGTGTTATTACAAAAAAGGTTATAGATAAAACAAAAATGGCGGCCATTGCCTGAAACGGCGCTCGTCGTATATGATCTAAGGCAGTTTTAATGTGAATATTTGCCATTTTAGTTTTGAAATAGAAGTCCACATCTTATGCCGTGGTCCTTCAAGCTACATTCGCTTTCGGCGAATGAATTTTCAATGATTCAATTCATCCACGTATAAGCAAAGCTTGGCACCGCTTCGCGTTGTAAAGACGTGAACTTCTTGAATTAACTTAAAAAATATCACTTTTCTTCTTCCCTAATTTGGACCTTACTTCCTTTTGCACTGACTACTTTACCATCTTTTAGTTCAATAATTCTTTTCTTCATTTTATCAATAATTAGCTTATGGTGTGTTGCCATTATGATAGTTTTACCCTCAGCGTTTACTTTGTCAAAAAGATCCATAATTTTATCAGCCGTTTCCCAATCCAAGTTACCTGTAGGCTCATCTGCCAATATGATTTTGGGGTTTACCACAAGCGCCCTTGCCATAGAAGCCCTCTGAAGCTCCCCCCCCGATAACTGAGAAGGGAAAAGATTCGCCCGGTCGGAAAGCCCAACTAACTTTAAGACATGTTCTATCCTCGCCGGCCACTCGTTTTTGGGTAAACCGAGAACCGCTAGTGCAACCTCAACATTCTCTGCTACAGTTCTCTCCGGTATGACCTTGAAATCTTGGAAAATGACTCCGATATGTTGACGAAGTTTGGGAATTGATTTTGAAGGCAACTTTGCAATGTCTTCGCCATCCAGTAAAATTTCTCCTTGATTAGGTTTAAATTCGCGCAAAATTAACCTGAGAAGTGTTGTTTTGCCCGCCCCCGAAGGACCGCTTATGAATACGAATTCTCCTTCCCCAATTTTAAAACTTACATCAGTAAGTGCTGTTATGTCTCCGAATGTTTTAGTAACGTTTTTTACTTCCAACATATGGCAGATATTTTTGAAATAACTTCTACTTTACCAAAGTACTCATTGGCCAAGCTTTGCTTTAGACGTAATCGTCGCAAGCTATGATTACAAGATTATCAGAAGATTCTAAATAAGGCTAGATGGAAAGAAATTGTCTGAAGCAAAATAGTTACTCAAGTTCTTTAACTTTTACAACATCCATAAGCCAGCCAGCGTAAACTCCTGAAAGCGTCTCGCCCCAAACTTGAATCTTTTTACCTACATACGGCGTTAGATCAATGGTTGTCGAGGTTAAATAGACATTTTGAGAGTCTCCACCCGACCGCTCTAAATGATACGTTCCCTCTCCTTTTATTCCACCCTCAACCAAAACACCCTCAGCATCTTTTACTTTATCTGAAATTTGCTCAACGGAAATGCCTTCTTCTCCTTCTGGAAGTTTTTCTTCTTTTTCCGTCTTGGGGGTTTCTCCGATTGACCCCAAACTTTGCTTGGAAAGAAGTTTTCCGCTTAAAATCCCGCCTAAAATTACAATTAGGCAACTAACAACAATGGCAATGGTATTTTTGCCGGATTTCTTTCCCGGAAAGTCTTTCATTACTTTCGTATTCGGCACAGTTTCCTTCTGGTGGCGATCCTGTAACTTACTAATTTCTGCACCTTCCATGTTTTTCAATATACCACCAGACTTAGTCCAGTGGCAAGTGACAAGTTATTTAAGCCACATATATATCCTTACTTTCTTCTCCAACTTTTACTGTTCCACTTTCGGAAGGTTTAAATCCTGAAATCATAAAATCTCCCGCAGTTTCTTCACCCATTGGAGGAATTGCAACATTTTCTAATGCGATTGCGAAAGCCTGTGATAAAACCTCGAAACTATAGCTGTCATATCCGGGTAAGCCCAAAAGCTCTCTTGCTGTACTAATAACAAAACCTTGGACTAACTTTTCAGTAATTTTTTCTACTAAACCATCTGAATGGGCTTCCTCTAAAGACGCTGTCTCTCGCTCCCGTAAAATTTCCTCATAAGAACTGGCTATTTTATCCCAGTCATTTTTAATAAAATCAAAAATAGATCCTCTCAAGATCTCTGAACAAGGAGATATTTCACCCCTTGAAGATAAGTTGTCAATTATCCTCCCAAGGTCTTGAACCATCTGTACTCTTTTTACGTAATCATCATCTTCCTCCCCATCTTTCCGCGGAACTACAATAAGGGAATTAACGAATGGTGTGGTTAACTCATCTTTTTTAGGTGACTCATCCCCAAGTTCAGACTTTAGTCGCTCCTCACGCATCAAATCTACCCACTGGCGATAGGCCCTGTCATATACGTTTCTATCCTGATCGCTCATCTCAGTAAAACCGGGAGCTGAAGCCATTTTCATTAACTCCTCTGGTGTTCGATCTCCCGAAGGTAAGTAATAAGCAATATAGCTTGCGATAATAACTCCATCCGTGAATTCCAATACAGCATCGATTCCAAATTCTCCTCCCTGAGTTTCCCGTTGATCATCCAAAAACCAATGGCTAATTTCATGCTGCTCCCATGTCCGACTAATTCGACTCTCAGGAATTACACCAAAAGGTCCGAAAAAATCCCGCATCTCACCTTGAAGTACTCCGGCAGAGGAAAATGAAGCTGGTAACCTATCTTTAAGCTCCACCTCTAATTATATCAGACGCAGTCAAAGAGGACGAGGGAAAAACCATATACGCCTAGAGTGATGTCATAACTCTTGTATTTCCGCTTCTATAAATTCATCCAATTCACCGTCTAGGACGGCTTCGGGGTTAGCTGTTTCAACATTAGTTCGCAAATCTTTGACCATTTTGTAAGGATGGAGAACATACGAGCGAATTTGATTACCCCAGGAAGCCGGGCGATACTCACCTTTCAAGTCCTTAATCTGCGCCGCTTCTTTTGCCTGCTCCAATAGCCAGAGTTTTGAGCGAAGTAAATCCAGCGAAATTTTTCTATTCTGTTCCTGGAATCTTTGTGTTTGGGCAGTTACGGTAATTCCTGTTGGAGTATGCTTGACCCTCACCGCAGTTGAAACCTTCTGGACATTTTGGCCGCCCTGACTGCTACTTCTGAAAAACTGCCAGTCCAAATCCTCATCTCTAATTTGGATATCCGGTAAATCCAGTTCTTCAAGTTCAGGAAGGACTTCCACAAGAGCAAAAGAGGTTTGCCGAAGTTTATCGGCATTAAAAGGGGACTGGCGAACCAGCCGGTGGGTACCTGCTTCGCCTTTTAAATAGCCATAAGCGTACTGGCCTTTTACACTTACTGTCACACTTTTTATTCCGGCTTCCTCGCCCTCGGACACGTCAACTGTTTCAGTGGCCCAACCTCTTTTTTCGCAAAATCTCAAGTACATTCGGTAAAGCATGTTAGCCCAATCCATAGCCTCGGTTCCGCCTTGGCCGGCATGAATCGAGATAACCGCATTTTTAGTGTCATACGGTTTCGATAAAAAAGAGGCCAATTCAAGTTTATCCAAACGTTTTCCAAGCTCTTTGATATCTTTGTCAAAATCATTGGTAACTTCTTTGTCGGCAGCTAATGCAGTCAGAGTAGTAACCTCACCATCAACTTCCGCTAATTCATCAATTTCCTTTTTCAGAGTATCCAAGTCTTGCATTACTTTGCGTGCTTTTTCCTGATTATCCCAAAGATTCGGATCCATCGAAACCACTTCCAACCCAACAAGCTTTTTGCGTTTATCGTCAAGATTGAACGACTTTTTAAGATTACCGACCCGCTCGGCAAGTTCTTTGATTTTCTGATTTAGATCATCCATATAAATATTAAGGTTTGCAGATGAAGTTTATTAGTGCCTCCTTATCTTCCGAAGTCAAATTCTCGAAATCTCCGATCACACTTTGATAAGTCGGAGTTTCATAAGCTGCTGAGTTTGGTATCTCCTCAGTTACCCCCAAAACAGTAACTAGCCGCTCTCTTCCGATATCTAAAACTGTACTTACCGGTTTTGGCGCATTTTTCCACCCTATTACTTCTGTCAAAAGTGTCCTTCCGGAGAGAATCAGAAATCCTTCGACAATTAAAGCAAGCAAAAATCCCCAGAAAAGCATCGAAATGTTTTGTTTACCCATGCTCCAATGGACATACAAATAGCGGATCCGGGCAATGGTAAAAACAAGAAGGAAAATAAGAAGAATTATTGCTCCCGCCATCCAGTAAGTAGGTTCAACATAAATTCCTCGGATATTATAGACGCCAAAAGATTTATTCAGGAATCGAAGAATTAATTGCATTTCTTAATTTTATCATGAATTACCAACCCGAATGATACGAATAAGTGCCCGAATGACCCGAATTATTAATTCATTTGGATAATTCGGATGAAATTCTGATTAATTATGGTAGCGCGATCTCCAGAAGTTCGATTTCAAAAACAAGTGTTGAATTAGGAGGAATATCATCTCCCGCACCTTCTGAACCATAGCCCAAGTCAGGCGGAATGGTTAACTTTCTTTTACCGCCAACTTTCATTCCCGTTAACCCCTGATCCCAACCTTTTATAACCTCACCTTTGCCAACCGTAAAACTAAAAGGCTCGCCGCGATCGATTGAACTATCAAATTTAGCTCCGTCGATTAGCGTTCCTACGTAGTGAACACTGACTGAACTGCCTTCTTTAACTTCCTCGCCGTTACCGCTAACTAGATCCTCAATTGTTAACGTCTGTGGTGTATTTGTAGTCGATGACATATTTTTTGTCTGGTCCTTTCCAATATTACCCCCAAGTTTGGAAATAAGATAGATCATTGCTACAAAGAAAACAGCAATGCCAAATAGATAACCAAACACCTTAAGTATGTTCTTCCAATCAAATACTATTTTTGAGTTTTCTTCCTGCATGGCAAATACTCATTTACCCTATCAAAAATTATTTAAAAAATCTACAACTGGTTTCATTACTAACTAGGGAGTCGGGGTTGGTGTAGCAGTGCGAGTGGGTGTAACTGTCGGAGACCCAGTAGGCGGCTTAGCTGTTGGCGTAGTAGATGTTGCTGCAGGAGAAGGAGTAAGAGTTATCTTTGGTTTCGACGTCGGTGAGGCACTATAACCCTTTGGATAACCTGTAGTAATTCTAATATCATATTTGGGAAGTGACTTTTCCTTAACTTCTACGTCCTGATAAAGCTCCTCAAGTATCTTCCCGATATCTGCTTTAACACTCGCAGTTACATCTTCACCAAAAAGTACCTCAGTTGCAGTAAAGCTTTGGGGCGATGCGTTTCCAACATCAATTTGAGAATAACCAACTTTTTCCAAACTACCTTTCAAAGTGCCTGCCCCCCCTGTTATCCCGGTCCCGTTTAATACTTGAATTTTAACTGCGGCTCTGTCTATTTCTACCTTTGGGGTAGGAGTAGATTCCTCTTTAAATGGAGTGGGAGTAGACGCTTCTTCATCTTCAACTAAAGAACTCTCCTTATTTCGGCCTGAGAATAACCACCAACCTCCCAATGCTAATAAAAGAAAAATGACAATAATTACAATCGGTTTCTTGGAGAACTTTTTAGGTTCTTTTTGCTCAGGGAAGCCTACTCTCGTCCTTGAAGTTTCACTAGGTACATTTCCAGTTTGTTGTAATTCCCTATTCTCCTCTGCCATCCTTGCGGGCAGTATAATGCGACAGGTATCACAATTCAAGTCCTAGTTTTAAAAACTATGGTATAGTCTGAAGGAAATGCAAAGCTCCATAAATGCCCGCAAGATCTTGCAACTCACCCTTTTTTATTTCAGGCAGATGCGGAAAAACCTTCAGATACTCCCTAACGTGCTTTTGTATATTTTCTATGGATAGGTGCTCACTTTGTACTAGTCCTCCACCAAGCACAACCACTTCTGGTGACCAATGGACTATCGTATTTGTAAGACCAACCCCGAGCAGTTTTTCAATCTCCCTCCAGATAGATTCTTCTACTATTTGTTCAGGATTTTTATTATATCTTAGAGTAAGAGCCGATCCGGAAACACAATCTTCGAGTTCAAGGTGTTTACCTCCTGCGTCTGCCCAGAGTGATCCATCCACATCGATAACCTGATGCCCGGGTTCAAAACCATAGGACGACACATCAATTCGCTTATTCACAATTCTAGCTCCACCAATCCCGGTACCAACTGTCACAAATGCAACGATAGAAAAACCACGGCCCGCACCCATAACTGATTCTCCCAAACCTGCCAAGCTTGCATCATTTTCCAGATATATCGGGCCATGAATTATTTCCGATATTCGCTTTTTAAACGGCTTCATAACCCAATCGGACAAGTGGGGTGCAGCAATAAGCATTTCTTTATCTTTCCCCAAAACTCCCGGCAATCCGCAACAAACCCTTCTATCCTCATGTGTAGAATCAACTCTACTTATATAATCACCTATAACGGCAATAGCTTTGTCAAAAGCCTTAGGAGTAAAAATAACTTCTGTACCATGAAGGTTTACGCCATCAAATGAGTTTGCTAACCTCATTTTTGTCCCGCCAATATCAAACAGTAAATACATATTAAGTAATTGGATAACAAGCTTTACACACTCCCAATTCTTCCAACTTTTCAAGATAAAAAATTATTGTAGTTACAAACTCTGCATGACTCCAAACTAAAGGCGAGGCAGATAAATGTGCACCCGTATAAGGATCAAATTGCTCCGGTAAAGTTTTGGAGAGTGATGCACGCGCTACTACCCAGGAAATCCATTTGTGGACATTTTCCATATCCGATTCTTTTTTAGCTCCTGCTATATAATATTGGGCAAGCCACATACTGGCAACTACCCAAGGATTGCCGGGATAATTTCCTCCCTGATGATGGTAAGAATCTCCTTCGAAGCGTGCTATTCCTCCGACTTCGGTTTTTACTTCCAGTCTCTCAATAGTTTTTTCCATTGCTGTTTTAACTTTAGGGTCGTCTACCGCTAGAACCTCAAACTTATAAATACCGTAGATACTTGATATATCGATAGTTTTATCAATTAAAGCATGAGCTTCTGTTGTGTCAATTAACTTATAAAAAATGCCTTCGTCTTTATCGTACAGATACTTGAGAATTGCTCTTTTGATATCTTCTGCTACTTCAGAATATTTCTTCTCGCTCTCGTCCTTACCCAAAAGCTTTGCAAATTTTGAAGCGGCTTTAAGTGCTCCGTAGACAGAACTTGCAGTATAAGTACTTATTCCATAAACCCGCTCCCAAATATCATAACTGGCTCTCGGAAGGCCAGTCTTTTCGTCCCTGAAGGAAACCATGAATTCTGCAGATTTTTTAATCAAAGAATTGTAAACACTTTCTACAAATTCCAGATCACGGGACAATTCATAGTGTTCCCACAAAGCATAGGTTACAATCGCGGTTTCGTCTTCCTGGATGGGAAAATGTTTCACTCCGCCACTCACCCAAGGATGCCACGAAGATCCCAGTGCTTTATCCGGCCTGTATTTATGCAGAAAAAAGCCTTCCTCGGTCATCACGTCATTACAAAAGTCAAAAAAGCGGCGTGAGGCATTAAAATCTCCCGCTTTTTCCAAGGCGAGAGCTGCAAAAGCGGCATCACGGGGCCAAACATATTCGTAATAGTCACGGCCAAACTGAAGCATTTCAGAGTCCCCCGAAGCTATTATCGCCCCATTATCCGATACATGAGCCCGGATATTAAAAAGGGACTGTTTAAAAAGTTCTACAATTTCCGGCCCTAACCCATAAAAACTAAAATTTTGTACATTAACCCAGGCTTTCCAGTAATCAGTGGTTGATTCGATAATTTGACTGGGGTGTCGGCTTAAAATTTCCTCGTTGAGTTCTTTCGCTACATCTATCGACTTTGCTACACAAATCCAGTAATAAATTATCTCTTCTTCTTTTGGAGAAATCTCCAAATTTAAACCAATTACCGAATCAACACTACCATGTTCGATAGGATTGCCTGACAAATTTCCGTCTTCGGCATCTTTGTAGGTACCATCTTTTCCTTCGATGCCTAAAAGGCCTACGCTATAGTCGTCAAATCCTTCATCTTCATACAAAGTATTTATCAGAAAAACCCTTCTCCCTTTATAGTGGATAATTACTTCACCTCTCGGATCGTAGTAAGCTGTATCGCCGCCTAATTTTTGGCTAATATTAAACTGCTGGTTAAAATAGAGTTTTATTTTGCGTTTACGATCATAAAGATTTCTCACGGTAATTTCCCGCAGAAAGATGTTTTTTTCATTATAGAGCGCGTCTGTAAAATGTAATTCAAGCCCGAGACCATCATTCTTCGCACGGATATCGGAAGCCATCGTTTCCTTTTTGGCTGAAATACTAAATTCCCATGACCCATCATCTAGCCAAGAGAACCGATCTTCAACAAAAATCCCAATTTTATGCGTCAAATGTTCTGTAACATGATTTTCCAAACCTGCATAATGAAAG
>Ga0209431_10002980_pt1 | contig 13593 bp, 20 predicted proteins | sample RifCSP13_3_FD_184021 | JGI IMG/M metagenome (GOLD analysis project Ga0209431, IMG submission 184021) | Soil microbial communities from Rifle, Colorado - Rifle CSP2_sed 13_3 (SPAdes) (version 2) | ecosystem: Environmental > Terrestrial > Deep subsurface > Rock core/Sediment | place: Rifle...
AGGTCTGCTTTCAACGGAGTAGAATCTTAGCGAGTGTTCACAAGTCGCTATGACTTTTTCGTCGGGACACTTCATTAGATCTGGTGTCACTTTCTCGCATCAATTAAGTGAATATTGTTAGCCCTCAATTCAAGGCAAATCCATTCCCTTCTCTCGCAGATTTGGATGCTTGATGTGAGCCAGGAGAAGGAGAGAACGGTCTTGAAGAGCGTGTAGAACTGATTTGCGCTGAAGCGTTGACTTTGCCTTACGTGTCAAATTGCATTGATGCAATATTCATGAGTTTTACGCTTGAATTGTTCGACACACCCAAGATTCCCGTTGTGCTGGCTGAATGCTGGAGAGTCTTACGGCCTGGCGGTAGGTTGGCGGTCATAAGCATGTCGAAAGAAGGAGAAAACGGAGCGATTCTGCACGCGTTCGAATGGACGCACAAACACTTTCCAAATTTTTTAGACTGTCGACCGATCTTTGTACGGCACGCGGTACAAGCGGCCGGATTTGAAATCGAGAGTGCAGACCGAGAGACAATGTGGGTGCCGGTTGAAATCGTTCTGGGCCGAAAAGGTGCGAAACCGTCCCCGAATTAACTACCATTGCTGACCCGTTTGTAACTCGAATAAATGGCGAATAAACGGTCTGAAGCTGCAGGGAAGGAGTCCAGACGAGAGGTTAGGAGGTCGCGCGGAATGATAAACGCAACAACTTTCGCGCTCCGAATGGATCGTTTTGGATCAACGGAAAAGAGATTTGGGCGGGCTAAGTTATTGAAAGGATTGGTAGGCGCGTGGGGATTTGAACCCCAGACCCCTACCGTGTCAATTCTTTAACCGCATTGGCACGGAGTAGCATCGAGCAGCATACAAGTCTGGTCCTCACAATAACTTCACTCAATAACCGACAAGAGTGGCGCTTGGTGTCACTTTATGTCTTTCAATGCAAGTTTGGTAAGGTTATGGCACAAAGCGCGGCACAAATTGGACCGCTCTTTATAAGTCTTGATGTCGGTCGCGAAGCGTGGAATGCTCTCAAAATAAGCGATGAATCCTTTGGTCGATCCAATTCATGCTGGTCTTGCCGGTATATCCATGGAGGTATCGGAATTTGACTTGGGTGAAGGTGTCGTCCTTAAGCAAACCTTTGCGCATTTCATGGCGCCGTTTCTTATGGCCTTTGGTCCAGCGGAGGAAGGAAGACCACACCCAGCACCTTGGAGTCTGTTAGCGGCGGACTCGGATTTGATATCAATGTCGAACTCTTCATCCCGTCTTCATTCAAGAGGTCAAGATTCTTCGATCGACTTAACACTGTTTGGTGGATCACCGCTCTAATTCGTTTGAAGGGAGCCTCTCGCGCTCACGCTCCGGTGATTGCGGACCGGCCGTTTGTCGAAATCCCCAAGGATTGGAAGAATGCATCAATGCTGCCTGTCGAAGTCCTCGAACGAAGGCTGTTTCACACGTCGATCCTTGAAAAGCTTCCGATTGAAGATCTGATGTGGTTAAAAGAAACGTGGCTGAGAGGCGGCCAGTTAATGAATGAGCAACCCAGACTAAATGATGCGTTTCAAGCCCTGGATTCAGCCGGGTCATTACCCAATCCTGCTGTTTCATTGTTGGCGGTTTGGGGTGCTTTGGAGCATCTGTTCTCACCTGCAAAGCAAGAGCTTCGATTCCGTGTCTCAGCGAATATCGCGGCTTACTTAGAAACCCATGGGCAGCGCTGACTTAGTCTCCATCGAAAGTTGATGAAACTGTATGACGCTCGATCAGGCGTTGCCCATGGTGTCAAAACAGATTCTTTCGAGGCATGGTCAGAAACTTTTGCCCTTGCGAACCGAATCTTGATGAAGGTCTTAGATTCAGGCGCGGTTCCCACTAAAGAAAGTCTAGAACAACAGCTCTTTGCAGATGAGAGTTCGACCGAAGATGATTCGAGTATGGATGGCAACAGTCAAGCAATCCACTAACAACATCCCAATAAAGTTGCAACGGGACTCGTCCTTTTTAGATGCTTTTATGACAGATGAAGAACTAAAGCGCAGGCTTTCGGATACCGAGGACGGCTGGACTGAGCGCAAGCCGCCAAATGTGGATAGTGATCTTGTTCGCAAAACTCTCGTCGCCGTCGCCAATTCGGTGCCTGAAGGCGAAGAAGCAATCTTGTTCATTGGTGTAGCAGACGACGGAACGCCAATCGGTGTCGACGATCCGGACCACATGCAAAAGAAGGTTAAGAGATGGGCAGACTGGTGTTATCCGCCGATCCGCCACACCTCAAGAGCGATTGAGTCAAACGGCAAGCGCATACTCGCTGTAATTGTTCAGCCAGATCACAACAGGCCGCACTTTGCTGGTCCGGCCTATGTACGAGTCGGATCAGAGAGTCCTAAGGCGAACGAAGTTCTATTTGACGAGTTGATAGCGAGTCGGATGAGCAAGGCCAGACCGCTGCTCGACGCAATGCGAAAAGGCGAATCGGTTAGTGTCATGGTTTGGCATTTCGGCAATTTTAACGTTTTAGATTGCACTGTAATTGAAGTGACGCCGCATCTTGCTGTGTTCCAGCCACTAAGCGGGAACCCCATTTCCGGAGACTACGAACAGATCCTTTTGGGCAAAGCTGGTGATGGCAAACAACTGCGCGTCGAGATCCGACACCTTTAGGCGTTCGACAGTTCGGGAATAAATGTGCGGCTCGCTTCTGAATCAGCTTGTGCGCCTCGCGCACACCCTCCAGAACCGATTTTCGAGGTCAAGCGGAGCGAACGAGCAGACCATCAAAGCTATCGCCGGTCACGTCTCACAACGGATGCTTGATCGCTACTCTCATATCCGTCTGGAAGCAAAACGTAACGCAATCGAAGCGCTGTCACGGCCCAAAGTCGAACCAATTCGGACATCTACTGTCGATCAGAATGAAGCCACACTCAACTAAACGCATGAGAGGTATTCAAATGGAGTTTACGCCTACCGCTCTCGTCCTATTAACTGCTCTGGTTAGTGCCGGAAGCGCATTAATCGGAGTCGCAGTTAATTCGTACTTCAACCTCCGTACAACACGCCTTATAAAGGAATCTGAGGATAGGCGTCAGAATAGGCAGTTGGTTGCCACAGCTGCTCTTGAGAATTGGAAGCACACTGCTGAGTTAGCGTTCAAGACTGGTCGGCAGGGCGCTATACCACCGCTTGATGTGTTTATGCTTCACACGGCAAGAACCGCAGACGTTGTTTTCGACCCGACAACGACACCTCAGAATCTTGAGGAACGGCTTAAGCCGGTGGACGACATAACAGAGGTAGCAATGAAGAGAGCGGATCGGTTGTCGCGAGAGGCAAAAGAGGCTCTAAGCAAGCGGTAATGGCACAAACAACGACACAAAAAGCGGCCAGGATGGACCGCTTTCCTTAGAAGTCGTTGAATCTATTGGTAGGCGCGTGGGGATTTGAACCCCAGACCCCTACCGTGTCAATCCACCAAAACGTGCCGGTTAAAACGCGCAATACGTTTTTGCGGTGCAAAGTCTGATTGTCGCGGCTAGAGAAGTCAACCTACGCTGCTAAGACTGCATAGATGCCAAGCGCATTCCGGCAGATTTCCGGCAGAATTTATTTCCCGCTCTTTCGGCCCAATACCTGACTCGCTTCTCTCACGCCCCGAAGGCCTTTTCCCCGACGTCACTCAACTATTAACACAGAGCACGCAAGAAGAAAACAGCCGCCCAGAAGAAAGCCCGCTCGGAACGGATCAAGAAGATTTGGGTCAGCGGAAAAAAGCGAAGAAGTAATTGTTTACTAGTTCTGGGCAACGTTGAAATTCGATTGCTCAAGTCAAGTCGCCCCATCTAACGGCAGCCGGAGTGTTAAGTAACTTCGTCAGATTCGTCTTCATCTCCAAGCATTGGGGAACACAGCCGGGCGGAAAGTAATTGTGGAATCTGACAGTCACCGACACGAAAGGGAATAAACCCTCAACAACGAAGCGACCCTTCTCGCCAGCTTGGCAGTATCTCTGTGTGCGTAGCTGAGGAAAAGATCCCACTTGCGTCCGGTGATCGTTGTCATCAATAGCCTCCTGCTTGTAACTCATGCCCAAGGGCCGGCGGGTCGCCATACCTGATCAAACGTTTCATCCTGGGCCACAGCCTCAGAGACCGGCATGAGAAACTTGCGAAGAACCGCCGCGATTTCTGAGAGTGACTTTGCGTCGGCGTCAAGGCGCGACTTGTTGAGGAAAGCTTTCCACTGAGCGTTCTTCTGCTGGTCGTCGTAGAACTCAGGTGTCAACGCCAGCGGCGCTTCAATCGGAATCGCCGTGCCGCGAGTTTCGAATGTTGCCTTGATTGCATTGCAAAGAGTTGGGCCATCGAAGGAAAAGCTCAAGCTCAAACTCCACAGGTCGAAGAAATCTTTCATGCGGCTGTTGAGAATTCCAAGCTTCACCGTCGCCTCGAACTTTTCAGCAACCACACTCTCGCGTGTGTAACTCTTGAGATGCGGCGCAGGAAAATCGAGCAGCGTAGGGAAATCGATCTCCTCTGGTCCAGGCACTACACGATCACCGAAGCCAACATCTATTTGCAAAGGAATGCGTGCTTGGCCCAGTAAGGCGATCAGACGTAACCTGACGCCTTCGTACTCTTCTTCGTCCTTAATCCGCTCTCCGTGAACAGAGCTTGGCTGAAATATGAGGCCGTCTGGCTCAGCTTCTATTTCGCACAGGTCACGAATAACCTTTTCCATGAGCCCGATGTCCGGCGCACCGTGTCCCAGTAAGTCCAAGTCACGAGTTGGTCTGTGAGGCGCGCCGGTCCAATACGAAAAGAGAAGCGCTCCCTTCAAAATGAAATCGTCTCGGTGCTGGGAAATACTCAGTCGATAAAGTAGCCGCTCTCGCGCATAACGGGAAAGCAACTCCTGGAAGTCTTCCTTCTGCGCTCGTGCAAGGTTTGCCAGGCGTTCACGCACGGACGCGGCAAGATTCGTCTTCGCTTTCTTCGTCACACCAACGACTCCAGATATGGACGCATAACGCGACCAACGCGGCATACTTTCGCGTAATACCAAAGCTGATCCGTAGTCGCACGTTTCTTGCGCCAGCAATCGCGGAGAGCTTCAATCGCTACATCAAGGCCGATCTTGTTCCTGTACTTGAAACAATCAGCCACCGTCTTGGCAGGGTTGTAAACTTTGACCTTAACACCTTCGATCGGGTGTGTTTCAACGCCGGCCGTCAGGGCCTTGCCTGAAAACCTCACGATGCGTAGTGGAATGATGTCTTCCTTAGGAGAGCGGGCTTTGCCATCGATCGCCATCCAGATTTCAAAGGGCGATTGTGTCGTCAGATCGTGAAAGCGCAGAGCCGAAAGCAGACAGACCACGCCATGCGGCACGCGCAGGGCCGCCTGGACAATCGTTTGATGTTCGCCGAGACCAGCGCCGGGAATGGCATACATTCCACGTCCGACCTTTTCGAGCTTCTCCTTTTGATGGAGTCGCCAGAGATAGTCCGTCGGAAGGCCCTTACTCTGAAGGTCTCGCGGACGCAGGATGCCGCCTTTGCTGGCGAGATCGAGTACCTTTTTTTCTGCCGAAGCACTCATTAGTCCTTTTACTTCCCTTCAATAGACCGTCGGTAGATATTCACAACTACCGACGTTTCATTGACAGCATTCTAACCTAATGCACCACTTAATGTCACAGTCCGCGTCTCCGAGTTTGGTCAGTGGCACGCGAATCAGATCCACACCGCTCTCCACGTAAACCCTACCTCATTCGCCATTCGCGAATCGCGAATGTATAATCGCCACATGGCGCTCAAACCCCAAGATATCGTTGTTGTCCTCAAGCTTTGCGGATACGGTTCGAATCGACCTCCGTTCGCACAGATTGCCGCTGACCTTGCAATGAGTCCCTCTGAGGTACATGGCGCCGTCAAGCGTGCTCAGGCCGCTCATCTCTTACATGGATCCGAACTGAATAGCCGTCCGAACGTGAGCGCGCTCGAAGAGTTCCTTATTCACGGAGTCAAATATGCCTTTCCCGCGGAGCACGGCGGACCAACGCGCGGCGTTCCGACCTCTTACGCGGCGGCGCCATTGAACCGACTGATTGCCGCCGGCGATGAACCAATTCCCGTCTGGCCCCACCCGGAAGGGAAGATGCGAGGAATCGCGCTCGCACCGCTTTACAAGAGTGTGCCGATTGCCGCCATGCGCGATCCGTTGTTGTACGAAAAACTAGCTCTTGTGGACGCCCTCCGCGACGGCCGCACTCGCGAGCGCAAATTGGCCGAACAAGAACTCAAGAAACTCTTGCGCAAGAAGGCCGATGGCTAACCGAAACCTGGAACTCCTCAAAGTAGCCGCGAAACTATTGAGACCAGTTCTTGATGAATTGGTATTTGTGGGCGGGTGCGCTACCGGTTTGCTCGTTAGCGATGAGGCCGCAGCCGAGGTTCGCCCCACGTTTGATGTAGATGCTATCGCTGAGATCACGTCATACGTGGAGTACACAACCTTCGGCGAACGGCTTCATAAACTTGGCTTCACCGAAGACGCCAGTGAGGGCGCTCCCATTTGCCGTTGGCAACATGGTCAGATCAAATTGGATCTCATGCCTTTGGACGAAAAGATTCTTGGCTTTTCCAACCGCTGGTATAAGGCAGCGATGGACACAGCTAATGAATTTGAGATCGAACGAGACATTCGCATTCGCGTTGTGACGGCCCCCTATTTTTGTGCCACCAAGCTTGAGGCGTTCAAAGGTCGAGGCAAAGGCGATTACTTAGCGAGTCATGACCTTGAAGATCTATTAACAGTAGTCGACGGCAGACCAGAACTCCTTGACGAACTACGATCGGCACCTGAAGACGTTCGGTCCTGCATCGCAGACGCCGTCGGTCATATGCTGAAGGCCCGACAGTTCATCGATGCCCTTGCTGGTTATTTGTTGCCCGACTCAGCCAGCCAAGCCCGAATTAACCAGCTACTTGCTAAGCTCACGCAAATATCAGAACTTTGAACCTGAAGAAGATTACAAGGCGCACTTAACACGCCGAGGACGTGACCGATGAAACAAAGAGTCAAAGCTACGAAGGCTCGCAAATCGAGAACGAACGATGAGAAGGTCGAGCCCGGCAGCGGCAACGTTTTTGCCGATCTTGGTTTCCGAGACGCAGAAGAACGCCTATTGAAAGCAAAGCTAGCAACCAAGATTGCTCAATTAATTGGGGAGAAAGGCTGGATCCAAACTCAGACTGCCGAGCGGACTGGCCTGGACCAGCCCAAAGTATCGCATCTCCTGCGCGGCCGCCTTTCCGGCTTTTCAGCGGACCGTTTATTCGCAGTCCTGAATCGCCTGGGCCACAGCGTTGAAGTACGCATTTCAGCAAAGGAACGGTCTCCTGAGAAAACTCATACGCGCGTCATGATCCGGTAAAACGGCTGGTCATTGATCTCACTTCACGACAGGGCTTCAAGATACGGACGCATGATTCGCTCAACACGGCATCGCCGCGCATAGTTGACGAGCTTCCTTAGTTGGAATCCCTTTCGCACGCGACATAGCTTTAGCGCTTCCAGGGCAACATCGAGGCCAATCTTGTGCCGAAACTTAAAGCAGTCCGCAACCGTCTTCTCCGGATCGAAGATACGCACCGGTATGCCGTCAAGATTGTGGATCTCAACGCCGGCGAGTTCCCTTTCCAGCGATTGATGCGGTCGCATTTCATGATAGTAGCCAAAGTAATCGCAGTATCCGCTGCAAGTGTTCTTCACTAAACACAGTCACATGATCCAGACATTCACGCCGAATGCTGCCGATCAATCGTTTCCGCATAAGGGGAAGCCCTTCTACACAATAAGGCAGTCCAGGCGCGGAATAGCGGGCCAAGCCTGGAAAGAGGCGGTAAGGAAGAAGTCAACCTTCCCACATTTTCTCATCCGGCTAAACGAGTCGCACAACTTCAACGAGAACGAGACGGCGGGCATCACAACGAACCTTCAGAACTCACGTTGATAGCGGTCCTGTCCCGCATTAGAATGAGTGAAGGAGGAGATGACGCAATGGAAACAAGCTACGTCACGGGCGTTGATGGCGCTTATCGGATCACAGGCAGTCGTGTCTCGCTTGATTCAGTTGTCTATGATTTTCTGAGCGGTCTTTCTCCGGAGAGCATCGCCGATAACTATGACACCCTGACGCTTGAGCAGGTTTACGGCACGATTACTTATTATCTCGCTCGCCGCACCGAAGTCGACGCCCACCTGCGGCGAAACCATGCCAAGTTTGACGACCTGCGTCTCCAAGCGCGTGCAGCTCACGCACTCTTGTATCAGAAGCTTGAAGAAGTACAAGAGGTTCGGTCTTGAAGGTTCGGTTTCAAGCAGATGCCGATCTGCGCCGAGCCATCATGGCGGGCCTCAGACGCCGCGAGCCAACTATTGATTTCAGGACAGCTCATGATGCTGGTCTCGCTGGTCTAAATGACGCGACCATATGCGCAATTGTTCGTCCCGTGATTGAAGACTAGGAAAGCTCAATGGCTCTTTACGAACTTGCCCTTATGGGGGCTCCCTCAGAGGAACAAATAGACGAGCTGGCGCAGTACCTTTCGGAAGTTATCGAGCCATTCGGATTGCATCTTGGCCATGAGGTCGGCTGGTCGATTTGCCCAACCGACTTTAGGCCGGCTCACAAAACTGCAGCGGCGGCGGCCTTCTTCGGCGGCGTTGACGTCTCGGAGGAGGGGCTGAGCGCCGTTTTGCGCAACGGCATTCCTGTCCTCCCAATAGCGTCTACCGACGGCCGTTTCGATCTCGAAATCCCAGTACAACTCAGGGCGCTGAACAGTCTGACTTACGCGACTCATGGGCCTCAGCGAGTATCGACCGCATTGCTAGAGTGCGTAGGTCTGCTCCCGCGCCAGCGACGGGTATTTGTAAGCTATCGCCGAGGCGAAGCCCGAGAGGCCGCGTTGCAGTTGTTCGATGCTCTATCCGCACGACTTTTTGATGTGTTCCTGGATACGCACGGAGTCCCTCCTGCTGAAGACTTCCAAACCGTGTTGTGGCATCGCTTGTGTGATTCCGACGTTCTCGTGATGCTCGACACGCCGGGCTATTTCAAGAGCCGATGGACGAGCGCCGAATATGGGCGTGCTCTTGCCAAAGGAATATCCGTGTTGCGCGTTGGCTGGCCCGAAGTTAGCCCGTCTCCACGCACGCTTCTGACTGCAAGTCGTATAGACCTGACCGCCGATGAAGTCGATATCGCAACGGGGCACCTGACCGACGAGCCTATCAAGAGGATTTGCATTCAGCTCGAGGCTGTGCGTAGCGAGAGCATCGCCGTTCGCAGCCTGAATCTCTTTAGCAATCTTCAACTAGCTTTAGAACGTATTGGGGGCTCAATCGTGGGCGTCGGCCCTCATAAGGGCATCTATGCACGTCTGCCAGACGGCAGAAACATCGTCGTTTATCCAGCAGTTGGTGTACCTACGTCGTTAACGTTACACGATGCCGTGGAGCATGCTCCAGGTCGCTCCGTCGGCATCCTCTATGACCATATTGGCTTGAGTGAAAGATGGTTGGAACATCTCGCGTGGTTGGGCACAAACATTCAAACAGCTCGCTGGGTCAAGGTCAGCGAAGCAGCCTGGAGCTTCGCGGATTGGGAGGTATAAGGCCAATGAGCGCTATCTTTTTGTCTGCCAGTGTGCCGGTTGTCGGTAGAGGTAACTACTATGAAAGTGCCGATCCTTTCTTAATTCAGGTTGCGGTCCGGGAATTCATGATGACCGCGCTCGGCAGACGGTTGATTGTTTGGGGAGGGCACCCCGCAATCACCCCCATGGTTTGGGCTGTGTGTGAAGACCTCGGTGTCAGTTTCTCGAAGGCTGTGGTTCTCTATCAGAGCAAGTTTTTCGAAGATTTCTTTCCTGAGGAAAACAAGCATTTTGCCAATGTCGAGTATGTGGAAGCGGTACCAGACGATCGAGAGGCAAGCTTACTTCGCATGCGAGAGGTCATGCTTTCGCGACAGGATCTCGCCTCTGCCGTTTTCATTGGTGGTATGGAAGGAGTTTTGGCTGAACACGCTATGTTCAGCGGGTTTCATCCGGCGGCCCAGATTCTTGCGGTCCCGGCTCCGGGTGGAGCTGCGCGCGAACTGGCTGAGAGCCTCGGTGTCGCGAATGAAGCTGACTTGCAGAACGTGGATTTCGCAAGACTTTTTCATGTGGAGCTGAATATTCCACCCGATGAGCCAAGGACATGACGACATAGGAGGGCCATATGAGCAAGAAGAAAGTGTTCGTTAGTTTCGATTTTGACAACGACAAAACTTTGAAGGAGTTCATTATCGGGCAATCCAAGCTTGAAGACTCCCCGTTCGAAGTAGCAGATCACTCGCTGAAGGAAGCAGCACCCGAGAAAGACTGGTTGGACAAGGCGACAGCAGCCATTAAGAGGTCCGATGTATTCATCGTCATGCTCGGGTCGAAGACGAAGACTGCCCCTGGTGTTCTCAAGGAAGTGAAAGTTGCCAGCGACCTTAATAAGGCACGGTTCCAAATTATCGGATACAGAGATGGCACTTCAGATTGGGCTGTACCCAACGGCGGACGCACTTACAGTTGGAACTGGGAAAATCTGAAGAAACTGCTTGCGTAAAAGTAGAGATTCCTCGGGCAATGTCTACCGAAAATGCTCGGAAAGAGTGTGAGCTACTTCGAAGTGACAAGAATCAGGATTGAATGATATGCGTTTGCGTTGTTTCATCGCAATGGCCGCCGGAAAAGACGACACAGACAGACTCTACAAAGGCCAGATCAAATCCACATTGCGACGACACCAGGTGACGCCAGTTCTGGTCGAACAACAGGAACACAACGATGACATCGACGACCGAATAATCTCAGAACTGAAGACCTGTGACTTCGCAATCGCTGATCTAACCTACGCACGACCGTCTGTGTACTTCGAAGCGGGGTTTGCGCAGCGGAAAGTTCCAGTTGTCTACACGTGCCGTAGCGATCACTTCAAACACCGATCTGATGACGTACCGGAACACTATCGTATTCACTTCGATCTCCAAATGAAGAACATCATTCGATGGTCGTCACCCTCCGACAAGATCTTTGCGAAGCGACTGAGTAAGAGACTCGCCCTAGTAGTTCGCCCGCTAATTGCGTTCCGGAAGAAGCAAGACAGGGAGCGAGAAGATGCAGACGCCTTCAATGCGCTTCCAATGAAAGAACGGATAAAGTCGGTCCTGGATGCTTCGGTTAGTGGCCTTAAACGACATCGATATAGCGGCAGATACTTAGACTCCAAACCATTCAACTCTTGGTACTTATTTGAAGCGCTAAGGGAATATGAGAGCGGTCGCGATCGTGGTATGTCTCGGGTCAAAAATTCGTCCTCGCTTTGGAAGCTCTGGCACTTGCACAATGGATGGGTGGGTTCAAAGCTTGAGAAACGTACCATCCGAACAGCCGCTGTTCTTGTGACCGACAGCCTAACCAAAAAGGAACTCGAAGACTTGCGACTGTCGCTTTTTGAGGCACCTGCTTACGACATAAGCTCGATGGTTTATGCAGTGAACATTATACGCAACATGCGCGAACACTTCTTCCTTTGTTCCCTGGCTAGGGTGCCAGCAAATCGAGTCGAATCTTGTTTGCAGGATTTCCGACCAGTTGGTTCAGGAAAAGAGTTCATCAGAAGCGCTCAGCAGCCGATCCCCAGTAGCAGAGGCGTAGTGCCTTACCAAGAGGTCTATATGGCGGGGAACCTTCGGGAGCCCGTCTGCCTTCTTCACAACCCGAGCAGACGCCGTGGGGGTAGCGAACTAAAATCCCGACTGGTGACAGAGGATGATCAGCCTGGGATCACTCTTACCGATGACCGTTATATGGACTTCCACTCTGTAGACAGACACGTCCATGTCCACATTATCGACGGCATTAAGTCTCTTGAGTCCTTCAAGGATGGTTTCTCAAAGACCCTCCGCGAAACTGAGGCATAGACTCACTAACCCAAAAGAAATGGCTCTAGTTCGGCAAATTTGCATGGGTGTGAAATAGGTTAAGTAGTTTTTCACACGCGATGTTTGCGGCTCTATCTGAAGAAGATCCCTGCGCTTTAACGTGTGAAGTTCCCAATTCGGGGAAGCTTCAGGTGTATTCGGCCCGTATTTCAATTGCACTCTCAATCCAGTCGGCAAGGTTCGCCTTGATGTCGTCGTAAACATAAGTGCTGGTCACGTAGGGCGGGTCATACGCCTTCACAATGCTTGCCATATTCACGCCTTCGATTGTGAACCATCCGAACGGATTATTCCCCTTGGTGGACTGATAACCATGACTATCTTTGAGGTTGTGTATGTGAACACCGAGCACGCCCTTGCCACCGTCCCAAGCCCTTTTGATTTCGTATTTAATCCACTTGCGCCCTGCGGTGTCAGCACCAATGAGAACAACAGCAACCGACCTGCCGTAGAGCTGTTCATCGATCCACTCCTCGATTTCGCTGTCGCCGCCGCTGGTGATCGTTTCCCACTCGTTGTCCGATATAGGCCGGTTTCCCTCAACCAGACCCATGTTGCGAATTTGCGATGCTCTCCAGCTATCAGGTTGATAGTGGAAGCTGTAAAAGGCTTTACGTGCCATGGTTTCTCCTTCGTCACGAATACGATGCGCGTTGGAATTGCCTTACTAGACCCATTGTGAAGGTTCGCATATCGAGCCAGCATACTACGAGCACCTCTTTGGGATAGATGAGTGAATGCGCGCTCAAACGCGCCCACGCAACTAGCCTGGAGCCAGCCAAGAAACTGGCCGCCAGAGCCAGCCTCTTCTCATGAGAGAACGGTTGCCAGCCAAAGAGATCAATGCCTGCGATCTCTAGGTGGGAACGGGTCGTTTCCGTAGCTGTCCTTATCGCGAATTCGCCCGTCTGGACGATGGATCACTTCGGATTGCTGATTGATTGCAATCTCGCGCGCGGTATCGATCGCTTCCGCCTGCGTATCGTGAATACTCGTCAGGCGGCTGTTGCCTTCACCGCGAACGCCCCAGTCTCCGTCAGTCGGTACTACGTGTTGATTCTTTCCCATGGTTGACCTCCTAATGATTGTTCATTTCGCTTTTCTGATCGTCGCTGTCGAGTTCGTGAAGATCGGATCTCCAACCTGATCTGCCGGGTAATGCGGACAAGTTGTGTCACCAAGATAGTCGAGTCGCATATGAGGCTTAACGGTGTTCTTGTTCCCGTCGTACTCCAGGTAAACAACGTCGCGGAGCGAGCGCGTCCAGTCTGTCAATAGATCAACTGCAATCCCGACAGCTGTCGAAGCAAGGACTCCGTTGGGCCAAACCACCTGCGGCCGTGGGCCGGCGTCGCCGTAGCGTTCTCCTTCTCGCGCAAGCACTCGTTCGTTCAAGAAATCGAGACAGAACATGCAATGACTAGCAGGCATCGAGAGGATTACCTGGCCTGCCATTCGGGGAGGCTCATCGCCGACACAGTGGACATCCATTCCAATGTCTATGAGCGGAACCACGTAACGGCGGGCGCACACTTCAAGTTCC
>Ga0209431_10002982_pt1 | contig 13591 bp, 30 predicted proteins | sample RifCSP13_3_FD_184021 | JGI IMG/M metagenome (GOLD analysis project Ga0209431, IMG submission 184021) | Soil microbial communities from Rifle, Colorado - Rifle CSP2_sed 13_3 (SPAdes) (version 2) | ecosystem: Environmental > Terrestrial > Deep subsurface > Rock core/Sediment | place: Rifle...
TGTGGAATGCGGGAAGCGGCGACCTCTTGTTGGTATCCAACCAACAATGCTTTACTGTTACCAAAGGGGTCCTTCATAGCTCGCCCCCAGTACAACACAACCTCTTGGCTAACCTGAACTGTGATGCTGACTGGCTCCTTCCAGAACGACTGACGACGGAACTGGCCCTGGCCCAGGACCCTGTTTACCGAATCAAGCAGTTTCACGACGTAGTGAACATCGTCCACACTTGGCCATGGGCCGAACCACATATGGGAGAAATGGCCGTCGGCCTACTCTGTGCTACCCTAATTCAAGACCTTTGGGCTTGGCGACCTACCGTTATAGTAACAGGAGAGAGTGCAACCGGTAAAACCTCTCTCTTTAGACTATTCCGCAAACTCTGCTTAGGGCTCGCCATCGAAACAGCCAACACTACCGTGGCAGGCATCATACAATCAACCCAAGGAAGCTCAAGTCCACTATTCATCGACGAAATTGACCAGAGAAGGACCAAAGAACAGCAAGAGCTACTCCAAATGTTACGATTGTCATCACAAGGACAACCGATAAGAAGAGGAACGGGAGGACAAATAGCTAAAGTCTATCATGTCAAACACTTAGCATGGCTGGCAGGCATTTCCTCCGCCTCACTAGCGCAGGCAGACCTAAACCGACAAATCGACTTGTCCTTAGTACGCCGAGACAAGGGCCGATTCGCCACCCCCACGAACCGAGAGATTGAGAGTTTGGGTTGGGCCTTGATGGGCTCCGTGTTGGTTGTGGCCAAGGAGGCTATAGCCCTCGCTAGGGCTCTCCAGATGCCCCCAGATGGCGTCGGAGGAGAACTGGCCCGTCTATGGGAGTCCCGCGTCGTCCCGTGCGCCATGAGGGCCGCCCTGCACGATATGGACATAGATGAAGCTCGCGAGTACACAGAATCGGTAGTAATACCGATGATAACCCCCGAAGCCAAAAATGAGATAGCTGGGTCTTCGGACCATAACCTCTTATTCGACCATTTAATGCACACACCCCACAAATACCGCATAGCCGGACAGGAGTACACGGACACCCTCTACTCTCTAATTGCTACAGACCAACCCATCCCTCCAGATGTACAAACTGTCTTTGGCTACGCCGGTGTGGCTTTTTTGAAATCTCACCGTGACGGTCCATGTGTTGCTTTTAATTGTACTAAACTTGTCGGCCCTGACGGCCTACTTGCCAAACACACTGAATGGCACGGACATGGTGGGATTAAAACGATTTTGAGGAGAATGATTGATCTCGCCCCCGTGGAGAGATACTGCATTATCGGGGGCAAAGGGGCCCGTGCTATGGTATTCCCAATCGCTAACATACGGCAACGTTACGAGTTAGAGAAAAATTTGGCGGAAAGGGAAATTATACATTAGACATTATACAGGGTCGATTTACATACATACCCCCTTAAGAACACACACTCTATAATAATAAAATAAATTCTCTAAGATAGATAGGTATATATGTACCACACCCCTGTATAATGTATAATTGTATAAAAAGAAAAGGGAAGAAGTACATGAAACGTCGTAGATTTCTTACATCATGTTTCCTAAGTACAACATTGGGGGGGGTGGCCCGTAAAATGGCCTGATTGACAAATAGGGGTTTTGTAGTATAGTTACTTGGAGGATTTTCTCATGTTTTATTTCTTCTCTGTCTTTTTTTCTCTATTTTTGGTCATGGGGTTCACCTACGTGTTGTCGTATTTTGTGACTTATTCGGCGACTTTGCGGGCGATTAAGGCTGATAGGGCGGAGCAAGAGCGCTTGAATGGCGGGGCTCGGATTTTTACCAGAAGGGCAAAGGGTGATTAGTTATGGAGTTTTCCATTTTTAATTTCTTTGTTATATTCGTACTTATCTCATTTATCCTTGTTTGTTTCTCCGTTTCTATGTACTTTATCACACGTGTAGCTGTGTTAAAGTCTATTGAGGAGGATAGGGAGGGGCAAAAGAGGGAGGAAGCGGCTAAATCAAGGGAGCTATGGGCTTACGATAAACAGATGAGGGCCCAAAAGAAGGCCGGGCTTCTGGTTAAACTAGACTAATGTGTACTGATTATGAGTATTTTAGTACACAATTAGTATGACCTGTACTTGCGTCCTGGTGTAATATGGTAACATGTCAGCGCCCTTTGCTGAAGATCTCGGACCCAACCCGGGGGACGCTCCTTGATGATAAGTATATAGGGTGGGGGCAATCCGGTGGCGTTGACATTGTAGAGCTAGGGCCCGGCGACCCGGTTCCGGCGTTCCTTTTTGAACCACAGGGGGTGCTGTACCCGGCTGTTCTTATCCCCCATGAAGATGGGTTTCCCATACCTGAGGTTTACAATACTCACGTGTTTTGAAAGGCAGGTTCCCATGGTTTTAATTCCTGATTTTGTGTTGGCCTCAATGATTCTAGTTGGATTTTGCATAGGGATAGGGTCGGGTTTAACTTGGCTTGAGAAGAAGTTTCCCCCATTTCCGTTGCACAGTCCCTTTTGGTTGAACAAAATCCATGATGTTTGTTGGTTCCTGTTCTCTAGGTTCGTATTCGGGCTCGGGCTAGTATCTCTAGTTAGTGTGGTCATCCTTACTCTTTATGGTCAAGGAATCTAGGGGTGTATTATGTTCGGCATAGGTCCTATGGAGATTTGTATTGTTGGAGTTGTGGCCGTGCTCCTGTTTGGGAGCAAGTTGCCCGGCCTGGCTCGGTCCCTTGGGGCGGCTATACCAGCATTCAAGGCTGGTTTGAGCGAGCTTGATAGGGAAACCAAAGAAGTAGAACGTGAAATACGAAAGGTGGTGCAGTGATGCCTGATCGCAGAGGGTTTATAGGAGCCTGTTTCGCAGGTCTTGCTGGGGTATCCGTTGCTGCTACGGTGGGGCCAGTGTTGGAGGTAACCAGGAAATTGGTTTTTCCAAAGAGTCTTGAGGAGCTAGACAGGGATGGGCCGATTTGTGTGACCTCCATGGCGGGCGCACAACGGTTCCCCGAGTTTATAAGTATTTTGGACTCGTCATCCCGCCCGGATGTGTGGTTTGGGGTAACCCATAGGCAGATTACTGCGATGGGAAAAGAGAAGTACGCGGCCTTTGTTAAGGCGCATTTGCAGATAAATCACGATTTTGGGTATAAACGGATGCATGGCGTAGCAAATACTTTTGACTTGTCCCATGGTGGTCCGTTTGGGGTTCGTCACGTTGATGGCTTTAGTGATTTACAGGAGGGTGGGTATGTCTAGTCGTCGTGGTTTTATCGGTCGGTGCCTAGCCGGCCTGGTTGGTGTTGGTGCGTTGACTACCGGGGCCGTTGTCAAGGCGGTATCGCCAGAAGAGATGGATTCTACCAATGTTGCGAAGGATTACGACCTAGACGAAGTGATAGCGTGGGTGAGACGTGCGCAGCAGCATATAAAATTTATTCCTCCAATCGCTCCTCCTCCTCCACCTCCGTCGTCACCGACGACTATCTGGCCTGGGGACGAGCAGCCTGGTTGTTTTTTAGTTTACGATGCAGATAATAGGTATGAGTACACGTTTGCACCACAGATGGAGCTTGGTACTAAGAAAGATGGGCGCATTGTGTTTAATGCTGGGGGGTGGGTAGCATGAAGATGCGGTCGTTTCTACGACGGTTAGATGCCTTGCGAATGCCGGTGGAGTGTTTAGCTGTGCGATGTAAGTTGGATGTGAAGAGGGTGGAGGAGTTGCTGGCTGGCAAGAGTGAGGATAAGGACGAGTGGTTTTCTATGTGTGATGCTATTGGGGTGGGCCCTTTGCGGCCTCCAACGACCCCGGCTGAGTATCGTAGGCTACAAGCTACCGCCAAGGCTTTGAAGATATGCAGTCTAACCCAAGTGAGTTCGGCCTTGGAGGGTCAGGCGTTAATTCAGACTCAATTTGATAAGATGGTTGCTAATACAGCAGCTACGTTGTTGGTAGATGAGGATCAGGCGAAATTGTGGTGGCCTTTTGAATAGGGGAAGATAATATGGTGAGTCCACAGGGGTTGGAGTTGCAAGATTTAGGTGGGTATGAAGCGGATTTGAAATTGGCATATGAAAATGCCTTGGCGGTGTTGGTATTGAGCGTTTTGAATGAACCTCGTCGACGGTTTAAACATCGGCGCTTGCATAGGCGTTTGGATCAAATTGAAAGTTTGCGGTGGGCGGTGCATAGTCTGCGCCAAGATTGCGAGAGGGATAAGGTCACGTATATAAAGAATAAACGTTCCAGAAGGTAATAATTTCTAAAGGGGGTGTTATGTCTGAGCAAACAGTGATCCCTGTCGCTGGACTCGATCTTAGGCAACGGGACAAAGAAATCCAATTTAGGCAGCGTGCAATTCAGGAAAAGTTGGAAAACTTGAGTTGCGCCATCTTTGTTAAAGTGATATCGTCGCTCATTGCTGAGAGTAAAACTAGTCTGCCAGTGGATACGGTTGCGGTGATTGGGGCGGCTTCTATTGAAGCGTCGTTGGTTATGGGGAAAACTTTATATGGCGTCACTGCGGTGCGAGCCGAGGCGGTGCCACCTGTGAAAGAGGCAAGTGAGCCTTTTTGACGGAAAGTTTTATGGGGTAAGGACATATGCCAAGTAAACTAGGAAAACAGTTTGATATCCTAGCGGCCTGGGTTCGTAAAAATGTGGACTTTCAATTTAGCGTACGCTCTGTGGTGAATTTGAAAATGGATGGTGAGAAATGTCACGCCACGCTGTTGCACAGGGACGGTGGTGAGAGGTATATAATTTGTTTGGAGAGAACAGACCCCTATGCGGTGTTGGAAGACTCTTTGCTCCACGAAATAGCGCATGCGCAAACTATGGAAGAGGGAGAGTACACGGAGGATTATGCCAAGCAACATTCAGCGCGTTGGGGCGTGTTCTATGCCAGGCTATATAAAAAATGGAGGCAGGTTTGTGATGAAAAAGACCGGGGGGCCACATGATTTATCTAGCTAGTCCCTACAGTCATCCTGCCCCTTCTGTTGTGCGCCAACGCTATCGCGATGCTTGTAAGGCTACGGTGTGGTTGTTAAAAACCCATAGGAATGTGTTCTCGCCTATTGTCCATAGTCATCCACTGATTCGTTATGGTGTGCCCAATAACTGGGAGGCTTGGGCGTGGGTTGACGAGGATTTTATAAAGCGGTGCGATGAGGTTAAGGTTCTCATGCTACTGGGTTGGGACCAAAGTGTGGGGGTGCGGGCCGAGGTTGAGTTGGCACATAAATTTGGAAAGTTGGTGTCGTATGTGAGTATGGAAGACTTAGAGGCATTGTTGGACAGTGGGGTGAGTAATGGCTAATGTCTACATTGTCGTTCCAACTATGGGTTTTGATATCGGATCATTGTGCGTTAATGCACTTATGACGGCGGCCTCGCCTAAGCATTCGATTCGGTATCAGATTCAGGGGCTATCACTGTTAGCGCGAAACTTTAACACACTTTGGTGTGCAGCATGGGAGGCGCAGTCAGATTATTTTGTGATGTTGCATTCTGACATTGGGATTCGCGCGCCAGCGGGGTTTGTGGGATCGTGGCTGGACGCTTTTATTGAGCGAATCGAAGAGGCCAAGGCTGCGGTGCTATCTGCGGTCGTCCCTATAAAAAATAATATCGGTCATACTAGTACAGCCCTACAGTTGACGCGGGACAATTCTTTCACTCTACGACGGGTCGTAATTAAAGACCTTCCTAAGCTTCCGGTAAAGTGGATCACTAGGGACGATCTTTGCGCACTTTACCAGGTTAATCCGGAAGTGGCAGGGCCCATGTTGGTAAACACGGGGGCGATGATTATGGATTTGAAGCGGTTTCCGTGGGCGAAGGAACGGTGGTGTGGGTTCGAAATTAGGGACCATTTAGCTTGGTCTTTAGATGGAGTGCCACGGCCGTTTTCTGCCCCAGAAGATTGGAGGTTGAGCCAATTTCTATTTAAGCAGGGCTGGATGTACGCGGCTACGAAAGAATTTCCTATCGCACATTTGGGCTCATCTCCATATTCAAACTATGGGGCGTGGGGAATGGATGAAGATACAGAGGGGCCTACGTGGCCCTCGATTCGAGGATATGAAAATTCGCGGGTGTTGTCATCCAAAGGTGTTATACTCAATGACTGACGGTGGCGTGTCCAAGATGCTTCCTGTTCCGAAGTTCCATGGTCGGTTGAATGGTCTGGAATTCACAGTCTCGCATCTTTGGGTTGAGCCGCAGGATTCATACCATGGCAGTCGTCGTATCTATACGTTAGTGAAACCATTTCACGTGACTATGAAGTCTGCCGGCTGTTACTTGGACGTATTGGTCCCGGTTGGTTTCTCTAGCGATTTTGCCACGTTCCCTATTGTGGTCCAGTTTGTGTTAGGTGGTAATGACGCGGTGGGTACGTGCGAGGCCGCCATTATTCACGATTACGCTTGTGTCAATAAGTTGCCGGCTTCGGTTGCCAATGCGCTTATGCTCGCCGTGCTTACTGTATTCTCCGTGCCGCGCTGGAAACGGGGTTTGATCTTCATAGGCCTATCGCTCTTTGGATATCGTACACCAGTGTTGCGGTGGGCTCAGACTATTCGGAGGTGGCTGTTGTGGAAGAAATAATTAGTGAATCGGTGACGGGCGGGAAGAAGGGCGTAAAGCTGGCGCGGTTTGATCTTATTCCGACCAGGGCCTTGTATGCGTTGGCAGAACACTATGGCAAGGGCTGTCGCAAGTACGGGGACAGGAATTGGGAGAATGGGGTTGAGTGGGGCAAGGGCTACGCAGCGTTACAGCGTCACGCCACGCTGTTTTGGGATGGGACGGCCTCCGACGACGAGGGTAACTCACATTTGATTGCCGTTGCATTTTGGGCCATGGCACTCTACACCTACTCTACGGACCCCAAATATAGTGGGTTGGATGATCGATCTAGTTCTAATCAGTAAGTAACTTTTACGAGGAGGTGTTTTATGTTGTTCAAGAGAACTGTAGCGGATACACGAAGGGCTTTGATTATGAAGCGTCAAGAGATTTGGGATAGGATAATTGCCACAATTTCGAATTACCAGGAGGATTTGTCTATAGGTTATGGGGAGACATTCAGCGCCGTAGATGCGTTGCAAATGCAACATCGCGACTTGGGAAAATACCTTGCGTTAATAGACGAAGAAATTTCTGGCCACCGGGAGGCCGTGGAGAAAGGCACTTCAATTCTTCCATAATATGATTTTCGTTTACAACCTTCCTCGCTCATTCGGCCAGTCCATACAGGAGATGCTCTCTATTCTGTATCATACCGTCGAGAGTGGGGTTGATGTTTGGCATAGCCTCTTTCGTTATGAATGGTTGAATCTCAAGCCTACGGATATCGGGGTAGTTGAATGCACGGCTCCTGTTTCGTGGTGTGAGGCCAATTACCCAGAGGCCCAGTATATTATGGCTATCCGCGCTGACGAGGGTGCGTGGTTGACATCGTGTGCGGATATGTACGACTTAGCCCAAGAGGAAAGGTGGACTAACCCTATCTGGCAGCTTGATTTAGATCACTTCTCGTATTATGCCCGTGAGTGGTGTAGCAACGTGTATCGTTGGTTGCCGGAGGGGCGTACGATGGTCTGGAATATCCAAGAGTGCGGGCCGGAGTGGGAGTCTCTGTGCAGTTTCTTGAATATGCCCACGCCGTCGGTACCCGTACCATGGGTGGATTGGATTGGCAGACAGACTGGGCCGCACGGCTATGATCGAGGGTTGGGGGATTTGACTGTAGGAGGGTTGCTGTGAGTCTGCTAGGCTGGGCTGCTAGTATTCTGCTGATTCTAGGTTGGTATGGGTACCCAAGACTTTGGGGCCTACTATTGAACACCACTGGCACCTGGCTGTGGTCGTGGGTGGCGTTTCAGTTGGGTATGTGGGATCTGTTTGCACTAGATGTCATCCTTGCTGTAATCCAAAGTCGCCTGCTCTACCATGCAGTTCGCGTCAAGTTCGGTCTCGCTACGGCCGTTTTCAAGTACTATCTTCCGTAGCAGCATCTTGAGCGCCTTTCTCGCGTTCAGCAATGATTTGGTCCAGGGTGCAGATTACACAGATTCCTGTGGTGCCTAAGGTCTGATGTTTGCGATGGCATTGTGGGCAAGTTTGGTACATGGAGAACATTAGGTCAATGTAGTCTCTGCCAGGGTCATTCGTCATGGTTTGTGTCTCCCCTCTTGTCTATGTGTTGCCTTCTCCATTCAAGTAGCTTGGTCACGTGTTTGCGGTAGTCCAGTATCTGGGTGCATTTCGGGGGCCCGCCTTTGGGGATGTGGGCGAGAGTCAAGGTCGTGGCGTCGAAGTCATAGGACTCGCGGAGTATGTGGGCGTAGAGACTCAGTTGCAGACAGTAGTTATTCCAATTACAGTCAAATAGTGTGTTTAGTGGGGGAAGCATGTAAGTGTATCCTAAGACATTCATTTTCTTATTGGTTTTCCAATCGAGAATGCCCTTAGTCCCTCCTGGCGTGACATATAGTAGGTCAACTGTCCCCGCAAGGAGGTAATTTGGGAGACAAATTGGAACCTCGGCCAGTGCTACTCCCCGGTGCTTGTTGCGAACCGATTCCGCTGCTATGGCGTGAGCCTTATTGCCGTAATCCGAGGCTTCGTTGCGAATGCTTGTCCATTCCTCCAGGATGGCTTCTTGGGTATTCCCGCGCTCAAGGGCCTTTTGGGCCGCCATTTTCTTGTCATCGAAAGGGGATTTGAAAAGTGCAATAAATTCTGTTACGGAAATACATTTAGTCCCTTTCCAGTGGTACGTATGCGTGGGGGGGTCAAAAGTGAGTTCTGGTCTGGTGAATTGGTCTGATGAAATCACGGCAGGTGTTTCCGGGCTCGCCTAGCCAAGATATTGCTTATAGCCGATTGTGTTACCCTAAATTGTCGAGCTAGAGAGCTTTGTGATTTGGAGTTTGCAAGAGTTCGGATTTTGGTCACCTCATGATTAGTTAGCGTGGCCATACCATTTCTTTCCCCTCGATTGGTGAGACCGTGTTGAGTCATGCCACGCTCCACACGTTTCTAGTAAATTGAAATACTGCGATACTTCCTCCCCTGAGCAGGGGCTGGAGCGGGAATCCCTGTTGGTGGATATAGTCAATAGCATTTTGAACAGACTCGTAATTCACGTCGTGATATATTACAGTGGAATTATTAGTTAAAGTGTGGTGCCAGGCGCTCCAGTCAGCTATGACCGATGAGGTGTCGTGAAGTCCGTCGATAAAAATAAGGCCGACCGATTCGGAGGGGAAACCCCTGGCCGCTTCGGTGCCGGGCAAACGCACTACGTGTATCAGTTCCGAGAGAGCCGTTGGGGCTCGAACGATATTATCACATAATGCAATAAAATCTGCCGGGCCGTACTGTTCGCCAGTTATTCCTTTTTGGGAGATACTAGGGTCGATAGTGTAGACGGGGGCATCGTATCCATTTTTAGAACCCCACGCCAGGGCCAGGGCGGATTTCCCCCGATAACTTCCTAAGTTTACGATACGGTGTCCTTGGGGAACGGTCGAGGCAGCGTGCGCCAAGATTTTGAGTTCGCCTTCTGAAATCCACCCCTCGACTTCAGATAGCCAGGATGGAACCATGAGGTGGGTTAAGGCGTTTCGGTATTGTTCCACTTTGATTGGGTCGACCATAAAAGGTCCTACGGATTGTATGGGGTTAGGCGGTCGAGGGCTCGGCGTACGTAGCTCTCAAAATCTCTCAAGCCGTTAAATTGGTTTGCCAGGTGGGTAATCTGAGATTGTACCGCTAGAGTTTGTGTGTCTACGCATGAAGCGATCAGGCAAACGATTTCAGACAGTATTACGTCTTGTTTGGCCCTAAGTTTGTTTTGCAATCCTTGTAATTCCGTTTCAGTTTGTTGAATGGTCATTTCTCAGGTTCCTCTGGTAGTTTAGTGGCAGGCCCAAAAACTATGCGCTGTAGACGGGCTTCCTCTTGTTGGAGTATAAAGATTTCACGTCGAATCTGGTCTTGGGCTTTGTGGAGGGCCCCCCAGTAGGTGACATCCCAATAGTGGGCGGGTACGATCGCGTTACCTCGGGAGAGCCAAGCGCCCACCACGAGGTCACCAAAGACGTTTTCCGTTCCCTCTACTTCAAAGAGGGTGCCATCTAATGGTCTATTGATTACGTAGGCTCGCATGGGTTTTTCTTAGATTGGTGTGGTTCCAAAGTCGGTCAATTAGATTTCGCAGTGCGCCGTTTGTATAGGGGTTGCGGCATTCTTCCACTCCCATTTCTCGCGCCCAACTATTCGCTAAATCGGTTGCCATTGATAATTGGGATTCTAGGTTGTCAGCGTAGTCATTTGAGTCTATGTACATTTTAGGCTTCTTTCGGTGTTGCGAAATTGTAATAAAGACGTTCGATCATCTTCGGTTTAGTTTTTGACGTTGATGCCTTGTTATCAATCTCGATGTCAAGGTGGTTCCAGTATAAGAGGATGCTGTCGTATAACGAAGTTGGGTAGCTAGAAAGCACAGCGTACCCCTCGATCGTTTTTAACAACCTACACAAATCGCCGTGTTGGTGGTCTGTCATTTCATAACGATAGACATTGGTGGTGGTGCGAGTAGTCGTGGGGTAGGGTGGGTCAAGGTAAAAGAGCGTTTCTGGGCCGTCTTGGGATGCAATAACGTCCAGAGCTTCCTTTTTTAGAATTACGACGTGGCGGAGTCTTTCGGCGATCGCTGGCATTCCCTCGATGGCCCCTAGGTAGGCTGCGACTTGTTCATTCATTTGGCAGCGGGTGCGGGTGCGCGTTAGGGTAGCGAAGTCCTTTCCTATTCCTAGTCGACTTTGGCGACATCGAATGAAGAAGGCCCGTGCTCTGGCGATGTTGGACACATAAGGGGGTGCGAGGTCGACAGCAGCCTGCAAAAACTCCTCTTGGGCGAAAGGCGTTAGTTGTAGGGCGAAGTAGAGTTGGCGGAAAGCGTGGCGATCTTGAAGGCATTTCCAAAAGTTTATCAAATTTCCGTCGATATCGTTGACCACTTCACTAATTCCTTCGGGGTCTTTGGCCAGCAACACGGATCCGCCACCGAAGTACGCTTCTACGTAATGAAGGTGGGGTGGGAACAGGGTGATAATACGCTTTGCTAAGTACGATTTTCCCCCGTAGCACGTCAGGGGCGGTGTCAGGGTTTTTGTAGGGTGGTCCATTTGAATCCTTTACATGTTCTCCTGGGGTTGTCTAACGCTGGTATAATTGAGGTAATGTGAACCCCATCGGTCGTTTACTTGATAGGCCCTTCATACCCCCTAATGTCATTCCAAATTTCCTTAGTCATTGTGGTTTCTTATCTTCTCTTAGGTTCACATAAGCTTTTGCGATTCCTTGTCTGTCGTCTTCTGCTTCTGCTTTGGTTTCATATGGGCCATAAAAATTGGTATGCTTTTCGATGATATCTAGTATTACCCACCCCTCGTCGCGGCGCTTGAGTTGTAGCCCGGCCAGGATTTGATCCATGAGAATTCTCGTTTGCTTCTTGGTGCGTTTAGTCATTGGTGGTTTTCCTGCCTGTTAAGTCTTCTAGTCCTAAGCATTTGGTTCGTTGTTTGTACCAGTGATCGAGGATTTCGCATAGGCGTCTAATTCCCGCGGTCGCGCGATATTGAAATTAGTCCGCATTGTACAAAATGTTATCGAGAAGGAATAGACTTTGCGGCCCAAGTGTTCGTTTACTACCCCATTGTGCATGGAGTTGGCATTTATGTACAAATGTGGCCATACTGTTGTTAAATGCGGTCTGGGCTATTGCTATGTGTGTTTGTTTCTTGGTTCGTTTCATGTTTGGATTCCAGGAAGGTGTCGCGGGGCTAGTTGGTTCAGCCGCAGGGCGTAGGCTTTGGCTGTGGAGTTGGTCATAAAAGACTCTACAACCCGATTTCGATGTGCGGTGTCCAGGATATACCAAATGTGGCGATGATCTCCCTCAGTGTGTCGTTTAACTGTATATCGAGGGGTGCATTTAGGCATCGTGTAGTCCTTTCTGGTATTGCTTGTGGAATGCGGCTAGGGCCAGGGCGTCAATCTGTTGGCAAGTCTCGGCGACTTTGCGGACTAGTAGTGCCCATTGGCTTCGGTCTAGAGTGTTTTGGTACATGGTGATACGCCCACCATTGGGGGAGAGCTCCGCAACCATTTTTCCATTTATCATCATTTCCATGTTCATTGTTGTCCAACTTTCTTGGCTGGGTGAGACCTCTTTTGTAAGTGTACGTCACGAACCCGTACGATTCAAGGTAAGGGAGCGGGTGTTGAAGGGAAATGCTTGCTATTGGTGCCAGACATGCCATAGGCGATTCTTTTGGTAGACTCGGTAGCCAAGGTCGTATTGATTACTCGTTTGGCTCATGTGACGTTTGGTGGTAGACGAGCTCCCGCCGCCTGTATTGAATGTAATGGTTTTGTCATCAAAGACCACGATTTGGGTTGAGTGATAGGTGATAACGGTGTCGCCATTTCTCTCGGCAACAGTGGTGGCATGGGTGCCGATGCGATTTGTTTTTGATATCGTGTGGCTCCAAAGGATAGGGTGTTATAAAAGCCTAGCCAGCTTGGGGCGGCCGGGATTGCCCTTTATAACCCGTGAAGGTGGGGCACTGGGCCGCCTTGTGCTGGCATCGGCAAGAATTTGTGTAGTAGTATAGCTAATGTCGCGCCTAGTGAGGCGCGAGATTGGGTGGTCTACCATGCTAGTCTGGTTCTATTTCCTCCCCCGTAAAGCAGTCAAAACATGGTTCCGCCTCTTGTTCTATGTAACTGGCGTCGATAGCGAATAGGCCGCCATTGGTTGAAAGGTATACGGCGAGCTCAACATTGTCATACATTAGGGTTCCTACTTGGGCTATCATGGTTCGTTTTCCTTAGTTCGGGTTAGAACAGCCGAGGTCTCACCGATTCCGTGCCGCGCGGTCGGGTGGTCTACGTTGAAGGCAGTTTCGTCCTACGGTTATAATCTCGCGCTACGTCTTTAGCGTCTCGGACATCGCAATGGTGCGATACAAGTCGCCCATCTACGGTATCATACACTTGATATCGTGTTTCCTGCGTATACATCTTCGCGGCGTATACCTTGAAGCGTCTCGTGTCTTTGTACATTAAAGACTCCTGGGTTAGGGTGTAGAACAGCCAAGGTCGCGCTGGTCGCTCGGCGTGTGGTTGGGTGGTCTACTTCAGTATTGCACCCTCTACCATTAGGTATAGGGGTTGGAAGGTTTGCCATACGGTAAACATAACATACGTTAGGGCAACTGTCCAGAGCATAGCTTGTCGGCCTTTACGTTGTGCGTTCATCTGTCTTCCTTTCGGCTAGGGCTGGGTTCGCGTTAAGTGCGCGGACGACGCGCAAGGCTTGATTGTGGTTGCCGATGCGGACTACCATTGGACCCCTTGGTCCATCCACGATGCCGTACGGTAGGGTCCAGCCATTGTCTATCGGTATGTTGTTTATTGTAAATCGGTCCATTGGATTTTCTCCTGGGGTTAGGGTGTAATTGTCAAATTCGCTGACTATCGGGCGGAAAATCTGGGTGTCTGAGTAGG
>Ga0209431_10002986_pt1 | contig 13574 bp, 11 predicted proteins | sample RifCSP13_3_FD_184021 | JGI IMG/M metagenome (GOLD analysis project Ga0209431, IMG submission 184021) | Soil microbial communities from Rifle, Colorado - Rifle CSP2_sed 13_3 (SPAdes) (version 2) | ecosystem: Environmental > Terrestrial > Deep subsurface > Rock core/Sediment | place: Rifle...
AGGCCGCTCGTCCAGAATTCTTCCGTAATCCACCCGAATGTCCGATACGACTTCTTCTCCGGTCAGAGGACATCGGGGAAGCGCAGGCGAGTGTGCGTGCCGAGCGAAGCGGACAGGGAATGTCGATTCTGGACCTGCGGGTCGGTCTGCTGGCCGAGGATGACTATGTCGGCTACATCGTGCGGGATGCCGTGCGGTTCTCCAATGGCCGCTTGGGCCTCTACAACCGCGTGATTGCGAGCGGCGGCATCGCCGTCTTGCCGATTCTCGGGGACAGCATCGCGCTCATTCGCATTTTCCGGCATGCGCCGCGGCGCTGGTCGCTGGAGGCGCCACAAGGCTTCGTGCCCGAAGGAGCAGATCCGTCGGAGGAAGCGCGACGCGAGCTGATGGAAGAGATCGGCGCGCCGGCGACGGAGCTGGTACCGCTGGGCATCGTCTACACCAGCACCGCGCTCACCTCGGAAAACCTCAAGATGTTTGCCGCACGCATTCCTTCCGTGGGCAAGCCGCAGCGCAGCGAGGGCATCGACAGCATCCGAATCATTGCAAAGCATGACATCAACGACCTGCTGCTCGACGGTATGATTTGCGATGGCCCCACAACGACGCTGATCACCCAGGCGCGGCTGCGCGCTTTGCTCTGAGCGAGCTCGTATCCTTGGACTACGCGGCCCGATGCAGGCTGCGCAGTACGAGGAACGCTTCAGCCGCTCGGACCCCGACGCTGGCTCCGCGCAAACGAGCCAGGTTGGCGAGAGCTGCGATCGACCGCGCATGCGGTTCGGAACGCATGTCGAAGGAGTAGAGCTCGAGTGCCGCCAGCTTGCGTTCGAGCACAGAGTAGATTTCCACGAACCTGTTGGGCTCAAACGGTGTGCCAAATCCAGGCGGCACCCAGTCGGTGCTGGAGGCGATTTCATAGGCGAAAAACTCGATGACCGGGCTCCCTGGCACTGGGCGCAGCGCTGTGGCGGCGGCGCGAAATGCAGTCTGGTGATCTACGTTGAGATTGCCGCCGTGACTTACGTAGACGGTTTCAGGCCGCAGCTCGCTGACGGTTCGCTCGATCACCTCGATGACCTTGCCGAGCGGCACCGCATCGCTGGCATTTTCCGGGAAACCGGCGAAGCGTGGTGGCTCGGAACCCAGAAGCTCCGCCGCCCCACTGGCCGCCGCACGGCGCTTGCCGTCGTGACCGGCGCCGTCGCCGCACAGAACAAGGATATGGACTTTACGCCCAGCTGCAGTGGCGAGCGCGATGGTACCCCCGCACCCGAGCACCTCATCGAGGGCGTGCGGGGCAACGATGAGGACCGGCCCGTTGGGCATCGGCGAGCCTATGCACCATAGAACTCATTGACGGCGCTTGCCGCGTGCGCGATCTGCCGTGGGGTAAGGTGCTGATGGTGCGGCAGCGCGAGCACGCGGTCAGCCTGACGCTCGGCGATGGGGAAATCGCCGCGCTTGTAGCCGAATGTCCTTGCCGCGGGATGCAGGTGCAGCGGGGTACCGTAGTAGACGAGCGACTGCACGCCGCGCTTCTCGAGATGTGCCTTCAGCTCGTCGCGATTCTCCGCTTGCACGATGAACATCACATAAGAATGCACCTCGTGCGAGCGCACCGGTGGAATGTAGACCTGCTTTGCACGAAGCATATCCTGGTAGATTGCGACGTTGCGCCGGCGCCGGCTAATGATGTCGTCCAATCGCGTCAGCCGGTATTTCAGCACTTCGGCATTGAGCGCATCAAGGCGTGAGTTGACCCCGTACATGACGCATGTGTCACGGTCCTGCAGGCCGTGATTGCGGTAGAGCCTGGTCTTTCGCGCCACTTCATCATCGTTGGTCAACAGCATGCCGCCATCGCCAATCGCATTGAGATTCTTCAGCGGATGCATGGAGATCGTGCCCGCATCTCCCAAGGTGCCACCGTGCTTGCCGCGATAGTAGGCACCCATGGACTGCGCGGAGTCCTCGACAACCAGCAGATTGTGGCGCCTGGCGATGTCGGTGATCGCCGTCATATCCGCGACGCGTCCGCCCCAATGCACGGGAAGAATCGCCTTGGTCCTGGGCGTGATCTTTTTCTCGATCTCGGCCGGGTCGATATTTTGATCGTCGCGCACATCGGCATAGACCGGCGTCGCACCGACGTGCGCAATCGATCCGGTGGACGCGACAAAGGAAATCGGCGTGGTGATCACCTCATCCCCTTTGCCGATCCCGAGCGCCCACATTGCCAGCATCAGGCCGTCGGTTCCATTGCCGCACGAGATGCAATGCTTCGCGCCGGTGTATTCCACGACCTTCTGCTCGAACTCGGCGACCTCCGGCGTCATGACAAGGTGTCCCTTGGACAAGACACGTTCGACGCAGGCGAGCAACTCCTCGCGCTCCTCCACGAAACGCTGCGGGAGGTCGATGAACGGCACCATGACGTCTTTCATCTGCGTCTCCCACTGTAAAAGTCCCGAACAGTATCGATCACATGATCCTGTTCGGCGCGGCTGAGATGCTGATCGACAGGGAAGCTGATGGTTTCCCGGCAGTGCCGCTCTGCGACCGGAAAGTCCCCGGCCTTGTAGCCCAGCGGCCGCAGCGCACCTTGCAGGTGAAGCGGGATCGGGTAGTGGACCTTGGCCTCGATGCCGCGAGCGAGGCAGTAGCTGAGTAGAGCATCGCGATCCTCGACGAAGAGGATGTAGAGCAAGTAGACGTTCTTGGTCTCTTTGCGGCGCGCAGGGACGCGTACCCGCGGTATCTCGCGAAAACCTCGATCGTAGTAGGCGGCCGCGGCCATGCGGCCGGCGACGATGTCGTGGACCTGACGCAAGATCCACTTGCCGACAACCGCCTGCAGGGAGTCGAGCCGAGAGTTGTAGCCAAAGACCTCCATTTCATCGCGATTGCGCAATCCATGATTGCGCAGCAGACGAACCCGCCGGTCCATCTCGTCATCATTGGTGACCACAACGCCGGCGTCACCCCAGACGTTGATGATCTTGAGCGGATGCATGGAAAATGCCGTGGCGTCGCCCCAGGCGCCCACGCGCGTTCCGTTGTATTCCCCCATCAAGCTCTGGCAGCCGTCCTCTATGATCCGCAGCCTGTGTTTTCGTGCAAGCTGCACAATTCTGGGCATTTCCGCCACGTCGCCCGTAAGATGCACGGGGATGATCGCCTTGGTGCGGGGCGTAATCGCCTGTTCGATCCGGCTGACATCGAGGCAGAACGTATCGTCGCAATCGACAAGAACTATCTTGGCCCCGACTTCGGCGATGGCGCCGACGGTGGCATAAAATGTGTTGGCGGCAGTGATCACCTCGTCATTGGGACCGATCCCGAGCGCCCTGAGCGGGATCTTGAGCGCATCGGTTCCGGATCCGACACCGATTGCGTGCTTCGCGCCGACCGTGGCTGCAAACAGGTCCTCGAACTCCTGAACGACTTTGCCCAGAGTGAAGTCGCCGCTCCTCACCAGGGATCGCATCTCGTCGAATACGACGTCGACCTCGGCGAACTGCTGAGCAAGCGGTGAGTAGCGGACACGCATCTTGGTCAGGGTCTCGAGGTGCCGCATCTTGCGCGTGGCTTCGTTAGAAGGGGCCTTTGAAGAAGGGGTCAGGAACGTCGATCGGCAAATTCTTGCGTTGCTCTTCGAGCGACTTCAGTGCGTCTTCCAGCTTGTCTTCGCTGAGCCCGAGCAGTTTGCCGACCTCGCGCACGATGCGCTGCGCGTCCGGATAGTAGCCGACCACCATGCCGCGCGAGCTTGGCGTCGGATGTTCGGGCAGGCCGAGGCGCACCGGCGCTACCTTCAATGCCGAGAAGCTCTCGCTGACGATGGTGGCGATAATTTCGCCGCCGATGCCATAGCGTACGAAGCCGGTATCTGCGGTCATGAGCCTGCCGGTCTTTCGCACCGATGCGAGGATGGGCGCCGTATTGAGTGGCCGAAGCACACGCAGATCGATAACCTCCGCGGAACAGCCGATTTCCTCCAGGACGTCAGCGGCGCGCACCGCTTCCAGCACGGCGTGCGACGTGGCGACGATGGTCACGTCCTTGCCGGCCCGTACCACACGAGGCCCATCGAGCGCATTCTTGTAGTAGCCCTCTGGCACGTGCCCCGTGGCGTAGTGCACAAACCGATGCTCGAGGAAGATCACCGGGTTGTCATCCTCGATAGCTGCAATCAGCATGCCTTTGGCATCAGCAGCGAAGGCGGGCATCACGACCTTGAGGCCGGGGAAGTAGGAGAATAGCGGCTCGAGGCTTTGCGAGTGCTCCGGGCCTTGCCCCCAGCCGCGCCCGATCACCATGCGAATGACCAGCGGAACCTTGTGCCGCCCATTGCTGATGTAGTGCGATTTCGCCGCGTTATTGACGATTTGCTCGATCGCCAGCAATGCGAACTCGACGCGATGGAAGCTGATGATTGGGCGTTGGCCGTTGAGCGCGGCGCCAACGGCAATGCCGACCGCGCCATTCTCGGCAATCGGCATTTCGATGATGCGATGCTCGCCGAAGCGCTCCCCAATGCCTTTCAGCGTCCCCCACATGGAGGAGGGATCAGCTACCCCTTGAGCGAACAGGAACGTGCTGTCGTCGCGCGCGAAGGACTCGCTCAGTCCTTCCCGGATCGCGTCCGCAAGGGTGATGACGCGCTCCCGGGTGGCCAAGTGCACGCTCATGCGTACACGTATCGGCTGGCCTGACTCGGATCAGGCAGTGGAGCAGCGAGGGCGAAGGCGCGGGCGCCTTCGATTTCTGCCGCGATCTCTGTGACCATCGCTCCCTCCTTATCAGCAGTCAGCGACGCGCCCAGGCGGCCGCGCAATCGCCGGATTGGACAGCGCACCTCCCATGTCTCGTACTCGGCTGCCGTTCGGTAACCGATGTGATTGTCGAAGTTCGGCCCGCAATGCTCACGCCAGCGATAGGTATCCAGCAGCAGGAAAGTCGGCCCGCTATCATTGCGTGCGCGAGCGACCGCTTCTGATGCCAACCGGAAGGTCTCTTCGATGTCATTTCCGTCGCCATGCAGCGCATGCATTGCGTGTGCGTGCGCGACATCCCTCAGCGGCCGATCAGGCTGTCGCTGCCTGAGGTGCGTGTAGACCGAGTACAGGTTGTTCTCGCAAACAAAAACGACGGGCAAGCAGTGCAGAGAGGCGAAATTAGCGCTCTCGTGGAACACGCCTTCCTCGATCGAGGCATCGCCGAAGAAGGCCACCGTGACCTTGCCGTTGCGCAAGCGCTTGTCGGCAAGCGCGCTTCCCACGGCGATGGGGATGGAGCTGGAAACGATGGGAATGCTCGCCATCATACCCTTGTCGACATCCATGAGGTGCATAGAGCCGCCGCGGCCGCCGACGCATCCCGCGGCTTTGCCGCAAATCTCAGCGAACATGCGCTTGAGGTCGCCGCCCTTGGCGAGATAGTGAGCGTGGCAGCGATGCGTGCTGTAGACCTTGTCCGACGGTGCCAACGCCTCGCACACGCCAACCGCCGCCGCCTCTTGGCCGATCGAAAGATGCACCGGACACCGCATTTCCCCCTCGCCGTAGTGGTCGGCGATCGCCTCTTCCACCAACCGAATGCGCAGCATCTTGCCGTAGAGATCGAGGAGCCGTTCTTCAGCCGGTGCAGGTACGACTCGAGGGCGACTCTTTAGGGCGGTCCTGCTCACAGACAAGCCTCCATTGTGCTGCATATGCCGGCACGTATTTTCTTTCTTGTGACGTCCATCCGCCGCGAGAATGAATAATCCTATCTGTTTTCCCGAGGTACCATACTGCCTCGGGAGCACTATCGCAGGCCGCCGCGCTTGTCTATCGGCCGCTCGAAATATCAACGGGGGAATTGGAGTGCTACGATAAGGTCGCAATCGCGGTGATATCCGCAACAATAGCCGCAGCTGTTATAATTCTATCCGTTGCGCGTTGTTCACCGTACACGCTCATGCCGAGAAACGTGGCGAGTAGGACGCCAGGAGGCATGCAGAATAGCTGCCGCCAGCATGAGGCCAATGGCAAGTTGGTTCAGGTGAGTCTCTGCCGATTTGGGCTTCGATAGGACGAAGCGGCGCCGCGCAAAGTGGCGGGGCCCGATAGTGCTGGGCGTGTTTGAAATAGGTGGTGACCTTCTCTATCTTATATCTATTATGCTATGACTCCTTATTCTCTGTGCATAGTGAAGGCACATGCTGCCTCGGCAATTGCCGGCCATTGGCTTAATGAGGCATGAAGCACCCGATAAGGGCGAAGGAAAGTGGGGCTATTGCCATCCCACCCACAGGACCGATTGCCCCGCAGTCTCGTTGTCGAGAAGAGCAAGACATCACTGTCAGCGCCTGCTCCGAGGAAGGCCGTGTGAGCGCCGAGAAATCAATCGTGATCACGGGGGCAAGCTCCGGTATCGGCGCGGCCCTGACCAAGGCGTTCGCCAGAGACGGGCAGCGCCTCTTCATCTGTGCGCGGCGCCCCGATCGGTTGGCGCAGGTGGCGCGAGATCTGCCTTCGGTTTTCCACGCGGCTTGCGACGTGGCCCGCGAGTCTGAGGTGGAGAGTTTCCTCGCCCACGTTCGCGAGCGCACACCATCGGTGGACGTTCTAATTCACTGTGCCGCCGTCATGGGCCCGATCGGCCCCATTACAGACATCGACAGTGAGGCTTGGCTCAGCGCGCTCAGGACGGACCTATTCGGGGCGGTGCTCGTCATCAAGCACGTGGTGCCTCTGATGAAGCGCGAGAGGCGTCCGCGCATCCTTCTGCTCTCCGGCGGCGGCGCATTCGATCCAATGCCGAATTTGAGCGCCTATGGCGTGTCGAAGGCCGGCATCGTCCGGCTTGCGGAGACGCTCGCGCTGGAGCTGGCGCCGCGAAACATCGCAGTTAATGTCTTTGCGCCCGGCTTCGTCGCCACAGAGATCTTCGATACGATGCTGGAGGCCGGGCCGGAACGTGGCGGCGCAATCCACGACACCGTCCTCAAGCTTCTCAGCGAATGGCAGGATGATGACATCACAGTTCCGATAGAGTGCGCCCGCTACCTGATCTCTGAAGCGGCGGCCGACCTGACGGGGAAGACGATCAGTGCCCGCTTCGATCCTTGGGACGAGCCGGAATTCGGAGACTGCCTTCGGGATATCGTGGCATCCAGGCTCTATGCGACCCAGCGCACCAACCTCGACCATGTCAAAGGTGAAGCTTTTGCGACCCGGCTCGCCGAGGCAGTCGAGAGGCGAAATCGTCGGCGCAATGCTGCCGGCGCTGCGACTAACGACTAAGCTGAGATGACCGGAATAGAATAGATCGGCTTTCCTTGCATTTGCTGCGCGGCGCCGACGGTCGATCCGTTCAGACGAAATTGATGTGCATCGGGGGCTCATTGCCCTTGGTCGACTCGATTGGGGCAATACCCTTGACATGATTGTCGAGCGCTTCGTTGAACTTGTGCTGCAAGCAGAGCGTCGGGCAGCTCACCTGCGCATTGAAGGCGGGCGACGCCAGGTGATTGACGACCTCCCAGTACTCGTCGCTGAAGACGATGTCCTTGAAGCGACGCTCGCAGATGTTGCCGAGATGGAACTTCTTGTAGCGCTCGTTGAACATCATCGAGCAGGGCGCCACGAGGCCGGTGCCTGACATCTGGACCAAGAAGGGAACGCCGTAGCAACGTTGATAGGAGCGTGTGCCCTTGGCCTCGATCTTCGACCACTTGACCACGACCTTGTACTCGTCGTCGGAGTAGGTCTCGGCCTCGCGCAGCTTGTCGTAGAAGCGCTCGTACTTCTGATAGTCCACGCCGAGCGTGCCATCCTCGTCGTCGCTGCAATGCTTGAGGACCAGATAGTCCGGCCGCAGCTCGGCGCCCAGTTTGGCGAGGGGCACCAGCTGATCCTCGTATTCGGGCATCACCACCATCTGCATACCGATCGTGACATTGAGACCGTCGCGGCGCTTGATCTCCATCATGTCCCGGATGTTCTGGCAGACCCGGTCGAACCACGATTCCTTGGCCCCCATGATCTCCGCATAGCGTTTCTTCTCGCCTGCGGAGAAGTTGATACGCAAATAGGTCAGATGAGGAAGAATCTGCTCGGCACGGCGCCTGGTGATGGTCAGGCCGTTCGAGGCGCACGCCATCGAAATGCCGTTCTCGCCGCCGCGAACGATCGCTTCCACGAACACCGGGGATATCGAGCTTTCGCCATCACCTACCAGGCTGATGCCGCGCACACCGATATCGGCGCAGTCGTCCAGGAATTTGCAGATGATGTCCTTCGTGATTATGTGATTGGCGTTCTCCTGCAGCATTGCGTAGCAGAAGTGGCAGCCGTAGTTGCAGGCTCGCGTCAACGCAATGTCCACCGTCACGGGCGCAAACCGCTCGCCGCGCTCCCATTGCGCCAAACGATCCGCGTGCCACGCAATCTTCGTGCCGTCGAGAATGAGTTCTCGCCCTTCAAGGATGACAGGCTCGCTCATGTTTCCCCTCGTCCATGGATCCCGCTACGCTGCTTGCTCCCGCGCACTGCGCGCCGCTACTGCGCGCATTCTTCCGAACACCTGACGACCTGAAGCACCAACAGCGTGGCCCCGACAGCCGCGCCGGATCAGGAAAGGCGCCGCAGCGGGCTCGTATCCCTCGCCCGGTCGGCGACCAGATCGATCTCGTGTTCCAGATCCCGACGCAGCCGACGCTCCAGCCGGCGCATGAGATTGGGCTTTTCCGCCGTCGCCACGCGCTCGGAAAACCCGATAGTCATCCGCACCTCATAGCCGTGCTTGTTCTTCTCGATACGCAGCACTCGCATGTCGTCCGGGTAAAGATCTTGCGACTGGAGGAACGCCCCGAGGACACGACTTGTCTTCTCCAGCCTCTGGCTCATCGAAAGCGCCCGCCATGCCGCCGCTGGAGGCGCGTGGTAGAAATTCGTTCCCTGTTCAATGCGGGTCCGAGCCCGGTACGCATCGTAGGCCCGCCTGGCAAGACGAGCCGACAGCATGAACGGCGCCCCGGCATTGGCCGGCAACAGCACGCCATTGACGGGAGGCGCCCCGTCCTTGTCCACGAGCGACGCGAGCACCCTGAGGATGGCATGATCTGCCGCTTCCTGGATCGGCAACTTCTCGGCGGCCTTGCAGAGGAGATCGAGGACCGCCCTCTGAGAGGATTTGGTGGCGCCCGAGTGGTGCGCCGTTTGCACTGTGTGCGTTCTCGGATCGACCGAAAGTATCAGCTTTACGCCGCGCTCGCGACCTGCGACCCAGATCAAGTCGGCGCTCGACCGATCCGCGTCATCTTCGCGCGAGACGGTGGCCAATGCGGCCATCAGACCGGAGCGGAAGTGAGGATTGACATCGCTGAATTCGAACGTCTCGTCGCTTTCCCATTCGGCCGGACCGCGAGTCTCTCTCTCGTGGACGTTGGCTCGGACGTGAGCCCGCCGGTAGGGTGGCTTCGAGCCATCAGCGCGTGCAACCCCGACTTGGGCGCCGAGGCCGATGTTGGTCGCAGTCAGGAGCATACCGTCCCGCTGCATCTCTAGATTCGGCATGCAGAACTTGGCGAGGGTCTGCTGCAGCTCCTGCAGTCGCTCAGCCGGAACTGTCGAGTTGCGAAAGCGGATGGAGACGGTGTCCAACCCGCCCATCCGAGCGGAATCTACCATGCTGGCGATTCCGAGCACCGGGTCTGCATCGGGAACCCAGAAGTCGAGGAAGCTGTCGGCGACGCTGTGATGCCGGAGCGTGTCGATCAAGGCCCGGTTGAACATTTCGACGAGCTTCTCGTAGTCGAGCGGCTCGACGGCAGGTTCGTCGTGTTTGACTTTCACCGGTCTCTCATCCCCGCGCGACGGCTCGCGTCCGCAGCCACTGCTGTGGCGACGATCCGCGCCCCCGGCACCCCGCGCCCACGCAGCCACGGGGCTGCCCATCTACTGAAAACCTACCCCCACTTCCGGCCCTACCAACGCCTGTTCAGACAAACTCAGGGCTCTCGCAGTTCCTTCTCGGTCCCGCCTTCCGCTGTGCGACCGATCCCGAACAACGCGGCCTGCAGGCTGCACGGGTAGGCCGTCCCGCTGGCGAATTGCCGTCCCACCACGGCGTTCCACTCCCGCAACGGAAGCAGGTCGACCCATACTGCCGAGGCATAGATGAAGAAGAGCAGGGCGCCACGCGTTATCCAACGGGCGCCAAAATTCAACACACACGCACCTAGAACGACCAACCCGATTGTTGTGGCCTTCCACCAAGCAGCGCCGAGTATCAGCAAGGACAGGAAATAGAGCAGCATTGTAAATAAGGCGTGCTCCAAACGATCCATTCCCTTATCTCCTTCCGAGCGCCGCTTCGTCGAGGAGCGCAGCCTTTACCACGCATCAAACCAAGCACTGAAAGAACGAGACAGTTTTCCACAGTTGGACAGTTATATCAATTATTACATATCCTATATCGTGCATCTTTCGCCGCTGACCGTCCACCAACCATTATGCGCCCGCGCATGCCTTAAATCATGATTTGCCTTGCCGCGCAACGCGCGCATATCAACAGTTCAACGCGGGGCTCGACTTGACTCCGATCCCGATAGGTTGTCATCAACATTTCCATCATCGGCGGGTCCATGGCGCGGGCCCTATCCTAACCCCCTCTGGCGCGCTACAGACCCGACTTCTCCATTTCGGCAATTAGGCTGGATATCATGTCAAGCGACGCGCCTATTGTCAGCATCCTAATAACGACATTCAATCGCTCTAGATTACTGCGTCGCGCAATCCAATCCGTGCTGATGCAAACCTTCAGTGATTTTGAGATTGTCGTGATAGACGATTGCTCCCCCGACGATACAGCTGCGGTCATGGCTTCCATAACAGACCCTCGTATCCGCTATTTCCGAAACGAAGCCAATGTGGGTTCTATCCACGGCGACCGTGCCCACGTCCGGCGTTTCTTACGGGAGCTTATGCGAGGGAAGTATTTCGCGTATCTTTGCGATGATGATTACTGGTTGCCACCGACTCTCCTTCAACGCCAGGTAGCCCTGTTTCGTGACAACCCGGATCTAGCGTTTGTTTTTGGCAATCAACTCTCATACAATCTTACGACACCGGAGTCTTATTTCGAAGGCTCCGCGGATTCCACAATAACGCTTACGTGGGATGATATCGACCGTTTTTTCGATCTTAAAACAAGGCGGTGCAAAACTCCGCATATGAACTATTTCAAGGATCTTTATCCCAAACGCATTATGACCTCCGAAGAGTATCTTACGTGCTTTTCCCGGGAACCTACCACCCTCAATCGCGCTGACGGCGGGACACTCTTTTCAAAGAGCCACTTTATGGAGGCCGGCGCCATGAGTGCGGACGTCGGCTCGGAGTGGCAAGCAGGCTATGAGTTCAAAATGGGGCCAGCCTCCATAGGCGGAGTGGCATTTCTCGACGAACCTGTGCTTGTCACTGAAATCCGCCACCAGAACGCGAGCTTCCAACGTACCCAGGTGGAACACTATCTCGACTCGGTCAAGAGCATCAGCTTGGCCTTCGCCGTCCCAATCGCGAATGCCAGCGCCTCTAGGAGACGATTTCTTCGTCACATCAAGGCGGAGACAATTCGCCACCTGTCCCACGCCTACCTCGAGAACACGATGACCATACGTGCCACGGGGCAATTGGGCATGTGCGGCGCGGATAATATCGCCCAAACCGTCGCGTTCCGCCAAGTTATGCCAGTTTATGCTCGCGAGGCGGTGCGCCCGACGGCCAAATGCGCGCGGCTGCTGTTTCGTGCGGAATTGTCACCGGGCAACGGCACGCCGGCCACGGCCGTATTGCGCCCCGCGGTCCGCTTTGTCCGGTCCGTGATTGCTGCAATGCTCGCGAAAAGCAGGAAGGTGTCTCATGGAAGGTAGGAAGCATAGCGACTTGTTTCTTCCGAGCCAGGAATTTGCGCGCTATCTCTATCACGATGCGCCACCCTATGACCAGGCGCTCTACTCGCTCGTCTCGGACCACGCCTGCCAGTTTCGGGCGGACGGGCTCAAACTGGCCATGTCCCCGAAGGTGGAGTTCGAAGAGATGTCGAGCCCGGCCTTCCTCCTCGCATTCGTAAATGCAATAGCAAAGATGATAAGAGCAAAGACAATTCTCGAGATCGGAACGTTCATTGGGCATTCGACCATGCACTTCGCACGCATGGTGGGGGAGAAAGGCCACGTCACCACGCTGGAGGTCTTCAGGGATTTTGCCGAGATTGCGCGCCGCAACTTTTCCGAGAATGGCTATGCCGACCGCATCACCCTGATCGAGGGCGACGCCAGCGCTTCGCTTGTCAAGCTGCCAAAGCGCTCCTTCGACCTGGTGTTCATCGACGGCAATAAGCAAAGCTACCTCGATTACGCGCGCAGCGCCGAGGAGCTCATCACCGACAAGGGCGTCATCATTGTCGACGATGTGTTCTTTCATGGCGACGCCTTGAATTCGGCGCCTTCTACCGAGAAAGGCCTGGGCTGCAAGCGCCTCCTGGCGCATTATCGGAACAGCACACGCTTTGAGCACCTATTGATCCCGTTACGCAATGGAATGCTCTTGTTGATGAAGCGTCAATAGTACGGCTCGAATATGAAAATTCTCATTTCAAATGCATTGTGGGGAGAGGGATATTGCTCAATCTTCACCAAATATTCCCTTGCAACCCTACTCTCACGCGGAAATATTCCTAAGCTCGCCGAGCGCTCCGAGCTTACCCTCCACATCGTAACCACGCGACGCGACCGTCGGCGTCTGCTGCGCGACTCAGCCCTCGCCGAGGCGAAACGATATGCCGCGATCGAGTGGGAACTCATCGAGGATTTCGTTTCCCACAGCCCGCCGGTGGGCCCTGGCGGGGAGAAGTACCCCTTCCTGAGCGCGCTTCAAAACATAGCTATTAAGCGTTCCCTCGACCACGACGTGATCGTCTTCAACTACGCCGATTTCATCTGGGCGGATGGCAGTCTTGCTCACGCTGTGCACACGCTCATGGGGTCCGATGAGCCGCGGGATGCAGTATTTGCCTTCTGCCTGCCCGTCGATCGCGACTCGGGCGTACGTGCCCTGGAACAGCATCGGCAAGCGAGCAAGCCCGAGGTTGTCGAGCTGGCTCCGCGCCATGGAGCAAAGATCGCCGCCGAGTGCATCCATCGCGAGGCGAAAATTCGCTTCTGGGAGGAGACGCCCAGGTTCACCAATCTGCCCTCCTACCTGATCTGGAGGGTCGGCGATCAGGGTCTGCTGATGCGCTCCTACCATCAGTCGATTTTGGCCATGCGCGTGCGGCGGGACGATCCGCAATATCTGCAAGGGATATTGCGGGGCAGTCTCGACTCGTCGTTCGGGGCGCAGCTCGCCAAGAGAACATCGCTCGCCTTCGCGACGGACACGGACAGAGTGCTGGTATTCTCCCTCTACCACACACCCGTTGATTCTCGCGTGCCGCCAGGCGTTACGCGCGAAATGTCGCTGCGCAGCCTCCTGACCGGGGATGTCACGCCGGAGCAGCGACCTTTTGCCGAGCGTCCG
>Ga0209431_10002993_pt1 | contig 13551 bp, 10 predicted proteins | sample RifCSP13_3_FD_184021 | JGI IMG/M metagenome (GOLD analysis project Ga0209431, IMG submission 184021) | Soil microbial communities from Rifle, Colorado - Rifle CSP2_sed 13_3 (SPAdes) (version 2) | ecosystem: Environmental > Terrestrial > Deep subsurface > Rock core/Sediment | place: Rifle...
GGGGGGAGATGTTCCACTATATCTTCGCCCTCTATAATGGTTACCTGCGTTATCTCGCCATCAAAACCGCCGGGGTCATTTGCAACTATCATATCCAGCCTTTTCTCCTTGAGCTTTTTCTTTGCATTGGCCAGCATATTTTCTGTCTCAAGCGCAAAACCGACAAGGAACTGGCCTCTTTTCCTGCTCCCCAGTTCTTTAAGTATGTCCTGGGTCCTCTCCAGTTCAATGTTAATCCGCGCCTCTTCTTTTTTTACTTTTTTCCTGTGGCTTATCCTTGGCCGGTAATCTGATACAGCAGCAGCCATTATAACCACTGTAGACTGCGGATAGTGCCTCATGGTGGCCTCTGCTATCTCCTCTGCTGTAGTAGTCTTAATAAAGGTTACGCCCCTCGGAGGATTGAGGTGAGACGGCCCGCTTACCAGAACAACCTCGGCCCCCCGTCTCCTCGCAGCCCTTGCAATGGCATAACCCATCCTGCCTGACGATGGATTGGAGATAAACCTTACAGGGTCTATTGCCTCTCTTGTGGGTCCTGCGGTAACCAGCACCTTTTCACCTTTAAGGTCTTTCGGCGCAAGACACTCCTCTGCCGCATCCACGATATCTTCAACAGGCGCAAGACGGCCACGGCCTTCGTATCCGCAGGCAAGCTCCCCCTCCTCAGGCCCTATAAAAGAGCAGCCAATTTTTTTAAGTCTCTCAATATTAGTCTGCACTATTTTGTTCTCATACATATTGGAATTCATTGCCGGCGCAAAAAGCACGGGGGCCCTTGTAGCCATAATAACTGTTGTCAGGAGGTCATCGGCAATGCCTGATGCAGCCTTCCCTATGATATTCGCTGTCGCAGGGGCAACAACCACAATATCTGCCTTTTCTGCCAGCTCAATATGGGAAATCCTTGACTCCTCAGTGAGGTCAAACATATCCAGAGCAACAGGGTTCCCTGTAATAGTCTGAAGAGTCAGCGGGGTTATAAAATTTGCAGATGCCGTTGTCATCACAGGCCAAACTGAAGCCCCGCTCTTTATAAAGAGCCTTGCGAGCTCAATGGCCTTATACGCAGCTATACCGCCTGTAATCCCCAGGATTATCTTTTTGCCATTCAATATCATTACAGTTTTTTATCTTATCAGCAAAGGTAGGTGTCGTCAAGCAGGCAAGCCTGTATAAATAACTTCATTAGCAAGGCTATCTACTTCCCCTTATTCTCCTCTTCTTTTTTCCCTGCCGGCTTTGCTTTTCCGAAATCCTTTAATGTCTTTGCAAGCTCCTTAAGCCGTTTTGCAACAAGATAATTTACAGCCCCTTCGGGATATGTGCCGTCAGGCTGTCTTTCGCCTGCAGGTTTGCCTGTCAGTATCTCTAACCCTTCTTCCACCTTTTCTATGGGATATATGGCAAACCTTCCTTCCTTTACAGCCTCAACAACCTCTTTCTTGAGCATGAGGTGCCTTACATTCTTCTTCGGTATTATCACGCCTTGTTTACCTGTAAGCCCCTTTGTCACGCAGACATCAAAGAACCCTTCTACCTTTTCATTTACTCCGCCAATAGGCTGGACCTCGCCAAGCTGGTTCATGGAGCCTGTTACCGCAATGCCCTGATTAAGCGGAAGGCCGGACAGACTTGACATGAGGGCATAAAACTCCGTGCATGTGGCGCTGTCCCCTTCTATCTCTTCATATAGCTGTTCAAAGCAGATGGAGGCAGAGAGGGTCATGGGCGTATCCTGCGCAAATTTTTCTCCGAGGTAGCTTGTTAAAATCATGAGCGCCTTATTGTGGATGCGGCCGCTCATCTTTACCTCTCTTTCAATATTCACTACCCCTGCATCGCCGAGGAATGTCCTTGCCGTTATCCTTGAGGGCTTCCCAAAGGCATAGTCGCCGAGGTCAAGCACTGCTATGCCGTTCACCTGGCCTGCCACAGCGCCATCAGTATCTATAAGGAGCGTCCCCTCTGCAATAAGCTCCCTGACCCTCTCCTCTATCCTTGAATTCCTGTATATCCGCTCCGCCACAGCCCTGTCCACATGACCAGATGTTACAAAATTGCTGTTGTCCACACCTGCCCAGTAGCTTGCCTCCCTTATTAAATCCGTTATCTCGCTGAATTGCGCAGTAAGCTTTTCCTGGTCATTTGCAAGCCTTGTCCCATATTCGACAATTCTCGCCGCGCCCGCCCTGTCAAAGTGCTTAAGCCCCTCCTCCTTGCACCTTGCGGCAATAAAGGCAGTATATTTATCTATATTTTCCTTGTTTCTCGGCATCCTATTGTCAAAGTCTGCCTTGACCTTAAACAGCTTTCTGTATTCGTCATCAAGATTGTAAAGGAGATAGTAGATATACGGGATGCCCACAAGGATAATCTTTATATCCACAGGGATTGGCTCCGGCTTTAAGGTTGTTGTAGACACAAGCCTGTACTGCTCCCACACATCATCTATCTTCACTTCCTTATTTTTAATCATCCGCTTAAGCGCATCGTATGAAAATATATTTCTCAGGAGGTCAAGGGCGTTTATGACAAGATAGCCTCCGTTTGCCCTGTGCACAGAGCCTGCCTTTATCATGCTAAAATCAGTCATTGCAACGCCGTACTGGACCCTGTGTTCAATCCTTCCGAATAGATTATAATAGGTCGGGTTGGTTTCAATGACAACCGGCGCACCCTTTATATCTTTATTATTCACAAGGAGATTAACGCTGTATCTTTCAAAACTGGGCTCTACCTTGGGAAGTTTAAGCCCTGGCAGGGCAAGGGCAAGCTCCTCCTTGGGACGGAACTCCTCTGAGCGCACCAACACATCCTCTTTAACCTGTTCAAGGTATTCAACTACCCCCTGGTGTTTCCTGTATTTTTCCAGGAGTTCATTTATCAAAGGATTGACAACATACTGGACGACCTCCCTGTCCAGCGCGTTTATCCTTTCCTTTGTCTCCTTTTCAACAACCCTTGCCTCGCGTATCGCATCGCTGAGCCTGTCCTGCAGGAACTTGCTCTCCTCCTCTATGCGCGCCTTCTCGTGTTTTGAAAGTTTTTCAAAGTCCTCATGGCTCAAGGCCTTACCTTCCTTTGCAGGCACGACAGCAAGACCGCTCACGGTCTTTTTAAGTATAAAACCTTTTTCCTGCGCCTTCTGCTCCAATCTATAGAAGATTGCCTTTGTCCTCTCTTGCTGGCCGTCTAATATTTCATCTCTATGTTTTTCATAATCCTTGCTCTCAAAGACCTTTGGAATATCCCTTTTTAATGACTCCACCAGATCTTCCATGTCTATCTTTAAATCAGTGCCGACGCCCGGCGGAAGGTTCAACACATTGGGCCTGTCAGGGTCTGTGAAGTTATATACATAGCACCAGTCATCAGGGACCTTCTCGTCCTTTGCCCTTTTTTCAAGCATGGCCTTTACAGTTGACATCTTCCCTGTGCCGCTTTCTCCAAGCACATAGATATTGAATCCCTGGCTTTCAAGGCCAAGGCCAAAGCCCAGCGCCTTTAATGCCCGCTCCTGGCCGATAGTCATGGCAAGCGGAGGAATTTCATCTGTTGTCTTGAATGGAAATTGCTTCGGGTCGCACGTCCACCGCAGTTCTTCGGGTGATAATGCTTGTGGTTTTTTTGCCATAAGTCCTCCGTTTAAATCTCTGTTTTGCATTTCGGACAGACAAATTTGTTTTCAATAGCCATATCATAAAGAAAGCCCGGCAAGAGAAAGAAAAGGTATAAAAAAATCCTTAACAGTATCTGCTTGGGCTGCGTAGAAAACCTCTTTGCCTTTCCTTCAAAGCCGTATTCATGACATTTTATCCAAGGTTTATTATGAGACATGTTGAAGAACCCCGCAGCAAGCTGCGGGGATTCTCCTCGGTAAGGAATTTTACTGTTGACATAGCTCGCCTTGACCCCGCTCTAAGGAGCGGGGATTGCGGCGAGCATTCCGTTCAATCAAATTATTACCTGTGTCGGTTCCACATTCTTTCTGATTTTCTTAATGCCCATGTTCCCTATGCTCAATGGTCCTGAAAAGCTGATTGGTTGGGCAGCCGTTGCACTCTGCCTGAAGTGTAGTATAGAAGATGTGGTGGTCTTTGGCAAGTCTTTGGTTTATCAAATCCAGGATTTCACCCCTGCGGTCTCTTGCCTTTTCTTCTATATCAATATGCGCGCTCATGGCATGGATATTTGAACAGATGCTCCATATATGAAGGGTGTGGATGCCCTGCACGCCATCTAATGCTTTTATATCTTCAACAATCTTCTTAATATCAATCTCTTTTGGCACGCCCTCCAGAAGGATATGCGCTGATTCCAGAATTATCTTAACAGCGCCGATAATAATTATTATGCCTATACCGATGCTTATGAGCGGGTCGGCGGCAAACCAGTTTGTATAATAAATGATAATGCCGCTTATAATAACACCAACGGATGCCGCAGCATCCCATACAACATGGAGGTAAGCGCTTTTTATATTCAAATCCTCGTGGGTATGCCCTTTCAGCCATGATGCAACAATGATATTTACTGCAAGACCGATAAATGCCACAACCATTGTTCCTATGGCTCTGACCTCCGGCGGAGATACCAGTCTTTGATATGCCTCATAAAATATAACCAGCGACACAAACAAGAGTGTTACGCCGTTTATAAACGCTGCAAATACCTCGCTCCTGTGCCAGCCGTATGTCCTTGTCTCTGTCGGCGGCATGGCACATATATAAAGCGCCAGCCAGCTTAAAGAAAGGGCAAAGACATCCATGAACACATGGGCAGAGTCAGATAAAAGGGCAAGGCTGTTAAACAAAAACCCGCCGATGAGTTCTGCTAAAAAAATGACTGCTGTAAGAAGAATGGCGAGCTTGAATCTGCCTCTGAGCTCTATGTCAATGTGGGTGGATGCCATATGAAAAGATAAGGTTGAGGCTAAGGTTAAGGCTAAGAAATTACCCAATTGGTAATTCAAGGCTTCGGCATTGATAATTCTCAACCTCGACCTAAACCTTAACCTGTTTTTCAGGAATTATCCAAATACTTTCCTTTTTTAATGATACGGTTGTCATTTTTCCTTTGCTGAGTTTAAGCTTTCTATATGCAAAATTGGGGATTTCTATCTTGAGGGTTGTATCGCTGTTAATCAGCTTAAGATAAACAGTATGGTTTGCCCCCTTCCCGATGGTTGTTAAAATGTTTCCCTCAAGCATATTATCCTGAACTTTTTTATCTATTGGCCTGTCAGGTCGTATAACCATAATCTCTTCAGGCCTTATCCCGAATGTTATCTTTTCGCCGGCAGCAAATGGCCGCTCCTCCGGATGTACTAATGCCTTAACCTCTCCCAGTTCTGGGTTTTCTATAGTTACCGTGGTCCCGTCGGCAGAAACCACCCTGCCGCTGAAGATATTCCTTACACCAAGGAATTTTGCAACATTCCTTGTCTTTGGCTTATAAAACACCTCTTCCCTTGTCCCAAACTGCTCAAGCCTGCCGTTGTTTATCACCGCAATCTTCTCCCCCATGATAAATGCCTCCTCAAGGTCATGGGTAACGAACAGCGTTGTTATAGGATATCTTTCATGGATAATGAGGAGGTCAGCCCTGAGTTTTTCCCTGACCTGATAATCAAGGGCTGAAAACGGTTCATCGAGAAAAAGCACCTTTGGCTCTGTTGCGAGAGTCCTTGCGAGGGCAACCCGCTGCTTCTGCCCGCCTGACAACTCTATCGGAAATCTGTTTTCAAGCCCGCCGAGCCTCATGAGTTCAAGGAGTTCTTCAACCTTTGCCTTGATTTTACTCCTGGGAAGGCGGTCTATCCCATATGCGATATTCTCAAACACAGTCATATGCGGAAAGACGGCATAATCCTGGAACAGATAGCCTGTCCTTCTGTCTCTTATGGGAATATCTATGCCGGCAGTGGAATTAAAAACATCCCTGCCGTCAACCCTTACAAAGCCCTCATCCGGCTTTACAATGCCGGACAGCATATTTAAAAGCAGGCTCTTTCCGGTACCTGACGGCCCGAACAGGACAGTGAATTCTTCTCCTGTGGAAAATTCAATATCTACTGAAAAGCCGCTTTTGTCGCTTCCTTCTGCCCGGCTCCGGGAGCGGAAATGAAGATGTTTTTTTAAACTAAAGGAAAGAGACACGTCGCTTCGCTCCATTGTAAAATGCAAAGTGAAGATTGAAAAAGCAATCCGCATTTTGCAATTTGCAATCTTCAATTTGCAATGAACTAATACCTGCCTCTGGTAAACCTGTTTACAAAGTATAGCACCGAAAATGAGAAAAGGGTTATTATACCCACGAGGATATTTGCCATTTTTGTGTTTCCCATCTGGACCGCGTCATAGATGGCAATGGGAAGGGTCTGGGTCAAGCCGGGGATATTCCCGGCAACCATAAGGGTTGCCCCGAATTCGCCGGTTGCCCTGGCAAAAGCCATGACACTGCCTGCCGCGATTCCCCTCCACGCAAGAGGGATGGTTATTGTCTTTAATACCTCCCATTCTGTTTTACCAAGGAGCCTTGCCGCATTTTCCAGATTTCTATCCACCCCTTCAATGGCAGCCCTTGCCGGTCTTACAAACAGAGGGAGCGATGCAACAAAGGCTGCGATTACCGCGCCTTTCCATGTAAAGACTATGGATACACCCAGTTTGTCTTCAAAAAATCTTCCTAAAGGTCCGGACCTTCCAAGCAGCACAAGGAGATAATATCCCAGGACCGTAGGAGGAATCACGAGCGGCTGCATAATCAACGCATCTAAAACACCCTTCCCCCAAAATCCCTTTCTTGCCATAAGATAGGCAAGACCAAGCCCTATAATTACAGAAAAAAATGTTGCAGTAACAGAGACCTTCAATGTTAGATAAAGCGGGAAGATATCCATGCTCTAAAACTCCCCTGGCAGGAGAAAACCGTATCGCTTCATAACAGCCCTCCCCTCAGGATTGTTGACATAATTGATAAATGCCCTTGCCTCTTTCTCAGCCTTTGAGGTCTTAATTACAGCCACAGCCTGATTAATAGGGGTATGAAGGCTGTCATCAATCAAAGCATACTCCAGTTCAGGTACATCTGCCACAGACTGGGATAGGATGCCTGCCACCGCATTACCGGTCTGGATAAACTGGACAGCCTGCCGTATATTTTCGCTGTAAATAAGTTTTGGTTTCAGTTTATCCCATAATCCAAGCCTCATCATGGCCTCTTTTGCTGCAATGCCGTAAGGGGCATGGTCAGGGTTGGCTATGGCAATCCTTCTTATAGAAGGGCTTGCAAGTTCTTCAAGCCTCTTGATACCACCGCCAAACTTTTTATTCATAGCCAGAACTATCCTGCCCTGGGCGTATACCCGGCTGGTATCAGGGACAATAAGCCCTTTTTGTTTCAGGGCATCAATATATTTTAAATTGGCGGCAAAAAAGATATCAAATGGGGCTCCGTTTTCTATCTGGTGGGAAAGTATGCCGGTTGAGCCAAAGGACAAAATAACCTTTATGCCGGTGTCTTTCTCAAATTTACCGGCTATCTCCTTTAATGCAAAGGAGAGGTCAGAAGCAGCGGCGACGGTGAGATGCCTTTCTTCAGAAAGGCAGGAAATGGGAAGCAGGATGTGGGAGGTGGTAAAAGAAGCCAAAAACAACGCTATCAGTTGGTAATTTGTCTTTCCACTCCCTACTCTCCACTTCCCACCTCCCATCTTCACTCTTCCTTCAGTCTTCTTGTCATCAAATGCATCACGGCATCTCTTGCTGATTTATCTTTATACAGGACATTATACACCTCTTCAGTAATCGGCATATCCACGCCATGCTTTCTGGAAAGTTCGTAGGCGGCCTTTGCTGTCTTAACCCCTTCTGCCACCATCTTCATCTCTGCCAGTATTTCAGAGAGCTTTCGGCCCTGTCCTATCATGAAGCCGACAGACCTGTTTCTGCTCAACTCGCCTGTGCATGTAAGAACCAGGTCGCCCAGCCCTGACAGACCTGCAAATGTTGCCGGCTCAGCGCCCATAGTAATACCAAGCCTTGATATTTCAGCCAGGCCTCTGGTTATCAAGGCTGCCCTTGCATTCATCCCCAGCTTCAGGCCGTCAGATATGCCTGCTGCTATAGCAATGACATTCTTCAGCGCACCGCCAAGTTCCACCCCTACCATGTCCTTGTTTGTATAAACCCGGAAATAGCTTGTATTGAATACCCGCTGCACCTTTTCTGCCACAGCAATCTTATTTGATGCGGCACAAACAGCCGTGGGAAGCTTCTGGCTTACCTCCCTGGCAAAGGAAGGGCCTGAAAGCACAGCAAGGTTCTTATGGGCAGCCTTTGGGAGTGTTTCCTTCAGTACCTGTGACACAGTCAAAAGGGTTTCCTGTTCCAGTCCTTTTGATGCGCTCACTATAATAGTATCTTTTGATATAAACTCTGCTGCGTTCTTGAGCACTTCCCTTACGCCGTGGGATGGGACTACGCATACAACAACAGCCCTGCCTTTTACAGCCTCTTCTACGGAATTTGTTGGTGTTATATTATGGGCAAGTTTGATGCCTGGTAAAAAAACAGCATTCTCCCTTGTCCTCAGTATGGTTTCATATATATCTTCTTCCCTCACCCACAGGGTTATATCAAAACCTTTATCAGCCAGTATGTTGGCAAGGGTTGTCCCCCAACTTCCGGCACCAAGGATACAGACCTTTTCCACCCCCTTAGACCTCCTTTAAAGAACTCCTTCATATTTAAATATAAAATCTTTTTTATGATTTTTAAAGAATATGAGCATAATGCTAAATAGGTCTAACGGGGTCCATTCTAATTCTCCTTACGTGCCACAGGGGTGTTTTTATTCTCCCTCTCTTCTATTGCATCCATCCTTACCCTTATCGCATCAGGATTCGGATAGCTCTTTTCCAGTTCCGTGTAAAGTTCCATTGCCTCATCAAGATTTCCTTGTCTCTTCAATACAGATGGCCTTCCAGAGTCTTGCCTCAGTGGCATAAGGGTCGGAGGGATATAATGAAATTAACCTTTCATACGCATTGATAGCCCCGCTGTAATCGCCTTCCAGATAATATGTATTTGCTATCTGATAATAAACCTGAGGGGCAATTTGAGAATTTGGAGAGCTTTTGACGACCTCCTGGAGTTCTATCCTCGCCTGTTTTATATCAGTAAGCTTAAGGTATGTCATCGCTATCTGATACTGGAAGTCATCGCGTTCAGTCCCGATTGTATTTTTTACCAGCCACTGGTATTCGCCTATTGCCTTTCTGTAGTCGCCTCTCTTTATAAATATCTCTGCCATATCCTGCTTTGCCAGCACGACCTCTTTGCTCTTGGGATAGAGAAGGATTAAGGTTGTATAGGCATTCATGGCCTTTCTGTAATCCTTTAGATAAAGACTGTTTATGAGGCCAATCTTGTACTGGCTGGCAGGGGCATACGAGCTTTCAGGGTATCCGTTCACAATCTCATTGTAATTATCAATGGCCTTCAGATAGGCCATGTTGCTGAAATTCTCTTCTGCCTTTTCATACAGAGGACGCACCGGGTCGTCAGAACAGCCCGTAACTATAGTGAGCAGTGAACAGCAGGCAACAAACAGTAGGCAGTAGGCAGTAGGCAGTAAGCAGTTAATCTTCTGCTTTCTGCATACTGTTTTCTGCATACTGCTTACTTTTCTTTTCATTCCTCTTCCTCTTTTTCTGCAATGGGCGCAATTTCCTCTTTTTCTGCAATGGGCGCAATGCCTGTCACCCTTTCATCCTTTTCTACGCCTATCAGTTTTACCCCCTGTGTATTTCTGCCGATTACAGATACATCCTTCATTGCTATCCTGATAATCTTGCCGATATTGGTGGTAATCACGAGCTCATCTTCAGTATTGACCTGAGCAATGCCAGCAACCCTCCCGTTTTTCTCGGTCACCTTTATATTTATTATCCCCATACCGCCGCGGAGCTGGCTCCTGTATTCTTTTATCTCTGTCCTCTTGCCATAACCCCTTTCGGTTACTGTCAGAATGGTTTTACCCTCTTCAAGCGCCTCCATTGATACAACCGCATCCTCCTTTGCAAGGTTTATTGCCCTTACACCCCTTGCAACCCTCCCCATATCCCTTACCTGTTCTTCATTAAATCTTATCGCCTGTCCTTCCCTTGTTCCAATGAATATCTCCTTTGAACCGTCTGTAAGCCTTGTTGCAATGAGTTCATCACCCTCATCCAGGCCAAGCGCAATAATGCCGCCGGAACGGATATTGGAAAACGCCTGCAGGTCTGTCTTTTTTATTACGCCGTATTTCGTAGCCATGACAATAAATTTGCCTTCCGCAAATTCCTTTACAGGGAGAAATGCCGTTATCTTCTCATCCTGCGTCAGGTTTAAGATATTCACGATTGCCTTCCCCTTTGCAGCAGCGCCTGCCTGAGGGATATCGTAAACCTTCAGCGAATATACCTTGCCCTTGTTTGTGAAGAAGAGGATGTAGCTGTGTGTTGATGCAACGAAGAGAGCCTCCACGAAATCCTCTTCCCTGGTTGTCATGCCTGTCTTTCCTTTGCCGCCCCGCTTCTGAATCCTAAAGAGGCTTGTCGGGTTTCTCTTTATATAACCGCCGTGGGTTACGGTAACCACCATATCCTCTTCCGCGATAATATCCTCCATGGTTATCTCGCCGGTCTTCTCAATAATCTCTGTGCGCCTCTCATCGCCAAACTGCTTTTTGATCTCCTTTAGCTCGTCAACAACAACCTCCATAAGGAGTTTTTCGCTTGCAAGTAACTCTTCAAGCCTCTTTATCAGCTTTAATATTTCCTTATATTCCTCAACAATCTTTTCCCTCTCGAGCGCCGTCAGCCTCTGGAGCTTCATATCAAGGATTGCCTGTGCCTGGATTTCAGAGAGTTTGAACCTCTTTATAAGGCCGTCTTTGGCCTCCTGGGGGCCTTTACTCTTCCTGATAAGTGTTATCACCTCGTCAAGATTATCTATGGCAATCTTCAAGCCCTCTAATATATGGGCCCTTTCCTTTGCCTTCTTAAGTTCAAATATCGTCCGTCTTGTTACAACCTCTTTCCTGAACCTTATGAACTGCCGGAGGAGTTCCCTGAGGTTTAGAATCCTTGGCTGGCCGTCCACAATGGAAAGGTTTATAACACCGAATGTCCCCTGCATCTGCGTATGGAGGAAAAGGTTATTCAGTATAACCTCTGAAACCTCATCCCTCTTGAGCTCAACTACTATCCTCATCCCCTCCCTGTCAGACTCATCCCTTATATCAGATATGCCTTCAATCTTCTTGTCCCTTACAAGTTCAGCAATCTTTTCAATGAGCTTTGTCTTGTTAACCTGATAGGGTATCTCGGTTATGACAATGGCCTGCCTGTTAGTCCTCGGGTTTTTCTCTACTATAGTCCTTGCCCTCATCTGGATAATGCCCCTGCCCGTTGTATAAGCCTCCTTTATGCCTTCCCTGCCGTGGATAAATCCGGCGGTGGGGAAATCAGGACCTGGGATAAACTTCATAAGCTCATTTATGGTGGCCTCAGGCTTATTTATGAGATGCACAATGGCATCTATGACCTCTGAAAGATTATGGGGGGGCATATTGGTTGCCATGCCCACAGCGATACCTGATGAGCCGTTTACAAGCAGATTTGGGAATGCGGCAGGCATAACAAGGGGCTCTTTTAAAGAATCATCATAGTTAGGGCCCCAGTCAACGGTTTCTTTTTCTATATCAGATAGAATGGCGCCTGAGAGGCGGGCCATACGCACCTCTGTGTAACGCATGGCAGCGGGTGCATCTCCGTCAATGGAGCCGAAGTTACCCTGGCCGTCTATAAGCGGATACCTCAGCGAAAAATCCTGGACCATCCTTGTTATGGCGTCATAGACTGCCACGTCGCCATGGGGATGGTATTTACCTATCACATCTCCAACAACACGGGCAGATTTTTTATAAGGCTTGTTCCATTCAACCCCCATTTCGTGCATTGCAAAAAGGATTCTCCTGTGAACAGGCTTAAGTCCATCCCTCACATCCGGCAACGCCCTTCCTATTATGACGGACATTGCATAGGACATATAAGACTTTTTCATTTCGTCTTCAATATATACAGGTATCTTCTCCTGCGCCATTTATCCTCCTGATTTAAATACAAGGAATTGAAATTAGGGGTTCCCTCTGAGTGGTTTTAAATTTTACTACGATATAATAAGGTGGAATTGCAGGACTGTCAAGGCTTAATAAGCCTAAATTTTTGGATTTACTTTTGGGGCTAAACCAGCTATGAATATGGCATGAAAAACAGCGCAGCCCTAAAAGGTTTAGTCCTTATTATATTTATTTTGTCAATAATTTTCATCTTTCAATATACAGACCTCAAGAAATATTTTACCGCGGAAATATTAAAGACATGGATTTTAGAACTCGGACCATGGGGACCTGTTGCTTATATAGTGATATATAGCATCAGCCCTGTTATGCTTCTGCCTGCCCTCCCCCTTACAGTTGCAGGCGGTATCCTCTTTGGGCCTGTTGGCGGAATTATATACACCGCCATTGGGTCAACCATCGGCGCATCCATTGCATTTCTCATATCACGCTATCTGGCAAGAGAGCTTGTGGCGAAACTGTTATCAAAGAAAGGACGGTGGAGCGAGCTTGATAAGGAAGTAGAAAGACGGGGGTGGAAGATAGTTGCGTTTACAAGGCTGATCCCCCTCTTCCCATACAACTTTCTGAATTATGCCTTTGGCCTTACAAAGATAAAATTCAGCCACTATGTGCTGGCGTCCTCTGTTTTCATGCTGCCGGCTATTGTTGCCTTTGTATTATTTTCAAGTTCATTGCTTGATTTATTCAGCGGCAAGGTTTCAAAAGAGTTTTTAACAGGCCTATTCCTTGTTATAATAGTGTCAGCAATGCCAATTTTATATAAGAGGATGAAGAAAAAGAGCGCCCTTATTATTGTGGATGTTCAAAATGACTTCTGTCCCGGAGGGGCGCTGCCAGTGCCTCAAGGTAATACGGTTGTCCCTGCCCTGAACAACTATATCCAGATGTTCCAGAAGGCAGGACTGCCCATATATGCATCAAGGGACTGGCACCCGGAGAAGACCAGGCATTTTAAGGCATACGGCGGCCTATGGCCGCCGCATTGTGTCCAGGGGACAAAGGGTGCTGAATTTCATCCGGACCTTAAACCTGCTCCCAGCGTAATAATTATTACAAAAGGCACTGACCCTGAAGAGGACAGCTATTCATGTTTCCAGTCCTATGACAGCGAAGGAAAGCCCTTTGCCAAAAGTCTAAAAGAAAAAGGGGTCAAACATCTTTATGTAGGAGGCCTGGCAACAGACTACTGCGTGCGTGCCACAGTGCTTGATGCATTGAAGGCAGGGTTCAGCGTAACTCTTCTTATTGATGCGATAAAAGGGGTTGATATAAAGCCTGGAGATTCAGCAAAAGCATTAGAAGAGATGGAAAAGGCAGGGGCAGATAAAACAAGCCTGAAGGATTTAAGGTTATAGC
>Ga0209431_10002996_pt1 | contig 13549 bp, 11 predicted proteins | sample RifCSP13_3_FD_184021 | JGI IMG/M metagenome (GOLD analysis project Ga0209431, IMG submission 184021) | Soil microbial communities from Rifle, Colorado - Rifle CSP2_sed 13_3 (SPAdes) (version 2) | ecosystem: Environmental > Terrestrial > Deep subsurface > Rock core/Sediment | place: Rifle...
CTCCCTGACCCCTTCCACAGAGTTGGCAATGGCCTCAATTTTGGCCATATCAGAACTTATCAGAGGTGAGGCGTCAACCAGGACATGAGATGCCTCTTTGATTATGTCATATCCCAGATGACCTATCATTACTGCTATCACAAGTGTAGCTATGGGATCGATAATAGGATATCCCATCCTTCCGGCGGTAAGGCTGATCAATACAACGAAAGATGCCAGGAGGTCGCTCATGGTATGTTTTGCATCAGCCACCAGGAAGTCGCTCTTAAGGGTCTTCCCCCTCCTGTATTCGTAAGTGGTGACAAAGAGATTGATCCCCATGGTTACTATGACAATCCCGAAGCTCAAGTCCGTTACCACCAGCGGCTTCGGGCTCAAGAACTGTTCAGCCGCCTTCTTGAATACCTCAATGCATGCTATAAACAAGAGGGTGGCTATCCCCACTGTCGCCATGGTCTCGAACTTCTTGTAGCCGTAATGATGTGTCCCATCAGGAGGCTTAGAAGCCAGCCATATACCTATAAGACCTATGACATTGGATGCCCCGTCGAATAAGGAATGGACACCATCGGCCTGTATGCTGTTTATCCCCGCCAGATATCCATAAAATATCTTTACTATGGCGCCAAAAATATTTAACAGGAGTGTTATCCACAACACCTTCCTGACTTCAAGTGCATATACCATTGGTGAATATTATCTTTATAAATACTTCAGAGTCAAGGGTATATATCTTTTTCCCTTGACAGTGAACAAGCGTTCACCTATAATTGCCCTCATGAAAAATGAAATACAAAAGGATAGGTTAAAGTCCAGGGCCGAGGCGATATCAGGATTCTATCAGAAAACAGGGAGGATGCCGAGTTTCTCCGAGATAGGGGATATGCTGGGGCTCAGGTCCAAAAATGCCGTATCCAAACTTGTTGCCAGGCTTGAGGAGATGAAGGTCCTTGAAAAGGACAAGACCGGAAGGCTTATCCCAGGTTCTATCGCGTATCCGGTAAGAATCCTCGGAACTGTAGAGGCAGGATTCCCAAGCCCCGCTGAAGAGGAGCTGGCGGACAACATTTCCCTTGACGACCTGCTGATTCAGAACCGGCAGGCCACATTCCTTCTCAAGGTATCAGGGGATTCCATGATGAATGCCGGGATACTCCCCGGAGACATGGTCATAGTTGACCGCGGACAGACGCCAAAGAGCGGGGACATCGTCATTGCAGAGGTTGACGGGGCGTGGACCATGAAGTACCTTAGAAAGAGGGGTGAAAGCGTGGCCCTGATTCCCGCAAACCCTAAGTACAAGCCGATAAGGCCGGAGAACGAGCTTAAGGTTGCGGGCGTGGTAACGGCGGTGGTGAGGAAGTATGGGTAAAATGCTTGACACCATATTGAGATGATATACTATCCAAACGCTGGTTGGCTCAGGGATAGTTGTAGGGTGGGCTGTGCCCACCGTTTTTCTGGAAAACGGAGGGAGTAAACAGATGGGGATGTACGATACAATATATTTTGATAAGAAATACACCTGTCCAGCGTGTAATGCTGAGATTGATTCCACTCAAACCAAGGATTTTGAGCAAACTCTGGATGAATACCATGTCAAAGACTGTGTTTCCCATGCCGAGGAGATAAGGATCATAAAGGACGAGCTTTTCTGCGATAGTTGCTCGAAATTTACAGGGAAGAATGTCTACATAGTAGTCGTCAGAGGTACGCCGCCAGTGTATGTAGATACAATCTGGTAAGAAATACCGTGTGAATATGCAAAGCTGATTTCATGGTCGGCTAAAGGCGGCCTATAACTAGGCAATCATGAGATAAGGGCGATCACAAGGATCGCCCCTACGGAAAAATAATATGACCAAATTCAACCCCGACATTCATCACCGCCATTCCATCCGCCTGAAGGATTATGATTATTCAGGAGCAGGGGCGTATTTTGTGACGGTGTGCGCATGGTAGAGGGGATGTTTGTTCGGGGAGATTGTTGACGGTGCGATGCGGTTGAATGAATACGGCAGCGTTGTTCAGGCATGTTGGGATGATATACAGAATCATTATCAACATGTTGAATTGGATATATTTATGATAATGCCAAATCATCTGCATGGGATAATAATGATTACGGATAATGTAGGGGCGGGGTCTCCCCGCCCTGAACCAAACGAACCCATGGAAACCGCGCACCAAGAAAGGGGCAGGGGGACCCTGCCCCTACAAATTCATACATTAGGCCAGATGATGGGATATTTCAAATATCAATCAACCAAACGCATTAACGAACTACGCGACAACCCCGGTTGTCCCGTCTGGCAACGCAACTATTACGAACACATCATACGCAACGATGACGAATTAAACCGCGCCCGGCAATATATCATCGGCAACCCATTAAAATGGGAACTGGACGAGGAGAATCCTGCAAACGTCTCTGTAGGGGCAGGTTTGAAACCTGCCCACAAAATAATGTAAATCCCGCAAACATTATGCCTACCCAGCCCCTAACCCTCCACTCCTGGCCCCGCGCCATCCTGCACATTGACGCGGACGCGTTCTTTGCCTCATGCGAGCAGGCAGTACACCCTGAGCTAAAAGGTAAGCCTGTTATTACCGGGAAGGAGCGCGGAATTGTCTCTGCCGCCAGTTACGAGGCGAAGGCGAGAGGGGTGGAAAGGGCAATGCGGCTCTTTGAGGTTAAGAAGGTCTGCCCTGATGCAGTAATTTTGCCCTCGGACTATGAGACATATTCCCTCTTTTCCGTCAGGATGTTCGAGATCCTCCGGCGCTTTTCCCCTGATGTGGAGGAGTACTCCATAGATGAGGCGTTCGTGGACCTGACAGGACTCAGGAGGACTTTTCACGGCTCTTACGGGGAGATAGCAAAGAAGATTCAGGAGACTGTTGAGAAGGAGCTGGGGATTACCGTATCTATAGGAGTGAGCCTCTCCAAGGTGTTGGCAAAGATAGGTTCAAAGCACAGGAAACCCAAGGGCATTACCCTTATACCTGGGAGGGAGATACACAACTACCTTGAAAAACTCCCGGTGGGGAAGGTCTGGGGGATAGGGGCGAATACATCGGAATTCCTAAAAAAGTTCGGGATAACCACTGCCCTTGATTTCGCCGGGAAAGATGAACTGTTTGTAAAACGGTATCTTTCAAAGCCTTATCAGGAGATATGGCACGAGTTAAACGGGAGGAGCGTATACCCTGTTTCAACGGAGTCAAAGAGGGAATATCAGTCCATAAGCAAGACGAGGACCTTCACACCTCCGTCCGATGATGAAGAATTTATATTCGCCCAGCTTTCAAAGAACCTTGAGAACGCATGCATAAAGGCGAGGCGTTATGACCTGGCCGCCAGCAGGCTTATCGTATTCCTGAGGAGGCAGGATTTCAGCGATGCAGGGTTGGAGCTTAAGATCAGCCGCCCTACTGCTTATCCGGCAGAACTGATGGAGCCCTTAAAAAAGGGGTTCAGAGAGGTATACAAACCAAATACCCTGTATCGGTCGACAGGGGTAGTCCTGGCAGGCCTCATGCCGGAGAAGAGCGTACAATACACCCTGTTTGACGATGTCTCAAGGATAGAGAAGATGGCAAGGATTTACAGCGCCGTTGACGGGCTGTCAGAGAGGTTTGGCAAGCATACCATTCAGCACGGCTCAAGCCTTTATGCGAAATTACAGTCTCAGCACGAAGGTGAACGGGGTGATGTTGCCTTCCGAAAGACCGAGTTATTCAGGGGAGAAAACAGGAGGCAAAGGGTGGGGCTTCCGGTGCTGAATGTGAAGGTTTGACGCCTCCTAAATAATAAATCTTTACCTTGACAACACCATAGAAAATAACTAATCTAAAGCCTTGTCAGGCATGATTGGAAATTGCGATTAGAATGAAACTTCTATATAAGGAGGTCTTTAAAAATGCCTAAGGTGTCATATTGGAAGGTCATATCTGCATTAACGCTAACTGTCTTTGTCTTTTTGGGATGTAAAAAAGGGGGAGAACCTGTTTCGGACGTTATAAAGATAGGTACTGCAGGGCCGATGACAGGGGACCAGAGCGCATTCGGCCAGGACCAGCAGAACGGTGTCAGGCTTGCCGTTGAAGAATGGAACATGAAGGGCGGGGTCCTCGGCAAGAAGATTGAACTTCTTGTCGGTGACGACCAGCATGACCCGAAGCAGGCTGTCTCCGTTGCAAACAAGATGGTTAACGACGGTATTGCAGGGCTGGTGGGGCATTTTAACTCTTCATGTTCTCTTCCTGCATCAAGGATTTACAATGACCAAAAGATCCCGATGATAACCCACGGTTCTACAAATCCTCAGTTAACGGAGCAGAATTTCAAAGGGGTGTTCAGGGCCTGCGGCAGGGACGACCAGCAGGGAATGAAGGCGGCTCTGTTTGTAATAGATGATATGAAGGCAAAGAGCGTGGCTATCCTGCATGACAAAACAACATATGGGCAGGGACTGGCTGATGAGTTCAGGAAGGGTGTTGAAGGCAAGGTGAAAGTAACATATCACGGCGGTATAACCCAGGGAGATAAGGACTTTTCCGCAGTCCTGACAAATGTAAAGACAGGAAACCCTGATCTGATCTACTTTGGCGGTGTATATCCGGAAGGAGGCCTTCTTGTGAAACAGGCCAGGGCCTTAGGCATAAAAGCGCCGCTCATGGGCGGAGACGGCGTGATAAGTGAGGAGTTCCTGAATATAGCAGGAGCAGATGCTGAGGGGACATATGTTACCTTTGCCCCTGACGTGAATAACATCCCCTCTGCAAAGGCTTTTGTTGATACATACACCAAAAAATACGGGAAGCCCGGCCCATACTCCGTATACGCCTATGTGGCTGCCAATGTCCTCTTACAGGGGATTAAGGATTCAAACTCAACAGAAGGGGAAAAGATATCCGAGGCCGTTCACAAGATGAAATACGAGGGCGCCTTGGGGAGTATAGAGTTTGACGATAAGGGGGATGTAAAGGTTTCCCCTTATGTCATATGGCAGGTAAAGGGCGGTAAGTGGGAGCAGATAACTAAATAATAGCGAGGAGTTAGGAGCGAGGAGTTTGCTCCTGGCTGTTTTTTCTATGTTTTTACAGCAAATCATAAACGGCCTGACCGTTGGAAGCGTCTATGCTCTTATAGCCCTTGGATATACCATGGTCTATGGAATCCTTGGGCTTATCAATTTCGCCCATGGCGAGATATACATGATAGGGGCCTACCTTGGGGTGATATTCTTCGGGATATTCACCGCATTGGGACTTACGGCAACGAACCTTCCCTTGTCTATTGTCCTAACATTCCTCCTTGCCATTGTCTATTCCTCTGCATACGGATATACGATAGAGAGGGTTGCCTACAGGCCTCTTCGCCATGCCCCCCGGTTATCGCCTCTTATTACAGCACTGGGCATATCCATATTCCTTCAGAACTATGTTATGCTCTCCCAGGGTGCGAAGGACAAGGTCTTCCCATCCCTTATATCCGGCGGCGTCTCTATAGGGAATGCGACCGTCAGCTATCTTCAGTTGATCATCATGCTTACATCGCTAATATTAATGACGGCCCTTCATTTTTTTATTACAAAGACGAGGCTCGGTACTGCCATGAGGGCCACCGCCCAGGATAAAAAGATGGCGTCTCTCCTCGGCATCAATGTGGACAGCGTTATCTCAGCCACTTTTGTAATCGGCTCAGGCCTTGCAGCAGCAGGGGGAGTGATGATTGCCATGCATTACGGCCTCATAAACTTCTATATGGGTTATGTGGCGGGGCTCAAGGCGTTCACTGCGGCGGTTCTGGGCGGTATAGGGAACATCCCAGGGGCCATGTTTGGCGGGATACTCTTAGGCCTGGTGGAGTCCTTCGGGGCCGGGTACATATCTGCCGAATATAAGGATGTCTTTGCCTTTGCCATACTTATTCTGGTTCTGATATTCAAGCCTTCGGGGCTTTTGGGCGAAAGCTTACAAGAAAAAGTCTGACTATTTACCGCAGAGACGCGGAGACGCAGAGTAACCCCCATCCCCCTCTTAATTTAAGAGGGGGAGCGAGGGGGCGTTAAGGTTTTTCTCTGTGCGGTGAAAAGGTTGTAATTTGATATGATAAATTATTTAGTAATCCCTGCATGGTTTGTCGTCCTTACCCTGCCGTTTCTTGGTATCTCAGGGTCACTTAAACTCGGTGCGGCTTTATTTGCAGGCAACATTATTGTTTCTCTTGCGAGGACTCAAGGTCGTGCGCCCCTGCGGCATATTCAGGAAATTCTATATCCCAGGCTTGAAAGGTTAAAGAAGATTGACAGAAGGCTGAGTACCGGTGTCCTGATACTTATTCTGGCCTTACTGCCATTTACCCTTAACCGGTATGCCATGGATATCGCTATTATTGCCGGGATATATGTAGTCCTTGCCCTCGGGCTTAACATAGTTGTCGGTCTGGCTGGTCTCCTGGCTTTAGGGTATATCGCCTTTTACGCAGTCGGGGCCTATGCCTTTGCAATCCTTTCGACGCAATATCATCTTTCATTCTGGACTGTGCTGCCGGTAGGAGGCCTGCTTGCTGCTGTCTTCGGCCTGCTTCTCGGAGCGCCGACGCTCAGGCTCAGGGGTGACTATCTGGCCATCGTCACACTGGGCTTCGGGGAGATAACCAGGATAGTTCTTAACAACTGGGATGAGATGACGGGCGGGCCGAACGGGATAATGGGGATAGGAAGGCCTGAGGTATTCGGATACAGGTTTAATACGCCGGAGGCATTTTATTATCTGATCCTGGTGATGGCCATATTTACAGCCATAGCCGTCAAGAGGCTCAATGAATCGAGGATTGGGAGGGCATGGGTTGCGATAAGGGAGGATGAGGTGGCGGCGGAGGCCATGGGGATAGATACCGTCAGGATGAAACTCCTGGCCTTCTCCGTAGGCGCAGCCATAGCCGGCATTGCCGGAGTATTTTACGCTGCAAAGATGAGCTTCGTATCCCCTGAAAGCTTTACGTTCCTTGAGTCTATAATAATCCTTTGCATGGTCGTTTTAGGCGGCATAGGAAGCATCCCAGGTGTTATCCTTGGGGCAGTCGTCCTTATAGTCCTTCCTGAGAGCCTGAGGGAGTTTCAGGATTACAGGATGCTGGTCTTCGGTGCGTCAATGGTACTTATGATGGTTTTCAGACCCCAGGGCCTCCTAGGTGGTTCGCAAAGACGTATGGAACTTGAACCTGCGGACGATAGGATTCTGGAGCATGAAATCGAGTCTCTGTATGATGCCAAGGTGGGTGAGAAGCTGGAATAAGATTATTGCCATTCTCGACCTTTCCCTTTTTCTTTCCCCCTTTTTCTGCTATTATCTACATAATCATGGATAAACCCAAGTATATCGTTGTGGAAGGCCCCATAGGCGTCGGGAAGACAAGCCTTGTCAACCTTTTGATTGAGGAGTTCGGGGGAAGGGGTATCCTGGAAGAGGTGGAGGGGAATCCCTTTCTTCCTAACTTCTATAGGGACAGGGAGAGGCATGCATTCCAGACCCAGCTCTTTTTCCTCCTTTCCAGATATCGCCAGCAGTCGGAGATAAGTCAGCAGGACCTTTTCAGCCAGACGACGATATCAGACTATCTCTTTGCGAAAGACAGGATCTTTGCCAATATTAACCTTGAGGAGAACGAACTGGTTCTCTATGATCAGGTCTATCAGCTCCTTGATGCGAGAGTGACCAAACCGGACCTCGTAATCTATCTGCAGGCCGAGCCTGAAGTATTGATGGAGAGGATAAAGAGGCGAGGAAAGGGTTACGAAAAATCTATTTCTCAGACTTATCTTTCAGACCTTGTCCATGCCTATAACGATTACTTCTTCCATTACAGCGAGACGCCTCTACTGGTAATTAATACTTCACAGATCGATTTCGTTAAGAGGGCTGGAGATTTTTCGCAACTGATAAGAGAGATAAAAAGGATGAAAAAGGGCATTCAGTACTTCTCACCAATGGGGACAGGGGAATAGTTTAGAGTTGGGAGTTAGGAGTAGGGGCGATCCGGCGGGTAGCCCAGTTCGGAGTGAATGATGGAAAAGAAAGTAACAGTCCTCGACATCCAGAAGTTAAAGGATGATGGGCGGAAGATAACCATGCTCACCGCCTACGACTATCCCTTTGCCAGGATACTTGATACATCAGGTGTGGATATCCTGCTGGTGGGTGATTCATCTGGGTCTGTAATTGCCGGGTATGAGAATACCCTTCCTGTTACAATGGAGGAGACGATTTACCATACAAAGGCAGTGGCCAGGGGGAGAAAGAGGACGCTCCTGGTGGCTGATATGCCGTTTATGTCATATCAGGTAAGCATACCGGATGCAAGGCGGAATGCAGGAAGACTCATAAAGGAAGGCGGGGCTGAGGCGGTAAAGGTAGAGGGTGGAGTCCAGACAAAGGACACCATAAAGGCCATAATAGATATAGACGTACCTGTTATGGGGCATATCGGTCTTACTCCCCAATCTATCCATAGGATGGGTGGGTATAAGATACAGGGGAGAAAGGAGGGACAGGCCGAAGCCCTTCTTGCCGATGCACTGGCAGTTCAGGAAGCTGGAGCGTTTGCAGTCGTTCTTGAGGGAGTTCCCGCGGTACTGGCGGAGAGGATAACAAGGGAGATCAGGATTCCTACCATAGGAATCGGGGCCGGGCCCTACTGCTCAGGTCAGGTACTGGTGATTCACGACCTCCTTGGTCTTTCAGGGAGGAAGCTGAAGTTTGCGAGACAGTATGCAGACCTGGAAAAGGTGATATCTGATGCCGTCAAAAACTATCTTGAAGATGTAAAAACCGGAAGCTTCCCTTCGGAAGGGGAGAGTTTTTGAAGGTGGGAGAACGCGGCGGCTCACTTGCGCTTCTGGCGTGCGGCTTGCGACACTTTGCAAGGCGCATGACAGAAAAGCGTCAATGTGGAGCGGCTTGTGTACGCCCGGCACGGGCGTGAACTAATGGGGTGAAAGTCCCCTATAGTAGATTCACGTTAAACCGATATGTCACTGGTTTAACACAACTATTAGCCGAAGGCAAGGGCAACTCCGCGAGGCATTGTCTGAAGGAAGCCGGAGCGCAAAACTGCGAGCTGACGAACAGAAACAGCATACAAGGCCAAGTCTTTGGGTGAGTTAGCACAACATAACGAAACCCCGTGAATCAAAAGATATGGTAAATGCTGCGGTTGTGCAGTGAAAGTTCACGTCCTTATCCGGGGAGACCTGTTCCTGGAGCATTCCGTTTTATTGGAAGGCGCACTGTCTGGAAACAGACAGTGTCACGGAACAGGAGTCAGCAGAGGTCATAGTAGACGAAGAAACGTTGCCATAATAGGCGATATGGCAACCGGAAACGAGCCGGGAAAGCACCCGGAGGACTCACCCCGTCGAAGGACTGAACACGAAGAAAGGGGGAAGTAGTCATGAACTCCGACAATACAAAGAACCTGACCGGGGGAGTATCTGCCGGGCGTGTCGCGACAAAACCGAACCCAAATCACAACCTGCTTGAGCGTATCCTCGAACCTGCCAATCTACAGACGGCATGGAAGCGGGTAAAGGCAAACAAGGGAAGCTCAGGGATAGACAATGTGACTATCGAAGATTTCCCAGCCTATGCCCGTGACCACTGGAAAGAGATACGCACCGCCTTGCTCCAAGGGAATTATATCCCATCCCCTGTCCGCCGGGTAGAAATACCAAAGGCTACAGGTGGAACCAGACCGTTGGGGATACCAACGGTGTTGGATAGAGTCATCCAACAGGCCATTTATCAGGTGCTCATGCCTATATTCGAGCCGCTCTTCTCCGACTCCAGCTTCGGTTTCCGTCTGGGACGCTCAGCCCATGACGCCGTACACCAGGTACAGCGTTATATAGCGGAAGGCTACCGAGCAGCAGTGGATATGGACCTGTCAAAGTTCTTCGACAAGGTCAACCATGATGTACTGATGAATCGTTTATCCCGACACGTGGGGGATAAACAGGTACTCAGGCTGATAGGCAAGTATCTAAGGGCCGGTGTCATGGTAGACGGTCGTCTTCAGGCAACCCGACAGGGAGTGCCGCAAGGCGGGCCGTTATCACCACTACTGGCCAACGTACTCCTTGACGACCTGGACAAAGAACTGGAAAAGAGGGGACACCGATTTGCCAGATACGCCGATGATTTCATCATCCTTCTCAAGAGCAGACGTGCAGGAGAGCGGGTGATGAAAACAGTTCGCAACTTTCTGGAACAACAACTCAAGCTCGAAGTAAATGAAGAGAAGAGTCGAGTAGCAACCATTGACCAATGCACATTTCTGGGATTTATCTTTAGGGGCAAAACAATCAGATGGTCTGATAAGGCCTTTAAAGAGTTCAAGAGACGAGTCAAAGAACTGACCGGCAGGAGTTGGGGAGTATCCATGACATATCGGATGAAAAAGCTCACTGAATACATCCGGGGCTGGATAAACTACTTCGGGATATCGGAGTATTACAGGCCAATCCCTGTGCTGGATGAATGGCTCCGTCGAAGAATCAGGATGTGCTACTGGAAACAGTGGCGGTGGTGTCGAACCAAGGTCAGGGAACTGGTGAAGCTTGGAACATCAATCAAAGCTGCTATTTCAGTAGGACTGAGCCGGAAGGGATACTGGCATCTTGCCCGTACCCTGGCAACACAGTCAGGCATGACGAACAAATGGCTTGAGAAACAGGGGTTAATCTCCATAAAGGAGCAGTGGGTTAAGATTCACTACCCGGCTACGGCCCGGTAATCTTCGTGAACCGCCCGGTGCGGACCCGCACGCCGGGTGGTGTGGGGGCTGGGGGAGAAAAACCCCCGGCTACCCGATTATACCTCAAGTGTTTTTTCATTTTTAGCCGCGAGGCCAATACATAATGATCGCCACTCCGAGCAAAGCCACGACGCCCCCGATGAGGTCAAATCTATCAGGTGCTATCTTATCAACTTGCCAACCCCAGAGGATTGAAAGGATAATAAAAACTCCGCCATACGCCGCGTAGACACGACCGAAATGAGCTGGCTGAAATGTGGGAATTACCCCATAAAGAACAAGCACAACTGCGCCCACGAGTGCGTACCACGCGGGTTTACCTTCACGCAGCCATAGCCAGACAAGATATCCCCCGCTGATCTCACACAGTCCAGCCAGTGCAAAATAGAAAAACGATTTGATTGTCTCTATGGTTCCCATTTGAATTTATTGTTTAGGCATAACAGTGTTTTTTCTGCGGATTATATGACTTTACGCAGCTTTTTGAATATGTCTGCAAGTATAATTTTCTATGCTGGATAATAGTTCTTTTGCGTTACAGCAATATTCGTTCAGAATATATATCGATAACGTTCAATGGGTCAAGAAATAATAATCCAATATTCTTATTAACCCGGCAACAGAGGCTTGACGGTGGACTTCAGGTGGGTAGGATATCGTCAACAAAGAAGTTGTATCTATGCTGTTTTCTTGTTGTCTAAAATAGATGGTATACCCAAAATCCTCTTTACTAAACGTCTGACTTATTCTATATTTAAGCGGATTTGAACACAAACCTATAAGGAGTTTCCCAGGATGGAAGAGCGTTACAACCCAGGTTCAGTTGAGACCGGATGGCAGGAGAGATGGGAAAAGGAAGGCCTGTTCAAGGTCTCTGAGGACAATGCTAAGGAGAAATACTATGTCCTGGAGATGTTTCCCTACCCGTCAGGGAAAATACACATGGGGCACGTCAGGAACTATACAATAGGCGACGCTATGGCCAGGTACAAGAGGATGAGGGGTTTTAATGTCCTTCACCCTATGGGGTGGGACGCCTTCGGGATGCCTGCCGAGAACGCTGCCATCCAGCATAAGACCCATCCTGCAAAGTGGACTTATGAAAACATAGATCATATGAGGGGCCAGCTCAAAAAAATGGGCCTTTCCTATAACTGGGACAGGGAGGTTGCGACCTGCGGTCCCGAATACTACAAATGGGAGCAGAAGGTATTTATAGAGATGCTGAAAAATGGGCTGGCTTACAAGAAGAACTCCTCTGTAAACTGGTGTCCGTCATGTGAGACGGTCCTTGCCAACGAGCAGGTCGAAGGCGGCCTCTGCTGGAGGTGCGACAGCGTTATTGTCCAGAAGGAGCTTTCCCAGTGGTTTTTCAGGATAACCGCCTACGCGGAGGAGCTTTTAAAAGACCTGGGCAAGCTGACGGGCTGGCCTGAGAAGGTCGTGACGATGCAGAGGAACTGGATAGGCAAGTCTACAGGGGGCGAGATAGACTTCCATATAGAGGGATCGAATAACGCTGTCAGGGTCTTTACTACGAGACAGGACACCATTTTCGGCGCTACATTCATCTCGCTTGCCCCTGAACATCCGCTGGCAATGGAACTTGCGCATCGTACAGGGCATGAGTGGCAGGTGGAGGAGTTTATTGAGAAGGTGAAAAAGGAAGACAGGTCTAAAAGGGCCGAGGGGCAGCTTCCCAAGGAGGGGGTCTTTACAGGGGCCTACTGCCTGAACCCTGTTACAGGATGGAAGATGCCCGTTTATCTCGCCAACTTTGTTCTCATGGAATACGGCACCGGGGCGGTCATGGCCGTCCCTGCCCATGACCAGAGGGACTTTGAGTTTGCAAAGGCCTATAACCTACCCATCAGGGTCGTTATTCAGCCTAAAGATAAGGAATTGCACCCTGAGGCGATGAGCGAGGCGTATGTAGATGAAGGTGTTCTTGTTAATTCAGGAGATTTTAACGGTCTTCCGAACAGCGATGCTAAGCTTAAGATCGCAGACTATCTGGAGTTCAAACAGATAGGTAAGAAGACCGTGAACTTCAGGCTCAGGGACTGGGGTATCTCAAGGCAGAGATACTGGGGCGCGCCAATACCCGTCATCTATTGCGAAAAATGCGGTGTTGTCCCTGTCCCGGATAAAGACCTCCCTGTGGAGCTTCCAACGGATGTCAGGTTTACAGGCGAGGGAGGCTCTCCGTTGAAAGAGACGGAATCTTTTGTCAATGTCAGATGTCCTAATTGCGGCGATGACGCAAAGAGAGAGACCGACACAATGGATACATTCGTCGAGTCGTCATGGTACTTTGCCAGATATACAGACCCGAAGAATGACAAAGGACCGTTTGATAAAGATAAGGCGGCATACTGGCTTCCTGTGGACCAGTATATCGGCGGTGTAGAACATGCCATCCTCCATCTCCTCTATTCACGCTTTTTTACAAAAGTTCTAAGGGACTTAGGGTATCTGAGTATCGACGAGCCCTTTAAAAATCTCCTCACCCAGGGGATGGTCTGCAAGGAAACCGTTAAATGTCCGGAGCACGGCTGGCTCTTTCCTGAAGAGGTGGATGTGAGCGGGAATAAGTGCCATCAATGCGGGAGCAAGGTGGAGTGGGGCAGGGTGGAGAAGATGTCCAAATCCAAGAAGAACGTCATAGACCCGGACCACCTGATAAACCAGTACGGCGTAGATACTGCCAGGCTCTTTTCCCTCTTC